>Ga0265293_10004879_pt1 | contig 23065 bp, 25 predicted proteins | sample Munlanlewell138R_FD_192505 | JGI IMG/M metagenome (GOLD analysis project Ga0265293, IMG submission 192505) | Leachate microbial communities from a municipal landfill in Southern Ontario, Canada - Leachate well 138R | ecosystem: Engineered > Solid waste > Landfill > Unclassified | place: Canada... | reverse complement strand
CCTGTACCCATACCGAACACAGAAGTTAAGCCTCTTAACGCCGATGGTACTTGGTTGGAAACGACCTGGGAGAGTAGGAAGTCGCCAGTTTATATAGAGCACTTAGTAGATAATTCTATTAAGTGCTCTTTTATTTTGTAAAACAAGTAATTTACTACAGTTGAGAGATTAATAAAAATAATACATAAATTAATTTTGTTTTTACCTTGAAATACTATCTTGTGGATGGTATAATTCTTAAGAAAGTAAATACTTTAAATCAGTCCTGAGAGGCTGGAAAGGAGAGATAATATGACTGACAATGTAATTTCTACAAATGTAGAGGGCTCAGTGAAATTAGTTGCTGGGGCAAAAAAATCTGTTTTGGCTTTACAACATCTTATCGCAATGTTTGGCGCTACAGTATTGGTACCAATGATCACAGGATTAAATCCTTCAATCGCATTATTGGCAGCAGGAGTTGGAACATTAATATTCCACGCATGTACTAAGGGAAAGGTTCCAGTATTCCTAGGTTCATCATTCGCATTTATTCCAGTTATTTTAACAGTTAAAGAGTTATTCAATGGAGATCTGGCATATGCCCAAGGAGGTATATTTGTAGCCGGATTAATTTATGTCATCCTGTCATTTTTAGTAAAATCAATTGGAATGGATAGAATCCAAAAGTACCTAGCACCACAGGTAATTGGACCCATGATAATAGTAATAGGTTTAAACCTTGTTCCAGTAGCATATGGAATGGCATCAGCTCATTTGATGACAGCAGCTATCACATTGGGAACAGCACTGATAATAAACTTCTTAGGGAAAGGATTCATTAAGCAACTTTCAATCCTAATAGGAGTATTAGTAGGATATGCAGTATCATATAGTATGGGATTGGTTGATTCAACCATAGTAACAAGTGCACCACTTTTAGCAATGCCAGCATTCCAACTTCCAAAGTTTGATATTGGGGCAATTGCAATAATAGCACCAGTTGTATTGGCAGTATTTATGGAGCACCTTGGTGATATTACAACAAACGGACAAGTAGTAGGAAAGAACTTTATCGAAGAACCAGGACTTAACAGAACCCTTCTTGGAGATGGTTTAGCAACTACTTTTGCAGCATTAATAGGTGGACCAGCAAATACAACTTATGGAGAAAATACAGGAGTACTTGCAATAACAAAGAATTATGACCCATCAATATTAAGATTAGCTGCAGTATTTGCAATAGTACTTGCATTTGTTTCTAAGATAGGTGGAGTATTATCAAGTATCCCAGTATCAGTTATGGGTGGAATAAGTTTAATGTTATTTAGTATGATAGCTCTTATAGGTGTTAAGACCATAAAGAATCAGAAAGTACAGTTTAACTGGAAAAATCTAGTAGTAATGACTACCATCATAATTCTAGGAATGTTCTCAACTCAACTTAGCAACATATTAGGATTTACTGTAGGAATTCCAATAAATGAAACAGTTCAAATTACAGGACTTAGCTTTGCAGCATTAGTTGGAATTATCTTAAATGCAGTACTAAATAGAAAAACAGCTTAATAATAGAAGAATTAAAATATAGAAAACCAAGACTATGGTATAATTAATAATATACTATAGTCTTTTTATTTAAGGAGAAATTGATATGAATATAATCGTAGTTGGTGGTGGAGCATCGGGAATGATGGCATCAATTGTTGCTGCCAAAAATGGAGCCCATGTAACCCTACTGGAAAGAAATGATAGGGTGGGGAAAAAACTATTAGCAACTGGAAATGGTAGATGCAATTATACTAATGAAAATATGAACTTAAGCTTTTTTCATGGAGATGACAAATCATTTATTAAGTCAACTTTAGAAAGTTTCAACCGAGACCAGACAATTGATTTTTTCGAAGATATTGGAATTGCTCCAGCAATGGAAGATGGGGGTAAAGTTTATCCTAATTCATTTCAGGCGTCAAGTATGTTGGATTGCTTAAGGTATGAACTTGATAGACTAGGAGTAAATATTATAACTAACTCATTTGTTGGAGAGATCAAGAAGGATAAAGTGGGATTTATAGTTATCCTTAAAACTGGAGAAAGATTTAACTGTGATAGGGTTATAATATCAACAGGTGGTATGGCTATGCCTGTCAGTGGGTCTGATGGAAATGGTTATAATCTTGTTAAGGATTTTGGTCACAAGGTTAATAAGATCACACCTGCCCTAGTTCAATTGAAGCTTAAGTGGGATAAATTAAAACAGGTTAATGGTGTGAAGGTAGTAGGTAGAATTAGTCTTATAAATAAGGGTAAGGAGTTAAAGTCTGATTTTGGAGATCTACTTTTTACTGACTACGGCATATCTGGTCCTCCTGTACTTCAAATAAGTAGAGAGGCTATAAGATTATTGGAAAATGGAGATAGTCCTTATGTTAGGATTTCAATTATAACTCAGAAGAGTAAGGAAGAGGTATTTACATATATCCTTGAAAGATTTAATAAGCTTTCATATAAATCAATAGAAGATGCTTTAATAGGGTTTATCAATAAGAAGATGATACTTCCGATACTAAAGGAGCTGGATATTCACAAGGATATTTTAGCTGGAAGCTTAGAGAAGAGGGATATAAATAGATTGGCAGAATTATTAACTAACTGGAAATTTCAAGTGATTGGACATAAAGGGTGGGGGCAAGCACAGACAACTGCAGGGGGTATTTTGACTAAGGATATTAATCCATTAACCCTTGAGTCAAAACTAGTTAAAGGACTGTATATAATAGGTGAAACATTGGATGTTGATGGTGATTGTGGGGGATATAATCTCCAGTGGGCATGGTCAACAGGTTATCTTGCTGGATATAATTCTTCAATAGATTAGATTTGTAATATTATCGAAAGATAATAGGAAGTTAAAGCTGGGTAGTAAATAAACATAAACCTCCAGAGCTTTTTACATAAGCTATGACTAATAATTAGAGGAGGAAATCTAATATGAAAGATATAAATACCAATGGAAGAACTCAAGAGATGAAAGATTTGGACATGAAAAAAGAGATTAAACCTTTGAAAAAGTTAAATATGGGAATAATCATTGCTTTAGGTGTTGCAGTAGGAGCTGCTGTAGATAATATTGGACTTGGATTAGGAATGGGTATAGCCATTGCTGCCATAGTTTATTTCTTTAAGAGTATAAGTGGAAAGTAGATATTAAAGAGGTGCGTTATGAAAAAGAAAATAATATTGATTATAATAATAGCCTTGAGTTTAATTCTTTCATCATGTAAAAAAGAAACATATGAATTTAGAGGTGAAATTATTGAACTAAATAACTCTAATGCCATAGTCTTAATCGATGAAGGTGAAGAGATTAGAAATTCAGGAGACAAAGTGGAAGTAGATCTTTCTGTGAATACTGATGTTGAGTTTAGCATAGGAGATAGGATCAAGGTAGAGTATGATGGTATGGTTCAAGAGAAGTATCCATTAGGTATAACTACCATCTCAGTAGAACTTATAAATGACTAAATCAAGGGAGAGATAAATGAAAAACATCATAACAATACAACACACCCAATCCCAGCATCATCTAAATGGAATGGTAGGTTCATGGACAGACTGGGAATTATCTGATTTAGGCAAAATACAAGCTGATAATATTGGGAGAAAGCTATCTATGGAGTTAATAGGTGAAAATTATACTATATTCTCATCCGACTTAATTAGAGCCAAACAGACTGCTGATGTAGTTGGAAAACACCTAGGGATAGAACCGATTTATACTGAATTATTAAGAGAAAGAAATCTAGGGAAGGCTGTTGGAAAATCTGTACTTTGGCTTAGAGAAAACATTGAATGCAAGGAAAAAACAGTTGAAGATAAGATGTTTTCAGATGGTGAATCCCGGAAAGATGTTTGGAATAGGTTAATACCATTTTTCGATGAGATCATGAATTCAAATACTAGCAATATAATAATTGTTTCTCATGGAGATACATTAAGTGTTTTCAATGCCATGTGGCTTGGTTTGGATCTTGATATGCTCAATAAGTGTGACTTGTTTGGAATGGCTGGTGGAGTATCCTTTTTCACATCAAATGATGAGGGTAAACATATTATAAGAAGATTAAGTGATATGTCTTATAGAGACTAACACTTAAAGTGAAGAGATCTTTTAGGTCTCTTTTTTTGTTGGAAGACTTAATTTAAGAAGTCAGGTAGATAAGAAAATAAGAAAATGTGGCAACTTATACAATTTGTGGTAAAATAGTAATGTTGATTAGTATTTTACAAATTGGGAGGATATAATGTTAGGTTTAAGAAAAGCATTAGGAAAGCTTAAGGAAGACAACAAACAAATTAAGGTTTGCTTAGTTGGAGCAGGGCTTATGGGAAAAGGTTTGGTTAGTCAAATAATGAGAGTTGATGGGATGTTACCTTCAATTGTAGTAAGCAATAAAATACAAGACTGTATTGCCTCCTTTGAACTAGCTGGAATTAGTAGGGATGACATATATGTGGGATCAGATTTAGAAGGCATAAATATAGCAATGGAAAAGGGAAAATTCGTAGCATGCGATAATTGGGAAATAGGAATAAGGGCAAATCTAATAGATGTAGTAGTTGATGCAACTGGAGTACCAGATACAGGAGCTAGAATTGCCACTGCTACCATAGAGAATAAAAAGCATGTGGTTATGCTAAATGTGGAATCAGATATTGTAATTGGACCATATCTTGCTAAATTAGCATCGAATAATGGTGTTATATATACAGGGTCAGCTGGTGATGAACCTGGTTCAGTAATGGAATTATATGATTTTGCTTTATCCACTGGGTTTGAAGTCCTTGCATTGGGAAAGGGCAAAAATAATCCCCTGGATTTTTACATTACACCGGATGAAGTAGAAGAAAGGGCAAGGAAGTCTGGACTAAAACCGATTAGGCTAGCTTCGTTTATAGATGGCACAAATACTATGGTGGAGATGGCTGCCATGGCTAATGCCTCAGGATTTATTCCTGATATTAGAGGGGGACATGGAATTACAACAAGTGTTGAAAAACTACCCAGTGTTTATTCTTTAAAAAATGAGGGTGGAATATTAAATCAATATGGAATAGTTGATTTTGCCCATGGTGTAGCTCCAGGAGTTTATGCCATAGTTACAACCGATCTACCTCAAGTACATCATGAAATGAAGTTTTTAAAAATGGGAGATGGACCAAATTATGTCTTGTTTAGACCCTACCACCTAACATCTTTAGAGACCCCAATATCCATAGCTAAGGCTTTTATCTACAAGGAAGCATCAATTGTACCCATGTATGATAAACCTGTGGCAGAAGTAATAACTAGAGCTAAGAAGGATCTTAAAAAAGGAGAGTTCTTAGACGGAATAGGTGAGTATTCAGTATTTGGAAGTATCGATACTTATGAGAAAGCAAGGGAAGAAAATCTAGTGCCAATTGGTTTAATAACCAATAAGGCTAAAGCAAAAGTGGATATTAAAAAGGGAGAATTTCTAACATATGATATGATTGACTTAGATGAGACCACAACCATCTATAAACTAAGACAATTGCAGGATAAGGCCACTTTTTCCTTGACAAAATAAGGGATAAAGTATATATTATTAGACAAGTGTAAATAAAATGCCTTGATAAGGACAGTAGTTTATAAGGTCTATTGTAGAGAGACAATCAAAGGGTGAAAGATTGTCATAGAACTATAAATGAAGATCACCTTTGAGCATGGTCTCTGAAAGTAGTAAGAGGCTACGTGAAGACGTTAAACTTATAAAGAGATAGGAATTTATTCCTATAATTTGGGTGGTACCGCGGAAATTTCGTCCCTAAGTCTTTGACTTAGGGATTTTTATTTTTAATAAAGGAGTTGATATTAAGTGAAAAGGTTTAATGAATTATCCAATGAACCAGTAAAAAATAGGGAACAAAGGATTTCTCAGTATTGGAAAGAAATCGACCTACTTCATAAATCTGTAGAATCTAGGGATCCATCAAATCCTTATATATTTTATGAAGGACCTCCAACGGCTAATGGAAAGCCTGGAATACATCATGTTATGGCAAGAACATTAAAAGACTTAACTTGTAGATACAAGACTCTAAAAGGATATCAGGTAAAGAGAAAAGCTGGATGGGACACACATGGTTTACCAGTAGAGATCGAAGTTGAAAAAAGACTAAATCTTAAGAACAAGCAAGATATCGAAAAATATGGAATGGAAGCCTTCAACGAGAAGTGTCGTGAATCCGTTTGGCAATATGAAAAACTATGGAGGGACATGACCGAGAGAATGGCCTATCTAATAGATTTAGATAATCCATATGTTACATTGGATAATGACTATATTGAATCTGTTTGGTGGATACTGGATAAATTCTACAAGGAAGGAATGATTTATGAAGGGCATAAGATACTTCCTTACTGTTCAAGATGTGGAACTGGTCTTGCATCCCATGAGGTTGCCTTGGGATATGAAGAGATAAAAACTGAGACAGTTATAGTTAAGTTTAAACTAAAGGACAAAGAAGGATATTTATTGGCATGGACCACAACTCCATGGACATTACCTTCAAATGTATGTGTAACTCTTAACCCTGAAGAAGTATATGTAAAGGCTAAAAAGGATGATGAAGTATATTATTTAGCAAAAGTATTAGCTCCTAAGGTCTTGGGAGAGGATTATGAAGTTCTAGAAGAGATGAAGGGTAAAGACCTTGAATATGTGGAATATGAACAATTGATACCATATATAAAGGTTAATGGGAAAGCATTCTATGTTACTTTAGGAGACTATGTAACAACTGAGGATGGTACAGGTATTGTTCACTCAGCACCAGCATTTGGGGAGGATGACTACAATACAGGATTAAAGTATAGTTTACCAGTGGTTAACCCAGTCTCAGAAGAAGGTAAGTTTATGGACACGCCATGGGCTGGTAAATTCGTAATGGATGCTGATAAGGATATCATAGTATGGTTAAAAGAGAATGGGAAACTATTCAAAAAGGAAAAGATGGATCACAACTATCCACATTGTTGGAGATGTAGAACTCCACTATTATATTATGCTAAGCCATCCTGGTATATAGAAATGACTAAACTTAAGGATAAGTTAATCGAAAACAACAATGGAGTGAATTGGTATCCTGAGTTTGTTGGAGAGAAGAGATTTGGAAATTGGCTTGAGAATTTAAATGACTGGGCTATTTCAAGAAGTAGATATTGGGGAACACCATTCCCAATATGGAGATGTGAAGAATGTGGTCATACTGATAGTATAGGGTCCAGAGCTGAACTTAAGGAAAGAGCAATAGAAGAAATAGGTCTTGATATGGATCTACACAGACCATATGTTGACAATGTTCATCTAAACTGTCCACATTGTAATGGGAAGATGACCAGGGAAAAAGATGTAATAGATGTATGGTTTGACAGTGGCGCAATGCCATTTGCTCAACATCACTATCCATTTGAGCACAAGGATGATTTTGACACATTATTCCCTGCTGACTTCATTTGTGAAGGGATAGATCAGACTAGAGGTTGGTTCTATTCACTTATAGCTATATCAACATTTGTCACTGGAAAATCTCCATACAAGAATGTTCTGGTAAATGACCTAGTTCTTGATAAAGATGGGAAGAAGATGTCCAAGTCAAGGGGAAATACAGTTGATCCATTCGATTTATTTGATAAGTATGGAGCAGATGTACTAAGATGGTATTTAATCCACGTATCTCCACCATGGACACCAACTAAATTTGATGAAGATGGATTAAAGGAAGTAGAATCAAAGTTCTTTAGAAGTATAAGAAATGTATACAACTTCTTCTCTATGTATGCCAATACTGACGATATAGACCCAAGTGAGTTTAATGTTAAATATGAGGATAGACCAGAAATAGACAGATGGATATTATCTAAGTTTAACTCATTATTAAAAGATGTTAATGAAAACATGGATAAGTTTGAACTTACAAAAGTAGTTAGGGGAATCCAGGATTTTGTAATAGAAGATTTATCCAACTGGTATATAAGAAGAAACAGAAGAAGATTCTGGTCAACTAATCTTGATGATGATAAGAAAGCAGTTTACAATACAACCTATGAAATAATGGTTGATATATGTAAGATAATTGCACCTTTTGTTCCATTTATTGCAGAAGAGCTTTATAGAAACCTTACAGATGGAGAGTCAGTTCACTTAGACTACTATCCAGAAGGAAACGAAGAATTAATTAATAAAGCACTGGAAGAAAAGATGGACCTTGTTAGAGATTTGGTTGCTCTTGGAAGAGCTTCAAGAGAGAATGTTAAGATCAAGGTAAGACAACCCCTTCATGAGGTTGTAATTGATGGTAAGTATGAAGATATGATATCCGATTTAGTCCCTCTTATAAAGGAAGAGCTAAATGTTAAGGAAGTAGTATTTGAAAAGGATTTATCACAATTTATGAATTACTCTCTAAAGCCTAACTTCAAGGAAGCTGGACCTATTCTTGGTTCTAAGATAAAAGCCTTTGGTGCTGAACTGTCAAAACTTGATGCTAAAGAAACTGTTGAAGTACTGGAAGCTGGTGGAGAAATCACCTTAAACTTAAATGGTGAAGAAACGAAGGTTAATAAGGATTTAGTATTAGTAACAATATCTTCTAAGGAAGGTTTTAATGTTGTTATGGAGAATAATCTATTTGTAATTCTTGATACTACATTGACCAAGGAATTGTTAAATGAAGGTTTTGCTAGAGAGTTTATATCCAAAGTTCAGCAAATGAGAAAGTCTAATGGGTATGATATTCTTGATAAAATAACTATTAAATATAGTGGTAGTGAGAATATAAAAGAAGCAATAGATGAGTATGATGACTTCATAAAGACTGAAACCCTTGCAACAGAAGTTAATTTTGTTGAAGAGGATTCTCTTGAAAAGCAAGATTTAAACGGTGAAGAAACCGGTATAGAATTAAATAAGAATTAAAAGATCACCTTCCACGTTAATTGTGGAAGGTGATTTATAATTTATGGGGAATTTTATTTCCCAAAACTATACTATTTTCTGTTACTATACTATCATAAACTAAAATATTTACTCCTTTTGAAGCTGCTTCCTTTAGGGAATTAGAAAAGTCAGAGTCCATTTCAGAATTTGGCTTAAATAGTGTAGGTCCTCTCATCTGTACTAAGAATACTATAAACCCTTCATAGCCATCTTTCTTTGCATGAATTAACTCTCTGATATGTTTTGTTCCTCTTATGGTGGGTGCATCTGGAAACATGGAGATCAAATTTTCTTCTAAGGTTACTCCCTTAACTTCTATATAACCCCTTGAATCACTATTTTCATAATACATATCGAATCTTGAGTTTCCAAAGGTCTGTTCCTTTTTAAGGATGGTGGTATCCTTAAATTCAGAGATTAGATTAGCTTTAATTCCATCAAAAATAACTGAATTTGGAACCTGAGAGTCTATGTTAATAAGCATATCTTCTTTCCAAACTCCAATTAAAGAATATTTTGTCTTTCTTTGAGGGGAATCACCATGAAATTGTAATATAACCCTTTGACCCCTAAATAATATTTCTTTGCACCTGCCAGTATTCTTGACATGTACAAAATGTTCCTCATTGTTGATAAATACTTTGGCTAAAAACCTATTTAATCTTTCTATGAATATTCCATTTCTTGTATTCTCATATATCATAATTTTAAAAGTCACTATATGTGAAACTTGACTTTATAATCACCTCCTATGATTTTTAATAACCATACCTACTTAGTCAATAGTTCAAGTAGATTTTCTTTCTCTTTTTTTAGAATATGAAGCTCCATACTTTTCAGATTGTCACCATCAATTTTAATCCAAATATATTCTAAAAGCTCTTTAATCTTATCCTTGTTTTTCCTTGAAGCTTGTTCACCTATAAAATATAAGGATTTTATAATACTGTTGATAACAGTAAGATCAGATTTGCCATAATTTATTATCTGAATGTAGGTATCTATAAGTTCTTCCTTGAAGTCAATTAATTCATAATAGACTCTAGGATAATTTTCATCTTCCTTTTTATAAAGAGCATAAAGACCTTCTATATGAGATAGTTTACCTAATAGTATTCCTAAGATTCTTAAACAATGTATACATGTATTTGGATCATTAATGCCAGGAGATATTGCCCTTAGTCCTATTTCAACAATTTTTTGAATGGAGAAGTTAAAGTCCTGAATATCTGATTTTTTATCTCCTATGGTTATAGCACTTAAAAGAGATTCAATATCATCTTGATTAATTTGAATATTTTCTTTGAATTCTATAGTAAAGAGAGTGCTTCCAGTGCTAAGATATTGACCATGAACCTTGTCAATAAATACCTTCCCCTGGATACTTTCTGCCACTTTATTTATTTTGCTATAATCTATTAACTGTATATATCCATAATCCTTACTTTGAATTTTAACTATAAAGTCACTGCTTAAACTTAATGAATGGATTATTTCCTTATCTTCTAAAAATTCCAAGTAATCATCAATTCTCTTATCTGATAGATCGTGCAGTCTTCTAATTAAATTATTAGTCTGGATAAATGATCCCACATGCTGTATGTACCTTACAAAATATATCAAACAGATTATTGCATAGATTATTCCAAGGGATGCGGAAATAACTAATTTATCCTCTAAACTATTTTTCATGAATAATAGAAATATTATTGAGTAGATAAATCCACCTACAAATACTCCCAAAGCCTTCATTGTGTCATCATCTGATAGGAAATTTTCAATTGTTCTAGGTGAAAATTGAGAGGAATATGTTGTCAATACAACCATAGTTGTAGAAAAAGTAAATGTTGTCATAGTAATAAGTGATCCAGCTATTGTTCCTAGTATAGTTTTAGATAATTCTACGCTAGTCAGGAACACACTTGGAACATTTGTGTATAATTCAATAGATGAATTAATGTCCAACTGACCAATTATTATAGCAAAGCTTAATGATAATAATCCTATAAATGCAGGGTAAAGTCATATACTCTTCTTGAGCCTTAAGATAATTTTTTGGATCATATTTAGTACCTCCAGTGGGTTGTTATTATATATTGTTATTAAACATTATCAATTACAAGTGTTTAATAGAATATACCCTTAAAACGATTGTCTTAATTAAGCGTTACTTGAATAATATAATATTATAAGGTACGATTTGTGGGTATTAACCTAGTATGACAAAGGAGGAGTTAACTTGAAGATTAAAAAGAGTAATAAAATACTAATAATATTATTAGCACTGATGATTCTATTAACTGCTTGTTCCACAGAAGATGTAGTTCTTGAAACTCCAGTGGAAGAACCAGGAGAAATTATTCTAGAGGTGGATGAAGAAGCAACTATAGATGAAGATGGATATTACACATCAAAAGATGAGGTTGCCTTATATTTACGCACATATGGCAAACTACCCAATAACTATATAACAAAAAGAGATGCCACTGACCTCGGGTGGGATGCTCAAAAGGGAAATCTGTGGGATGTTACTGATAAACTAAGTATAGGTGGAGATAGATTTGGAAATAGAGAAAAGCTTCTTCCAGAGAAAGAGGGAAGAACCTATTTTGAATGTGACATAAATTATGAAGGTGGATATAGGGGTAGCGAAAGAATAGTATATTCAAATGATGGTCTTATTTTCTATACTGAGGATCATTATGAAAGCTTTGAACAACTATACTAGGAGGTAAAGAGGAATGAAGACTGTATTAATTGATGGTAGAAAAATCCAAGATAAAAGATTTCATGAATATTTTAAGAAGAAGCTTGATATAATTGGCTATTATGGCAATAATTTAGATGCTATGTTTGATGTTTTAAGCACATATAATGATGAATTAAACATATACATTTTTAATATAGATCATAGTGAAATTACAGAATATGGGATAAGAGTAATGAAAACCTTAGAGGATATAATGGATTTTAAGGATAATATAAACTTAAAGATTATTAAGATAAAAAGAAAATAGTAGAAATATTATGGATATGATAGAATAGTAATATCTTAAGAGAATGGGGAAACAAATGAAAATATTATTTATTACATTGGGCTTCCTATCTGTTTCTGTTGGGGCGGTTGGAGCAGTACTTCCAGTACTACCTACAACTCCTTTTTTGCTCCTGGGTTCTTACTTTTTAGCAAAGGGTTCAGATAGGTTTAATGATTGGTTAAAGGGGACAAAACTATATAAGAATAACATGGAAAGCTTTGAAAAAGAAAGGGCTATGACTGTAAAGACTAAGGCATATCTTATGACATTATCATCAAGCATGATATGGATAAGTATTTTTGCAGTGGATAAGATCCCTTTAAAAATAATGCTTATAGCAATAGATTTGTTTAAGTTTTATTACTTTATATTTAAGATCGACACTATAAAGGAGAAAAAAGGAGAAGAGGATGAGTAAAGATAATTTTAAGGTAAGTTTAAGTCCAGTAGAAGCACTGGAGATTATAAAGAGTGAACAATCATCTGAACTTGTTCATGAAGAAATCCTTGATATTGGAAATGGAAAGGTAGTTGCAACCTTAATTTTTGAAAAGTATTATATGAGAACATCAAACAGGGCGGCACTTATGGTAATACTAGATAATTTGGAAGGAGTTACAGATCTTAGGGTTATCTCAACTGGATCATCCCAAGGGGTAATCTTTAACTTTGACTGGGGTGCATCCAGTGATTACGTTGCATCAGTTAAGAAGTCCTTAGGGGAATATATTTTGATTGAGGATGAGTAATATGCTACAAAACCTTGTGGATATTTTAAAGGAAAGTGAAAACATAGTATTTTTAGGAGGAGCTGGAGTATCTACAGAAAGTAATATTCCTGATTTCAGATCCCAAAGTGGAATTTACTCCATGGAGAATAAGTATGGTTATCCACCAGAGTACCTTCTAAGCTATAGCTTTTATAAGGCTCACACAGAGGACTTCTATACATTCTATAGGGAAACCATGCTCTATCCAGATGCCCAGCCTAACAAAGCACATAAAGCTCTTAAAAGCTTGGAGGATATGGGAAAGTTAAAGGTTATTATAACTCAAAACATCGATGGGCTACATCAAATGGCAGGATCTAGTAATGTAATAGAAATACATGGGTCTGTTCATAGGAATTACTGTACTAATTGTAAAGAAGGATATCCTTTAGAATATATAAGGGGTTCAAAAAATATCCCCAAATGTGAAAAATGTGGTGCTCATGTTAGACCAGATGTGGTATTATATGAGGAAGGTTTAGATATGAACTTACTTAATACAGCCATAGATTATATTATAAAGGCGGATGTGTTAATTGTAGGTGGAACATCATTAAATGTTTATCCTGCAGCAGGATTGGTTGAGTATTATAGGGGAGATAAGTTGGTATTAATAAACAAGAGCCAAACACCATATGATAGTAGAGCACAATTTGTCTTTAGAGATAGTATTGGAGAATTATTAGATAAAGTTGTAAGGAGTATGTAATGGATTTAAGAGAATTATTAAGTGATATAATAAATAAAAATACATTATCAAAGGCTATCCTTAGTAATAAAGTTACTAAGGATAAATCTATTTCTGATAAAGTTATAATAAAACCTGTGAAAATTAAAGGTGAAGTCTATTACCAATTTGAAACCTTCATTGACAATAAGGCTATTCATATTAATCTTGAAGGAATTTTAGCTTTGGAAGAGTTGATCAGCTTAATTAAAGAATCATATAAACAAGGTATTTTTAAGACCGCAGAAGGAGAATATCAGGTTTTAGTGAGCAAAAAGGGAAAGATTAAGATTATTTCAAATAAAGATCAAACATCAGAAATAGAATTGAGTCATAATCGCCCAAAAAAGTACATACTAAATGAAGGGGAACCAGTTGATTTCTTAATACACCTTGGAGTTATGAGCAAGGAAGGAAAAGTATTTAAACAAAAGTATAATAAGTTTAAGCAGATTAATAGGTTTCTTGAACTGGTGGAAGCTTCTCTTGATACAATAATTGATGAAGAGGAGATTAACATAATTGATTTTGGGTGTGGAAAGAGCTATTTAACCTTTGCCCTTTATTACTATTTGGTAAAGATAAAAGGGAAAAAGGTAAAAATAACTGGTCTGGATCTAAAGAAGGATGTAATTGATTTTTGCAATATAACCACAGAAGAATTAGGATATGATAATCTTGAGTTTGTATGCGGAGACATTAAGGATCACTTTACAGATGAAAATATCCATATGGTTGTTACATTACATGCATGTGATACTGCCACAGATATTGCCCTGGAGAAGGCAGTTAGATGGGGAGCAAAAGTTATTTTATCTGTACCTTGTTGTCAGCATGAGCTTTATGATAAAATCGATAATAATAATTTAAAGGGAATGTTAAAACATGGTATCATCAGAGAAAAATTAAGCTCCCTTGTAACAGATAGTATAAGGGGGAATGTCTTGGAGATTCTAGGATATCAAGTCCAGTTACTAGAGTTTATAGGCATGGAGCATACACCTAAGAATATTATGATTAGAGCAATCCAAAAGCACCCAAAATATAGAGCTGATAAGATTAAAGAGTATAATGATTTAAAGAATATCTGGGGGCTGGACAATCTTTTTATTGAAGAAATAATGGAGGATATCCTGAAATTTGATTAATGGGAGGTTTAAAATGGAAAAAGAAATGATACTGATTCTAGACTTTGGGGGACAGTATAACCAACTTATAGCAAGAAGAGTAAGAGATTTAAACGTATATTGCGAGGTTCACCCTTATACCATGAGCTTGGAGAAGATAAAGGATTTAAATCCAAAGGGCATAATATTTACTGGAGGACCAAATAGTGTTTATCAAGATGGGGCACCATCCATATCCACTGAAGTTTATGACCTACATATACCTATACTTGGAATATGTTATGGAGCTCAACTTATGAGCTATGGTCTAGGAGGAAATGTTAAGGCAGCTTCAACTAGAGAATATGGGAAGATAAAATTAACTGCAGATATTAATTCAAAATTGTTTAAGGATGTAAAAAAGGAATCCATTACCTGGATGAGCCATACAGACTATGTAGAGAGATTGGCTGAGGGCTTTGTTGCTACAGCATCTACAGACGCTTGTCCAACGGCAGCCTTTGAACTTGAAGAAAAAGACCTTTACGGAGTACAGTTCCATCCTGAAGTAAACCATTCAGAAGAAGGAAACAAGGTATTATCCAACTTCTTATTTGAAATTGCAGGATGTAGTGGAAATTGGAAGATGGATGAGTTTGTACAAAATTCTATAAATGGATTAAGGGAAAAAATTGGCGATAAGAAGGTTCTATGTGCACTTTCAGGTGGAGTTGACTCATCAGTTGCAGCGGTTATGATTAGTAAGGCCATAGGAAAGCAACTTACTTGTATTTTTGTAGACCATGGTTTGCTTAGAAAAGATGAAGGAGATCAAGTTGAAGAAGTATTTACAAATGACTATGATCTTAACTTTATTAGAGTTAATGCTCAACAAAGATTCTACGATAAACTAAAAGGGATTACAGAACCAGAAGAAAAGAGAAAAATAATAGGTGAAGAGTTCATTAGAGTATTTGAAGAAGAAGCTAAGAAGATTGGGTCAGTTGATTACCTGGTACAAGGGACGATTTATCCTGATGTTATAGAAAGTGGAGTGGGTGATTCAGCGGTTATTAAGAGTCATCACAATGTAGGTGGACTCCCTGATTATGTTGACTTTAAAGAAATTATTGAGCCACTTAGGGACTTATTTAAAGATGAGGTAAGAAGAGCTGGTCTTGAACTAGGATTACCTGAGAGCCTAGTGTTTAGACAACCATTCCCAGGACCTGGACTTGCCATTAGAATTATTGGTGAAGTAAGTGAAGAAAAGGTTAAGATCCTTCAAGAAGCAGATTATGTATATAGAAGAGAAATTGCAGCAGCAGGACTTGATAGGAATATTAATCAGTATTTTGCGGTTTTAACTAATCTAAGAAGTGTTGGTGTTATGGGTGATGGTAGAACCTATGATTATACTCTAGCTCTAAGAGCGGTTACAACTACTGACTTCATGACAGCAGAGTTTGCACATCTACCATGGTCTATACTTGGAGATATATCCAGTAAGATTGTAAACGAAGTAGGACATATCAATAGAGTAGTATATGATATTACCAACAAACCACCTGCAACAATTGAGTGGGAGTAGTTAAAAACAAACAAGAAAGCCCATAAAACCAATGTTTGTAGAGGTTTGAAATTCTCAACTGGAACGAAATTGGGTAAAAAAGTTTTTTGGAATAATTTAATAAATAATGCCAAGTGGCTTACAAATAGAAACACCATAGAAATCTTATTAAAAGAATCTATGGTGTTTTTGTGTATATATTTATTTTTGAAATCTAAACAGATTTCTAAAGGCATCGAATTCGACACGTTTAAAACTTGGGTTATAAATTTGCTTATGAAACACTTTAAACCTATCGAATTCGATGGGGTTAAAATTGGATTATATGCTTAGTATTGAATTATTTATAAACTAGTCGATTTCGACCAGTTTAAAATGAGCTTATATATTTATAGTTTAAGAATTACTTTTTAAATCTGGACTTTTTAGGATAGGATAACTTCCAATCCTCAAATTCTTCATCTGTAATTTCTCCGTTATAGTGTTTTTTTCTAATTTCATCCCATTCAATTAGAAAATCATTTAAATTCATATCATGGGAAAGCAGCCCTATTGTAGAATCTTCTACTAGGGGTCTGATTTTTAAATCTTCTTCATAATCAAAAAGTATTTGTATAAATTCAAAATTAGAAATAGGAGTATGGTCAATTAAGGCAGATACATCACAGTCTAAAATTTGGGCTATTTTTATTAATTGATCCTTATTAGGCGAACGATAACCCAATTCATAATTCCTTATAGCGGAATCTGTAAGTCCTGATTTTATAGCTAATTCCTTCTGTGTCAATTCTCTAAGTAATCTTAACTTTTTTAGCTTTTCACCTGAAATCATTTGGAACTCCTTTAAAAAGTATTTTTATTTATTCTATCATAAAACATCATCAATAGCAACAAAAGTGAACTATTATAAAATCAAGCAAACCCATTGTAATACAAGAAATAAATTTCAATTATAATAAATAAAACTTGACAACACGGAAACGTGCTGATAATATATAATTAAATAGCACGAAATTGTGCTATGAATTATAAGGCAACCAAATTGTTGCTCGTCATTTATTCATTGATGAGAAGCTTATAAATAAAAACACAAGGGGGAAGAAAAAAATGAATAAGATTTTTATGAACGCAAAAGAAGTTCAGGATTTTTTAGAAGTTAGCAGAACTACAGCCTATCAAATAATAAATGAAATGAATCAAGAACTAGTTGAACTAGGATATAGGGTTCAAAGGGGCAAAATTAATAGACAATATTTCTTGGACAAGTATTGTTACCAAGTAAGAAAGGAGGCCTAGGAGTGGGAGCTTATAGGGATGAAAGTGGAAATGGCACCTGGTTTACCAAATTCACCTACACCAATTGGAAAGGTGAAAAGATTAATAGGAAGAAAAGAGGATTCAAGACAAAAAAAGAAGCACTAAAATGGGAAGAAATTTTTTTAAGAGAGCAAGCTGGAAATCTTGATATGACATTTGCTGAATTTTTTCAAGTATATGGAAAAGATATGCGACCAAGATTAAGAGAAAATACCTGGAGAACTAAGGAACAAATAATAAGGACAAAGGTTATTCCCTATATAGGAGATCTTCAAGTTAATGAAATTACTAAAATGACAATAGTTAAGTGGCAAAATATATTAATGAAAGAGGAAGATGATAAAGGCAAAAAATATTCCCAGACCTACTTAAGAACAATACATGCTCAATTAAGTAGTGTCCTAAATCATGCCTGCAAGTACTATAACCTAAAATCTAATGTTGCAAGGGATGTTGGCTCTATGGGAGAAAAAGAAGCTTCTGAAATGAAATTTTGGACTGAAGCCGAATATGGAAAATTTATAGAAGAAGTAAAGGACAAACCCTTATCATTCTATGCTTTTGAAATCTTATATTGGTGTGGACTAAGAACAGGAGAATTACTAGCTTTAACAAAGGAAAAATTTGATTTTACTAACAATACTATTAGAATAAATCAATCTTTACAAAGAATTGATGGTGAAAATATAATTACAGAGCCCAAGACAAATAAAAGTATTAGGACTGTTGTAATGCCAGATTTTTTATCAGATGAAATAGAAAAATATATGGCTGGTATATACAAGCTAAAAGATAATCAACTATTATTTCCAATTACTAAGTCCTATCTACACCATGAAATGACCAGAGGTAGTAAAAAAGCTGGAGTTAAAAGGATTAGAGTTCATGATTTAAGGCATTCCCATGTATCTTTGTTGATTGAATTAGGCTATTCAGCCATAGCTATAGCAGATAGATTAGGTCATGAATCCATCGATATAACTTATAGGTATGCTCATTTATTCCCAAGTAAACAAAATGAGATGGCTAATTCCCTATCCACTATAAGAAAAAGCAACTTAGATGATGAGTGGGAAAAATTATTGGAGGATGAAAATGAGTAGGGAAATAAAAAAACAAGTTAAAAGAAAGAGAAATAAGATAATTTCTTTTAGGGCAACAGAAAAAGAAGCTGACCTATTAGATAAGAAAGTAGAGATAAGTGGACTCTCCAAACAAGACTATATTATTAGTTCATTAATTTCCTCTACTGTGTCTATTAAGGCTGACTATAGACTTGAAGATAAATTTGCTTTAGAAATATTTAGACTGGCAAAGCTTGTAAAGAAATATGGAAGATTAGAAGAGAATGACCAAGAAATTTTAAGTTTCTTAATAGAGATTTACTATGAAATCAAAAAAGAAAAAAGCCTTTAGCACAAAGACCAAAGGCACACCCCATATGGAATGTTTCTACCAAATTCATTTTACCATATGGGTTCTATTCTGAACAGCATAAGGAGGTAAAAAGAATGGAAAAATATAGATATCTACCAAAAGAAATGAAAAAAAGAAAAAGATTTGTAGGTTGGAGAAAGGAAAAATTAAATGGTAAAGTAGCCAAGCTTCCCTTTTCCCTAATTGATGGAAAAGCTAATGATTGGAATCAGCTAGAACGTTGGATAACTTTTAATGAAGCTAAAACTATGAATGAACCTCTAGGTTTTGTTTTAGTAGAAGAAGACAGGATTATCTGTATAGACCTAGATCATGCAATTCAAGGTGGAAAGCTAACTCTTATGGCAAAAGAAGTTATAGAGAACTTTGCAGGAACTTATATGGAAGTATCTCAATCAGGCAAGGGAATCCATATTTTTGCCCAAGGGACTATTCCAGATAATCTTAATTTATCAAGTAGAGGAATTGAGATATATAAGAAAAATAGATATATAGCTCTTACAGGAAATATAGGAGATGGATCCTTCTTTCCTAGAAGTAATAAGGTTTTAGAAAAGGAAGGTGAATTAAATCAGCTCTATAAGAAATGGACACAGAAGAAAGCATCCACCCTAAAGCAAATTAGAGAATACAAGTATGAGCCTTTAAATAAGTTTTCTAGACTTGATGGCTTAACCCTAGATGAAATACTAACCACCATGGAAAGAACCAATAGCAAGGCAAGTATGCTTATCTCAGGAGCTAGTCTAACAGGTGACCATAGCAGGGATGACTTTACCTTTCTAGTACTTGCTAGAAATTATACAGATGGAAATCCTAACTTAATGAAAGAACTCTTGTTAATGACTCCTTTAAATCGCCTAGGTAGCAATGAGAAAAGAAATGATGATAGAAAGTATCTTGATTATGTAGAAAAGACTATAGAGAAAGTCTTGGGCCTTGGAAATTTTGTAGCTTTTGATTGGAGCAGACATTTTGAATACAAGAAAAGGACTATGGCCTATGAAAGAGTTTAAATTAGCTTTTCCTGAGATAGACCAGTCCTACTCTTTAATTGATTTGCAGAAAACAACCAAAGGTAATGTAAAGCAGATTACAGGAAATATTGTCACAGTACTCCTTAACCCAAAATATTGTAAGGCTAAGAAAATCTACGAAGGACAAATCTTCTATGATAAATTTACCAATGAGATTAAATTTCAAGGCAAGATTATAGGGGAAAAAGGCATAAAGCCCAACCAAATTAGACTATGGGATGACTCACTAAATAACAGACTAGGACTTGAAATAGAAAAGCATTTTGGGCTTAATTACAATGCTAATAAAATGTGGGATGCAGTTCGCTTTGTTGCCAACCAATATGAAATAAGTCCACCAGAACAATATCTAAAAAACCTTACTTGGAAGGGAGATAGAAATGCAATAGCTAAACTCTTACCAACTTATCTAGGAACTGAAGACACAGAACTTAATGCTTGGATTATGGAGCATATGATTTTAGGTTTGATTAAAAGAGTATTTGAACCAGGATCTAAGTTTGATGAAATGATGGTCTTAGTAGGTGGACAAGGAATAGGAAAGTCTACTTTTGCTAGATATTTGGCTATTAGAGATGATTGGTTTTGCACCATAGAAAATATTCAAGGTAAAGATGCTGTTATGAACTTAATGGGAAAGACAGTAGTAGAAATTGAAGAATTTGTAGCTTTAAGAAATGCAAAGTCTGCCAATGAAGCAAAATCCTTTTTATCTAAACTAAGTGATAGAATAAGAATCCCCTATGAGAAATTTTCAACAGATGTTCCTAGGACTTGTATTTTAATTGGAACATTAAATGAAAGAACTTTTTTAAATGACCATACAGGAGAGAGAAGATATTTACCTGTAGAATGTCATAAGGAAAATAGAAAGAAGGCTATTTATCTAGACAAAGATTTTCAAGGTGAACAATCAGAAAAAGAATATCTAGATTCAATCCGAGAAGATTTTAACCAGGCCCTTGCCTATGGTTATAAACTCTATAAAGAGAAGAAACATTTTTGGACCATACCAAAAAAACTCCTTGAGGATCTTTACCAGGAACAAGAAAAGTTTAAGTATCTTAATCCAGATGTAGAAGATATTCGCTACTTCTTAGAAGAGTACAAGGCAAAAACACAAGAACCAAATATAACTTGTTTTAAGGAATTATCTATGCAAGGCTATCAGATTAAATCAAAATCTTTTTCTGAAATCATGGATAATTATTTTCCGGAATGGAAGGCAATCAGGTCATCGAAGACTAAGAGAATTTCTCCTAGTGGAATATCTATACCAGTAAAACTTTATTATAAGAAGGAAGAAAAGATAGAAGAAAGTTTTGTAGAAGTAGATAAGGTTGATTTACCAAAAGAATGGCAAGAGTCGGAGCAGATAGAAATGGACACAGGAGAGAATGATAAAGAGAAATTGTAACTATGTAACTTGTAACCGAGATTTTAAAACCCTTAGAATTAGGCTGGTAGAAATGGAAGTCTAGTAATATCAAGGCTTGTAGGAATCAAAATAAGAATCAATGCCTTATTTGAGGACTTTTGAAATAGTAGGTTACAGTTACAATCTCTCTGTGCCTATTAAAACTTTAGTAGCAAGCACAGTAGCTGTACGGACAGCTACGGGAAAATTGTAAAAGTAAGTCCTGTTGGGCTTACTTCTACATATAAAATTTTCTACTTGTTCCTATCAGAATGATTTAGGGGTTCCCCCTAAGACCCCGTTTAAAATATAAAAGAAAAGGAGAAGAATATGGCAAATAGATTTAGAAATGAGAGGATAGAAATCAAGCTGACCAAGGAAGAAAAAGAACTTTTCAAGAAAAAACTTGAACTAAGTAAATCAAAATCAATGGGACATTTTATAAGGAAAAGTGTTTTAGAAGCCCCTATATTTGTAATAGATATGAATGAATTTAGGAAGATACAGACCCTTATTGGGAGGAATGCAAACAACCTTAATCAGATTGCAAAAAGAGTAAACACTACAGGAGTAATCTATAGGGAAGATATAGAAGATCTTAAAAAAGAAAATGATGATATATCAAGAGAAATGATAAAAATTCAGAATATCCTAGCGAGAAAATATATTTAAAACATCTTACAGGTGTAAAAAGAATGCAAGTCTGATATAATAACATTAATGATTCAATTAATTAAAGGAGATAAAAATATGCAAGATTTTGGAAGAGTTGTTTTTAAAATTAATGAAGTCTTGGAAGAGAAGAATATAAGTAAAAACAAGCTAGAAAAAGAAGCAAATCTTCAAAGAACTCAGCTTAATTCATATTGTAATAATAAAGTTAAGAGGATAGATTTAATTACCTTAGCAAAGATTTGTTATGTTTTAGATTGTGAGATAGCGGATATTATGGAGTACGTGAGGGAATAAAGGGGTGAAGTCATGGTAAATCAAAGTCCAGAACAAAAATCTAGAGATAAGATTGATCTTATGTTACGAAATGCTGGTTGGAGTGTTCAAGATAAGAACAAAGTTAATTTATCAGAAAGCAGGGGTGTTGCTGTAAGAGAATATCAAACAGATGTAGGACCTGCTGACTATGTTTTATTTGTTGATAGAAAACCTCTGGGGGTAATAGAAGCTAAAAAAGAGGAAGAAGGACAAAGATTAACAGTTGCTGAGGACCAAGCATATGGTTATGCAAAAGCAAAACTAAAGTATAATCTAAACAAGGAGCCTTTACCTTTTGTATATGAAAGTACAGGGGTTTTGACAAGGTTTACTGACTATAGAGACCCTAAACCTCGTTCACGACCTGTTTTCTACTTTCATCAACCATCAACTCTATTAGAATGGTTTGAGGAAGAAAAAACCCTAAGAGCTCGATTGCAGGATATGCCTACTTTAGATGAGGAAGGGTTAAGACCTGCACAAATAAAAGCTATAAAAAATTTAGAGGTATCCTTTAAAAACAATAAACCAAGAGCCTTGATTCAAATGGCCACAGGGGAGCGTGTCATAATAGTGACAGGGTGCATAAATGCTTTAAGATCAAGGGTTTCAGGAACTTTAGTTAATATGATTCATGCATTGCTTAGAGTAATT
>Ga0265293_10004877_pt1 | contig 23090 bp, 15 predicted proteins | sample Munlanlewell138R_FD_192505 | JGI IMG/M metagenome (GOLD analysis project Ga0265293, IMG submission 192505) | Leachate microbial communities from a municipal landfill in Southern Ontario, Canada - Leachate well 138R | ecosystem: Engineered > Solid waste > Landfill > Unclassified | place: Canada... | reverse complement strand
ATGGAGCTAATCGCGCTCATCGAGGAGGAGCTGGGGGTGGAGGCGGAGAAGAATTTCCTGCCCATGCAGCCGGGGGACGTGCCCGCCACCTATGCCGACGTCGGCGACCTGGTGGCCGACGTGGGCTTCAAGCCGGAGACGCCGCTGGACGTGGGCGTGAAGCGGTTCGTGGCGTGGTACCGGGAGTTCTATGCCGTTTGAGGCTGCAAAGGCCATGCCGGCTCCCGGCGCCTGGGGGCTGCTTCACTGCATCTTAGAGGCCACCGCAATACACTGGATTGAGCTGGGCCATGTGGGCGTCGGGCGGACCTGCACGGTAAGCGGCCCAGCCTTCCAGCCACTAGGAGAATCCTGATGCCGCGTGAGACATTCTTGCCTTACTCACCACCGTCCATCGGGCAGGCGGAGCTGGACGAGGTCGTCGCGACGCTGAAGTCGGACTGGATAACCACGGGCCCACGGACCAGGGCGTTCGAGGAGAAGTTCGGGCAATACCTAGGTGCCCCGGGCGGCACGTCGCTGATGCTCAACTCTTGCACCGCGGGCCTGCACGTGGCCCTGGTAGCGCTCGGGATCGGCCCCGGAGACGAAGTCATCGTGCCCACCCTCACCTTCGCCGCGACCGCGAACGTGGTCGAGCACGTTGGCGCCAAGCCTGTCTTGGTGGACGTCTTACCCGACACGCTCTGCATCGACCCCGAGGCCATCAGAAGGGCCATCACGCGGCGCACGCGGGCCGTGATGCCGGTTCATTACGCCGGGCATCCGGCCGACCTCGACCCCATCTTCGCGCTGGCCGCCGAACACGGCTTCGACGTCGTCGAGGACGCCGCTCATGCGATCCCTACCTACTACAAGGGCACGATGGTCGGCAGCCGCGACAACTTCGCCTCGTTCTCCTTCTACGCTACCAAGAACCTGACCACCGCCGAGGGTGGCGCGCTTACCGGCCGACCCGACCTTCTCGCCAAGGCCCGAGTGATCGGGTTGCACGGCATGTCGACCGACGCCTGGAAGCGCTTCGACAAGTCGGGCTCGTGGCAGTACGACATAGAGTTGCCCGGCTTCAAGTACAACATGACCGACATACAGGCGGCATTGGGAACACATCAACTCGATCGGTTGGCCGGCTTCCACGCGAGGCGAGCGGAGGTCGCCGCCGAGTACAACAGGGGCTTCGCGGACGACGACCGCTTCATCACGCCCGTGGAGCGCGAGTACGCCAGCAGCGCATGGCATCTCTACGTGCTACGCCTGAACCTCGAGGTCCTGCGGACGGGGCGCGACGAGTTCATAGAGGAACTCAAACGGCGCAACATCGGCTCCAGCGTTCACTACCGCCCGCTGCACATGATGAGCTATTACGCGAAGAAGTACAGCTACTCCCCGGAGGACTTTCCAGTAGCCCTGGCAGCTTTCCGCTGCATGGTCTCACTGCCCCTGCACCCGAGGCTCACCGAGGCGGACGTGCAAGACGTTCTCGATGCCGTGCGCGGGGCGGCCGAGCGGAGGGCGTCCAGCGGTCACACCCACTCATTCTCGGCCTGACGTGACGGAAGATGCCAGGGCGGCCGTGAGGCCGGAGGACGTCGTGCGGCGCATTCTCGACGTTTTGGTCGCGGCCGTCGGCCTAGTGCTCACTTCGCCGGTGCTCCTGGCGGCGGCGGTAGCGGTGAGGCTCGATTCCCCGGGACCGGCGATTTTCCGCCAGCGGCGAGTGGGTCTCGGTGGTGAGAGCTTCGACATCCTGAAGTTCCGCACCATGCGTGAGGACGCCGAGAGCCTCGGCGCGCAGTTGACCATCGGCGCCGACCCTCGCGTAACCAGGGTCGGGAAGTTCCTGCGCGCCTGGAAGATTGACGAGTTGCCGCAGCTCATCAACGTGCTGAGGGGTGAGATGGCCCTGGTGGGGCCACGGCCCGAGGTGCCGCGGTACGTCGACCTCTACACCCCCGAGCAGCGCCAGGTGCTGCGGGCGAGGCCCGGCATCACCGACCCCGCCTCCATCCAGTTCCGCAGCGAGAGCGAGTTCATGGCGCGGCAAGAGGACCCCGAACGGTACTACCGCGAGGTGCTCATGCCCCTCAAGCTGCAGATCAACCTCGACTACCTCGCTAGGCGCACCCTTGCTTCGGACTTCGGCATCCTCGTCGAGACCGCCAAGGCGGTCGTGACCGGGAGGGGCGCCGCGGAGGAACCTTGAGGCCGCTGGGACCACGCACTCGCTTCGTTCCGGGTCATGCCCGTGCGCCGATAAGGGCCTCCATCACCAGAGCCGCCCCACCAGGATGGCAAGATGGTAGCGTGCTCGACTTGGTAGGCGCCAAGCCCTGCGGCCACAGCCGGGGCAGACCACTTGAGCCTCGCGGTTCGCAATCTTCAACCCGGGTAGCGCCGCGCGCTTCCGGCGATTAGGAAAAGGATGATTCCAGCCAAGCACGGTAACGACCACACCAATCGGGACGCCATGAGGCTTCTGCCGGCAAGGGCGGCCGTCAAGCTCTCGGTGGACATCCTGCTGTTCCTGGTCGCCACGCCCCTCGCCTTCGTACTCCGCTACGACGGCGACTTCGGGCCGGTGGGGCCGGTGTTGATCGCGCTGGCGGTCCTGGTCCCCCTCAAGACGCTGTTGGCCCTGATCATCGGCCTCCCCGACAGGTCCTGGAGCGGGCTGACTTTCCGTGACCTTGGCAGCCTCATCTTCCTGGCCTCGGCCGCCGCGTTGATCGGCATCCTTGGGCAGGCGGTCTTCGGCAGCAGGCTCGATATCCCCCGGTCGATCCCCATACTCGACGGGGTGATCACGTTCGGGCTCATGTCGGCGGTGCGCGCCCTCACGCGTTACCGCTACGAACACGCGGTGGCCCGGATCATCGGCCCGGATTACCGTAAGCGCGTGCTGGTGGTGGGGGCCGGTGAGGCGGGGGCCCTCGTAGTGCGTGAGCTTCACAAGCACCCTGAGACGGGCCTCAAGGCCGTGGCGTTCCTCGACGACGACCCGCGCAAGCAGGGGCAGCGCGTATCCGGCGTCACCGTGATGGGCACGGTCGATGACGCCGCCAACGTGGTCCTCGCGCTCGGCATAGACGAGGTGCTCATCGCCATGCCCTCCAAGGACGGGCGCACGGTGCGCAAGGTCCTCGACGAGATCCGCCAGGCCCGGCCCAACCTCTCCTACAAGATCGTGCCCGGCATGTACGAGGTTCTCTCCGGCAAGGTAGACGTGAAGCGCATCCGCGAGGTCGACATCGACGACCTCCTCGGCCGCGAGCCGGTGGAACTCGATACCGAGCCCATCCTCGGTTACCTGAGCGGCAAGCGCGTCATGATCACGGGTGCCGGCGGGTCGATCGGATCGGAACTCGTGAGGCAGATCTGCCGCTTCGACCCGAGCGAGCTCATCCTCTTCGGCCACGGTGAGAACAGCATCTACACGCTGGAGCGTGAACTCGATCGCGACTGGCCCGACGTGCATTACCACGGCGTGATCGGCGCCATCCAGAACGGGGCGCGGCTCGACTACGTCTTCACCCGTTACCGCCCGGACGTCGTGTTCCACGCCGCCGCGCACAAGCACGTGCCGCTCATGGAGGAGAACCCCGAAGAGGCCGTCTTCAACAACGTGATCGGGAGCCGCAACCTCATCAACCTCGCGCTCAAGCACGGCGTGACCCACTTCGTGAACATCTCGACGGACAAGGCCGTGAACCCGACCTCGGTCATGGGCGCCAGCAAGCGCATGGTCGAGTTCCTGGTGATGGACGCCGCGCGCAGGGCCGGCCCCGGCCAGACCTTCGTGTCGGTACGCTTCGGCAACGTGTTGGGGAGCCGCGGCAGCGTCATCCCCATCTTCAAGAGCCAGATCGCGGCGGGCGGCCCCGTCACCATCACGGATCCCGAGATGGTGCGCTACTTCATGACCATCCCAGAGGCCTCCCAACTCGTGCTCCAGGCCTCGGCCAACGGCCACAACGGCGAGGTGTACATCCTCGACATGGGCGAACCCGTAAGGATCGTCGACCTGGCCCGGGACCTCATCCGCCTCTCGGGCTTCGAGCCCGACGTCGACATACCCATCCGCTACACGGGCATGCGGCCGGGCGAGAGGCTGGTGGAGGAGCTCATGACGGAGAAGGAGCGCACGTCCAGGACGGCACACGAGAAGATCTTCGTGGCCCGCACGGAACCCGTGGATCCCGAAGCGCTCACCTCGACCATCGAGGCGCTCCAGAGCGCCGCCCTCCGCTCCGATCACGCCCGCATCCGGGCGCTCTTCGAGGGTTTCCTCGAGGGCTGTCACTTCGCGCCCGTCATCCCGGTCAAGGACAGCAAGGACGACCTGCCACCCGAGCCCAGGCTGCTCTCGTAGCCCGCGCCGCCGGGTCCGCCCTGACGCAGCCGCGCCGCTGCCGGGTCCGCCCTGAACGCAGCCCGCGCCGCTGCCGGGCCCGCCCTGGACGGCGCCCTCACCGAGCCGGAGGGAGGGTTAGCGGTTAGCATCAGTCATGACGCATAAGACCGCTCAGGGCACGAGCGTGCCTGCCTTAGGGTTCGGAACGTACCGGCTGTTAGGCGCGGAGTGCGCGGAGGGTGTGGCTCACGCGCTGGAACTTGGCTACCGCCACGTGGACACCGCGCAAAGCTACGAGAACGAGGCCGAGGTGGGCAAGGGGATCGCCAAGTCGGGCGTGCCGCGGGCCGACGTGTTCCTCGTCAGCAAGCTCAGCCCCTCCAACTACGGCCAGGCCGAGAAGGCGACCCTGGATAGCCTCGAGGCGTTGGGGACGGATTACCTCGACCTGATGCTGCTTCACTGGCCCAAGGATGCGGACTCGGTTTCCAGGGCGCTCGAGACCCTGGGCCGGCTGCAGCGAGAGGGCGCGGTGAGGCACGTGGGCGTTAGCAACTTCCCCACGGCGCTCGTGACCGCCGCCAACGAGGTGACGCGCGTGTTCTGCAACCAGGTAGAGTACCACCCGTTTCTTGCCCAGACGAAGGTGCTCAACCAAGCTGAGCGGCTGGACTTGATCGTGACGGCGTACCGCCCACTGGCCGAGGGGCTCACTGGGGCCCAGCCGGTCCTGCGGGAGATCGGGGCAAAGCACGGCAAGACGCCCGAACAGGTCGCACTGCGCTGGCTGGTGCAGCAGCCTCGCGTTACCACCATCCCAAAGTCGGCCGATCCGGCCCGGCGCGCGGCCAACCTGAACGTCTTCGACTTCGAGCTCTCTAGCGCCGAGATGGCCGCGGTCTCGCGCCTGGCGCGCGGCCAGCGGTTGGTGGGCGCCGATGGCGAAGTGGAGTGGGACGCATGAGGGTGCTCGTGACCGGGGGCGCCGGCTTCATAGGCTCTCACCTCGTGCGTGCCCTGCTGGACCGCGATGACGAGGTCGTGGTCCTCGACGACCTCTCGACCGGAAAGCGGGAGAACCTGCCCGAGTCACAGCGCTTGACCCTAATCGTCGGCGACGTGGCCGACGGGGACACGGTGGTCCGGGCTCTGGCGGGCTGCTCGGCGTTCGCGCACCTCGCGGCGGTGGCGTCGGTGGAGCGCTCGGTACGCGAGCCGCTCGTGACCCACCGCACCAACCTGCAAGGGAGCATCCAGCTCTTCGAGGAGGCGGCGCGCCAGGGCGTGAGGCGCGGAATCTACGCGTCTTCGGCTGCCGTCTACGGCGACTCCGAAACGCTTCCGCTAGCGGAGGCCGCCGAGCCAAGGCCCCTCACCCCGTACGCCATCGACAAGCTTGCCGGCGAGTACTACCTGGCCCATTACCACCGGGGCGGCAAGTTGAACGCGACCGCGTTCAGGTTCTTCAACGTGTTCGGGCCGCGCCAGGACCCCTCTAGCCCGTACTCGGGCGTCATCAGCATCTTCTTGGACCGGGCCGGCCGCGGCGCCCCCATAACGGTGTTCGGGGACGGTGAGCAAAGCCGGGATTTCGTTTACGTTGGCGACGTGGTGGCGGCGCTGATGGCCGCGCTGGAGCTGCAGGGGGAAGCGGGCGAGATGCCCGTCTACAACGTGGGCAGGGGAGAGAGCGTGACGCTGAAGGAGCTGCTGGACGTGGTGGGCGGGCTGCCCGGCATCGTCTCGCCTTTGCGGGTGAACCACGCTCCGCCCCGCGAGGGCGACATCCGGCACTCGTTGGCGAACCCAGGCCGGCTGAGGAACGCGCTCGGTTGGGCCCCGCGTACCTCGCTGGCGGAGGGCCTGGCGGCGATACTCAGCGGCTGAGCGGGCCGCCCCTTGGGCCCAGCCCGTTCGCGGCTTGTGCCTCAGGGCACGACGTGGCTGTCGATCGCCCACCAGTACCAGTTCTCGCCCTGAAGCCGGCTGAAGGCGAGCCGGCCGAGTTGAGCGTCATCGACCAGGCGCACATCGCGAGAGTGCGCCATCTGCAGCGAGCCGCCGTTGTGAACGAGGGCGCCCGCGCGGTTCATGACGCCGCGCAGCCGCGGCTCCAGGCGGCCGATCAACGCCCCGGCGCCACCCTGGTTGGCCTCGGCGAAGAGCTCGGCGACCACGCCCTCCAGGTGTTCCGGGAGCGCCTCGACGTCGTACACGCGCGACACGCCGCCGGCCTTCAAGTAGTAGACGTACCAACCGGCTACCTCGCCCTTGGCGGTCCTCACGAGCTTGGCGCGGAACTCCCCCTGCTCGACGTACTTGGCCATCTCGCGGAACTGCCACGCCACGTGCGCCTCGCCGTAGACGGGCCGCAGCCGCTTCTTGGCCAACAGCGCCGGGGCATGGCCGGCCATCAACTCGGGAGTGAGCGGCTCGGTTGCGTAACCCCCCGGCGTAGCCGGGGAAGAGAGCCTCGAGCGCATGAGCCGCCGGGCGAGGACGTCGGCGCCACCCACCACGGGACCGAGCACGGGGGCAATCGAGGCCACCGAGCGGCGGCGGGCCGCGGCCGCGCCCAGCCCCACCCGGCCGGGCCGGAAGAGCTTGACCCACCGCATGGACTGAAGCTGGAGGATCTGCCCACCCAGCAGTTCCCAGATGCGCTCGAACTTCACGTGGCCGCCGTCGCTGAAGGTGAAGTCCTGCGGCCCTGCCAAGAACTTCCGCAGCAGGAAGGCCGCGACCGTCGTGGGCGCGCCTGGATCCACCACCGACGGGAAGACCCCTGCCAGCTTGCCGGCACGACCGTCGAGGATGACCGGCGTGACGCTGGTGCCGAGGAACCCCAACATCTTGCCTGCCTCGTCCTCCGCCACCAGGGAACGGACCTCGTCTTCGGTGTTCGGGTCTTCGACGTAGATCCGCTCGACCAGCCGCACCAGGCCGGGGTCCGGGACGCGCGACTTGCCACGGAACCAGTACTGCCACAGCGAGGCGACCGCGGGTGCGTCCTCGGGTTCGAAGGCCCGGATCTTCACGGTGCGGGTTTCACCCCCCCGCCTCGTCGCCAACGACCAACCGCGGCGCGGCGTGCAGGTACTGGCTCATGCGGCGCTTGCCGGCGATGTCCTGGAACACGCGCTCCACCTGCTCCGAACTAAGGCCCAGAGACCCCGCCACCACGTCGGCGCCGATGCCGTGGTCGACGGCGTACAGGCAAAGGTCCATCTCGTCGTACGGCAGCGAGAAGTAGAACTCCTCCTGGCTTTGCGGCATCGAATACGTGTCCGTGGTGGGCGGGCGGGAGCGGATCTCGGCGGGCACGCCCAGGGCCTCCGCCAGTTGGTAGACCTGTGACTTGTAGAGGTGGGCTATGGGCTTGATGTCGGCGGCGCCGTCGCCGTTCTTCACGAAGAAGCCCTGGTCGTACTCGAGCCTGTTCGGCGTCCCGAGCACGGCGAAGTTGAGCCTGTCGGCGTGATAGTACTCGAGCATCTTGCGCGTGCGCTGCTTGAAGTTGGTGGCCGCAACGACCTGCAGGTACTCCTCGAGGGGCAGGCGCTCCTTCACGACCTTGCCGTCCGGCGCCTGGGCGACGACCGAAAAGATTCTGAAGGCGTCCGAGTCGACGACGCTGGGCAGGACGATCTTCGCCTTCCAGCCGGGACCGTAATCGGGTATCACGCGCGCGAAGGCCTCGTCGCGGCGGCGGTAGCACCCGACGGCCTCCAGTATCGGCGTTATCTCCTCGAGGACGGTCTCTATGCCGCTGCTCTTCGCTGCCAGGCGGCTAAGCATCAGAGTGTCGGGCGAGGAGTCCGCCTCGGGCATGAGCACCCCCAGCACGTTGCCGGGGCCGAACGCCCTCGCCGCCAAGGCGGCGACCACGCTCGAGTCGATGCCCCCCGACAGTCCGAGCACGCCCCCCTTACGCCGGAACGCCCTCACCTCGCGGCGCATGCCGGCGGCTATCTCCTCGATGCTGGCCTCGGGGTCTGCCAGCTTCAGGACCTGCGGGCCGAAGGCCTCGCTCATGTACGACACCCCCTATCCCAGGCGCCGGGAGACGTAGCCCACGATGCGCGACACGCTGTCGAGGTTCTCGGGCAACGTGTCCTCGTCGGGGATACTCACCCCGAAATGCTGCTCGATGAACATGATCAGCTCGAGCACGCCCATGGAATCGAGCACGCCGGCTTGCGTGAGGGAGTCGTCGGCCCCGAGGCCGGCGCCACCGTCATCGAGGATGAAGTTGTCGGCCAGGAACTGGCGAACGTCCTTGTCTATCGTGGCCACGTCGGCTGCCATGCTGTCACTGCTCCTTGTCACGACCGAAGCTTCGCACATGAGCCTCAGCTAGTGCGTAACGTTTCACCGGCCCTCGGCCGCCGCTTCCTCCACCAGCGTCTTCTTGCGCACCTTGCCGGAGCCGGTCTTGGGCAGGTCGGAAACGAAGCGCACGTCGCGGGGCACCATGAAGGCCTCCAGGCGCGCCATGGCCTCGCGCTTGAAGGCCTGCTCGGTGTAGGTAACCTGCTCGTGCAGTACGACGTAGGCCCGCACGGCCTGCCCAAGCAGCTCGTCGGGTACGCCGATGACGGCCACCTCGCGCACGCCGGGCACGGCGGCCAGCGCGTTCTCGACCTCCGCCGGACTCACCTTCTCGCCGCGGCTCTTGATGATGTCGTCGGAGCGGCCCACGAAGTAGAGGAAGCCGTCCTCGTCGGTGCGGAAGAAGTCGTGGGTGCACAACACGCGTTCGCCCGGGTACTTGCCGGGCTTGAGCATGTGGGCGGTCTCGTCGGGCAGGTTCCAGTAGCCCAGCATCACGTGCGGTCCCCTCACGTAGAGGGTGCCGGTGGCGCCGGCCGGCACGGGCTGCCCGTCCTCTCCCAATAGGTAGGTCTCGGTACCCGGGATGGCCTTGCCAACGGACGACGGCTTGCTGAGCACCAGTTCGGGCTCGAGGTAGCAGACGCGCTTGCACTCGGTGAGGCCGTACATCTTGTAGACGAGGGCGCCGGGGCTCATCTCAAGCAGGCCCGGCACGTAGTCGTCGGGCAGGTGCGCCGCCGTGTTCGTGAAGCGCCTCACGCTGGGCATGGAGACGGGCGAGTTCCGGTGGAGCGATAGCAGGGTGGCGAACACGGTGGGCACGCCCGGGAAGACGGTCACGCCCTCATCCACCACGCGCTTCACGATGGCGGCCGGGAACGCGAACGTGCGCTCGAGCACGAGCGTGGCGCCCAGGTGCACCGCCATGAGGGCCTGGTAGAGGCCGTAGTCGAAGGCCAGGGGCAGCAGGTTCAGTATCCGGTCCGAGGCGTCGAGCCGCAGGTACTCGACGAGGCTCCCTTGGGCGAACACCATGTTCTGGTGGCTCAGCATGACGCCCTTGGGGTTGCCGGTGCTGCCCGAGGTGTAGACGAGCGCGGCGAGGTCCAGGGGGATGGTGCCCGGTGGCATCAGGGGGGTGCTGGGTGCCTCTCGGAGGTTGACCACCGCGAAATCGGGGTTGGCGGCGGGCTCCCGCGGTTTGCCGGGGTCACCGGCGTGAACGAGCACCTTGAGGCCTGGCAGGACGGTCTCTTCCGTGGCCATGAGGCCGGCGACGACGCGCGCCAGGCGCCCCTCGCTGAGGACGGCCGCCGCGCCCGAGTCCGCAAGCACGTAGTGCAGCTTGTCTTCCTTGGTCTGCGGGTTTATCACGATGAACGCGGTCCCCGCGTAGAGGGCGCCGTAGATGCCCACGACCGTGTCTACCGAGTTCTCCAGGAACACCGCGACGCGGTCACCGCGCTTCACGCCGTGGCCTTGAAGGAGGCCGGCCAGGCGCAGGGCGCGCTCGCGCAGCTCGGCGTAGGTCACGCGCTCGTCCGCCGTTATCACCGCGGTCTTGTTCTCGTTCGCCGCCGCACTCAACGTCAGGCTGTCATGAAGCAGCCTCGGGTACCTAGGTAGCATCCAACCCACCCTTCCTGCCGGACCGGGCCCAAGCCCGGCCCCCCAAGGAGTCTATCCGCAGGCGGTCACGGGGCACTTACGCCGCCACCCAGGAGGACCGTCTTCCCCTCGACTATGCGTGTGGCCACCGCGGCCGGGGCCAGCCTGGGGTTGGTAACGAACTGCTCGTCGAGGAGCATGGTGGAGAGCACCCCTACCAGCCCCATCTCGTCGCTCTCGCTGAAGCCGACGTCGGCGTACCGCGCGGCCTTCTCGGCCAACTTGGTGACATGGGCTGCGTTGAACAGGCCGGTGGCCGCAACGCGGCGCTCGGCCATCAGCTCGGCCACGTAGTCCGGGGCGTCCTGTCCGAAGAAGGCTCCGAGGATGGGTGCCCGGTACGGGCGCTTGGGGCGCCTGTTTATCTCGTCGGGCAGAATGTTCGCCAGCGACTTGCGCAGCAGGTACTTCTCGCGGATGTCGCGAAGGCGGAGGCGCTCGGGGAGCGAGGCGGCGAACGCGGCCACGGTCTTGTCGAGGAACGGGAAGCGGCCCTCCACCGAGTTGGCCATGAGCATGCGGTCGCCCTGCGAGTGCAGGAGGAAGCCGGTGAGGAACGTGACGATCTCGAGGTACTGGGCCTGGCCCAGCAGTCCCATGCGCGAGAACTCCGGCGGGAGGCGGTCGATGATGCGGGCCTCCGGGTCACCCACCGACGTCCTCGTTGCCAGGGTCTCGGGACCGAGGAAACGCAGGTTGCGCGCGGTGGTGCGAAAGCGCGGCCGGTGGCTGTAGAGCGGATCGTCGAGCTCGAGCATTCCCGCTTTGAAGAACTCGGCCATGAAGCCACCACCGCGTTGCAGGTCGCGGGAGAGGTACGGGTAGAGCTTGCCGAGCAGCCTCGGGCGCAGCGTGGAGCCGGGCTGCCGGGCCCAGAAGCGCCGCACCATGGCCTCTTGGAAGATGTTGTAGCCGCCGAACAGCTCGTCGGCGCCCTCCCCCGTCAGCACGACCTTGAACCCCGCCTCACGCACGAAGCGTGAGAGCAGCAATAGCGGCCCCGGGGCGGTGCGGAGCATGGGCTTCTCGGCGTAGAGCACGACCTCGGGAAGCACGGCCGCCACGTCGGCGTCGGAAACCACTATGCGCCGCAGGTTCACGCCCAGCTCGGCCGCCATGCGGTCCTGGTACTTCGACTCGTCGAAGCGCGGGTCTTCGAACGCCACGCTGAACGCCTCCAGCGTGCCGCGGGTGTGGCGGCGAGCCAGTGCCGTGGTGGCGCTCGAGTCGAGGCCACCGCTCAGGTAGACGCCTACCGGCACGTCGGCTCGGAGCCTTATCCGCGTGGCGTCGTCCAACACCGCCAGCAGCTCCTCCTGCAACTCGTCGGTGGAGCCCGACCGGGCGCCTTCGCGGGGGCCGAAGCGGATGTCCCACCAGCGCACGGGTGCTTCCGGACCGCTCTCGCCGACCCACATGAAGTGGCCGGCCGGAAGCTCTCGGATCCCGGGGAACGCGCTCCTGTCGGGCTGCACGGCCCAGATCGTGAACGTCTCGACGAGCGCGAACGGGTCAATGCGCCGCTCGGCACGCGGGTGCCTGAGCAGGGCCTTGGCCTCCGAGCCGAACGTGAAGTCGCCCCCGAGCTCGGCAACGAACAGCGGCCTGATGCCGAAAGGGTCGCGAGCGAGGAAGAGGCGCTTGGTGGCGCGATCGTAGACGGCAATGGCGAACTCGCCGTCGAGCCTGCCGAGGCATCCCTCGCCCCACTCCTCGAAGGCGTGGGCGATGACCTCCGTGTCGGAGCGCGTGCGGAAGCGGTGCCCCAGCCGTTCCAGCTCCTCCATGAGCTCCGGGTAGTTGTAGATCTCGCCGTTCTGCATCACCCAGAACCGGCCGTCCTCGTTGGACAGGGGCTGATCGCCGCCCGCCAGGTCGATGATCGACAACCGGGTGTTAACCATGCCGAACGGGCCGTCGAGGTAGAGGCCGACGCCGTCCGGCCCGCGGTGAGCCAACTCGCCGGCCATGGCGAGGAGGAGGTCGCGGGGGACGCTGTCTTTGGAATACAAACCTGCGATGCCACACATCTTCTGGCTCCAAGCTCCGCACAGATCAATGAAGTTCGTTGCTTCGCTTCGGACGGAGTATAAGGCGCAGGGCTTCAAATCGGAGCGTTACCAATATCGAGAGCATGGCGGGTTCCGCGCGTAATCATCGATAACGCAAGGCCGTGAATCTCGCCCAACGCGAGCCTACCTGGAAAGCGGTGACCGACCCCCTAACCTAACATCAGCCTCTAAATCATGCGGACCGCACCTGCTCCAATGCCCAGACTTTCGGCGCATCGACTATCGGGCCTCTTACGATATCCGAACGCCGATTTGTTCGCGGCCTCGAATGCGGTTGACAAACATACGAGGTACCCTTCATACAGGTGATTTTCTGATGCTCCTCACGCTCATTTGCATCCTAGCTGCATGTGTTTCGGCTGCACCGGGCGCCAACCAATCGCCTTCGAGCTCGACAATGAGGAGCCCTTCGTTCGAGTGGTCTTCTTCCGTCATCGGCTATGAATCTTCAGAACGGTACGAGCCCGCCATCGAGCAGGGGGCCGTCGCATTGGTCGGCGCCGGCGCCGACATCGGGGGCCACCGAGATGAGTTCTTCTACCTCTATACCCGGCTCCCTGAGGACGGTGCACTGACGGTCCGGCTTTGGGATTTCGCTCAGACACACGAGTGGAGTAAAGCAGGCGTGATGCTTCGTAACGGCCTCGATCCGGGATCGGCCAACGTCATGGTGTACGTAAGTGGAGCGAACGGCGCACTATTGCAAGGACGCATGGAGGACGGCGCTTCCACCTCGTCTATCGGTCAGGACGCGGACGTAGGCCCGAAGACTTGGTTGCGGCTCGGACGTTGGGGTGACGAAGTAGTAGGCGAGTACTCCACGAACGGCTTCGATTGGCGTCAACTGGGTCGCTACACGCTTAAGTCGACCGGAAACGATTACATCGGCCTAGCGGTCGCGTCGCACGTACCGGTTAGCTCGGCAAAGGCCGAATTCACCGACATCACGGTCCGACGCGGGGACATGGGCACAGCTCCTGCGCCCGTGGACGTAGAGGTGACCAAGGGCTCGCCGGGCGCTCCGCCATCGGAATCCACCACCGGCTCGGTAGGAGAGATGGAATCATCGGCCAGCGATGCTTGGGTCTGTGGAAAGCAGCCGATCTTACCTAGCTTCAGGCCGACCCTATTTGTCGCCCCCGACGGTAGCGACTCCAATGACGGACGTTCCGAGAGCCACCCAGTCAGGTCGCTACGGCTTGCGTCCAGCCTTGCTCGCGCTGGAGATGTGGTGTGGGTTCAAGGTGGCGTCTATTCTGCAGACGTTATCTTCGCTGGCCAGGGTACTGAAGAGAAGCCCATCGTCTTCGAGTCGTACCCCGGAGAGTGCGCCATCATCGACGGTTCAGGACTCGAGGCCGACCAACACGTGTTATTCAAGAACGCCAGCCATTACGTCTTCCGCAACTTCGAGGTACGGAACTCGCGGGCTCAAGGAATCCACCTCGTCGACTCCAATAACATTCTCGTCAGCCACGTTCGCAGTCACCACAATGGCCTGAGCGGCATCCAGAACGTCCGCGGCCGCGACAACCAGTTCACGCACTTCCTGGTTCATGACAACTCCGACGGTCATGAAGGGGACGCCGACGGCATCGGGATCTCTTCGGGTAGCGGCATGCGTGTCGATCACTGTGTCGCCTTTCGCAATTCAGATGACGGCATCGATGTCTGGAAGTCGATAGGCACGGTCGTTGAGTACTGCGTTGCCTTCGAGAACGGCTTCCAGGGTGGTGACGGCAACGGTTTCAAGGCGGGCGGCGGGCTGCGAAACGGGAACGCCCTGATTCGCTTCAATATCTCTTTCAGCAACAAGACTCAAGGATTCACATATAACTCCGGAGATGGCATTCGGTTCGAGAACAACACATCCTACAATAACGGCGGTTACGGCTTTGTGGCCGCAAATGATTTGCTGATTCATAACCTCTCATTCGATAACAAGCGTGGTGACTGGGAGGACTACGGCGGCAACCGGCAGGTAGCCAACTCTTGGAATCTACAACTATCGAGCCCCCGCTTCGCCTCGATTGACCCTCATTCCGCCGATTTTCTCGCGCTCGCAGCCGACAGCCCAGCCATCGGCAAGGCGAGCGGCTCGACTGGCTCTGACGATCTTGGAGCAATTCCCTACGGTGAGACCATCGAATCTTTCATGGGCATCAACCTCCAAGCGTTGCTTTCCCGTTAGCCCCGCAGAGCCCTTGCCCCTTGAGGCATAGAGAAGAAGCAACAACATGTGCGAGCGGGGTGTCGTAACTGGCCGTGGGCGTGGCATGAGGACTTTCCGCTGTTGCGGACCGGGGGAGGTCGTCAACTTGTAATTCACTCTGAGTGAGAAGGTAGTTCAAGGGCCTCGACATATCTGCCTACTACTGCCTCGGAATCGTAGCGGTCGAACCATTCGGCGGGCAGGTCACGCCTCGGCGAGCCCAGCCCCTCCACCATGGCGTCGGCCATGGCGTCGACGTCGTCAACGGGCACCAGCGCTCCGAGTTCGCCACCGTCCAAGACCTCGTTCGGTCCGCTAGGACAGTCGGTTGCTACCACCTTTGCGCCCGCAGCCATGGCCTGGATAAGTACGTTTGGCAGGCCCTCCCAACGGGACGACAGCACAAAGAGGTCGCAGCTTGACATGTAGGTGAATGGGTTGGGGTCGAAGCCAGGCAGTTGAAAGGAGTCGGCGACGCCCAGCTGAGCTGCTAGGTTGGTGAGTTCTTCGCGGAGCGTCCCCTCCCCAAAGATCACCAAACGGCTAGGCACCCCTTGACGCGCTTTGGCAAACGCTCGCAACAAGGTGTCGAAGCCCTTCTGCTCCACCAGCCGACCGACCCCAAGAATCACCGGCTCACCGCCATCGCTGAACCAGGGATGCGCGGGCGGCTCCTTCACACCCTCTCGCAAGCGATCGGTAATTACTGGGCTGGCGATGACCTGGATTCGAGCCGGATCGAGCCGAAGCGTTTCGCTTAGGCTCCGCGCCACCCCTTGTGATACAGCGATTATTCCGGCCGCCGCGCCGTAGGTCGTGCGCATGGCCATGCGCACGAAGCGCCCCTTCAGCTCTTGTCTCCCAAGATCCTCACTCGGGGTGTTCGCCTCTCGGATCACGAGACGAATGCCGCCAACGAGTTTGGTGGCGATGACCGCAAGCACGTTAATGTGCTCCAGTGTACTGAGCATGACCGGAGGGCGACGCCGGCGTAGGTAGGAGATCAGCGCAGGCAGGGCAACGGCCGCACGCGTACGGTGCAGGTCGACAACCTTCACTCCCCTGCCCACGTCGGTGGTGACTTCGCCGATGCGGTTCAACACCACCAGGTCCACTACGTAACCACGCTTCGCCATACCGCGAGCTAGGTCGAGCATCACGCGTTCTGCGCCGCCGCCGCGGAGTGATGGCATGAAGAGCGCAACATTCGGCCGAGCGCTCAGGTCACGACTCATAACACCGCGCTCCCAGCAACGCAACAGCTAGGGACACGCGCCAGTATAAGAAGTTCAGGAGGTTGCCGAGCGATGCTCAAGTCGCACCTTCCTTACCCGAAGGCCTCCTGCTCCGCGCTTGCCCCAAGGAAGCCTCGGACACCACTAAGTGAACGCACAGTGTGGCATCTCATCAGTCGTCTCGGCGTACCGTCACCATAGCAGTCGAATCGCGCTCGGCCGTCGGTGCATGCCTAGCTACACCGCTGTGTTTGCGTTAGTCCCAAGATATTCCGCGCCCCGCATGACCGTCTTGGCCAAGGCGGGGCGCGCCTCACGGTTTACGCCGTTGCCTGCTCGTTCTAGGTTGCTCGCAGCTGCTTTCGCACAACTGCAGTGTAGACTCGGAAAGCTCAGTTCACCAGGTTTAAGTTCCCTAAGAAGGCGATGGTGACGCTGTATTCCAGAGCCCCAAGATCGGGGGCGCGGCCGCTGTAGTCGTAGCCGACGTCCACCCCGGCGTCGATCGCAGGGCTATTCACCGCGAGGCTGAGAAAGTCCGGGTTGGTTGGGTCGGTGCTCAAGTATCGAGCATCCGTAATGCCTAGGTTCCAGCTGTTGTGAGATTGGGGTGAACTGCTGAAGAGCAGGCGGCCACCGATGGAGAGGTTGTTCTGAAACGTCGTCGTGCTGTGACCCAGGAAATCGTAGCTCCCGTTCTTGAAGGCAGTGTTGTTGACGAAGGTCACATGCAGTCCGCTATTGTTCGTGAATCCGACCGCGCGGTTGTTGTAAGCGATCGAGTGGCGCACGATCGTGCGGTTGTCTACGCCACCGCCGGCCTTGAAGCCGTTGCCGTTGCCGTGACTTCCCTTACCGTTGCTATGAGCAATCGAGTACTCGATGATCGTATTCGTCGATTTCCACGCATCGAACCCGTCGTCCGAATTGCCGTAGCTGATCACGTGACTCACGACGTTGCGATCTCCCGACGTGAGGCCGATACCGTCGGCGTCCTCACCAGTTTCACCTCTTGGGTTCACCTCGTCGTAATTGTCGTAGAGCGTCAGGTACTCATAGCGGTTGCGGCTACTGCTAACGTTCTGGATACCTGAGCCGTTGTTGCCATGAGAAACCAGGCCTGTGAATCTGTTGTCGTTCGAGCCATTGATGACGTAGATGCCCTGGCGTGGCCCGTTGCGGACTTCGAAGTTGGCGAAAACGTTGTAGCTGGCCCCGTCCACCCACATACGATCCATGTCTTGACCCTTGCGGCGGTTGGACCCATCAAAGATGGCCCATTCGCCAGGGTATGAGGCCCACACGATAGGTGCCGTGGCAGTGCCAGAAGTGCGGAATTTGACCTCCAGCGGATAGACTCCACCGCGGATGTAAACTACGTCGCCTGGCTTGACTATAGACGCCGCTTTGGTGATGGTTCGGAGTGGTGCGCTGGCACTGCGACCGGTATTGCTGTCGCTGCCGTTGGTGGCCACGTACAGCGTGGCGGGTGGAAGGACGAACGGGCCGCCTGGCGCTACAGGAGCAGACGGCGGAGCCGGCTCAATGGGTTTACTCTCGGGCGGATCACGCTTGACGAAGTCGCCAAGTTGAAACTTGAATGAGCTGAACTTTGCAATCGCCTTGGCACCGCGAGCGTGGGCCGTAACGGCGAGACCGATAAGGACCTGGCCGCCGAAAGGAATTTCGTACTGACCAACTTCGGTCCAGTTCTCACCGTCAGCCGACAGGTCACCCGTAAGCACGTCACCCACCCGGGTGAGACGCACCCAGCCTCCAGCTGTTGCACTGGAATCGCGGCCGGCGAAGTTGACGGTCGGATCGCCCTTGACCAGTCGTGATTGGAAGACCGATCCGTTTTCGGCGCTGATATGAATCAACGCATTCGGAGCATCGGGATCGAGGCTCTCTCTGATCATCACCCCGGCTTTCGCCCACGGATCATCGGCGCTAAGATCGTCTAGTCTCACGGACATGGCACCATCGCCATCGAGGGTCGTGTACGCAAAATAGAACTCGTCTCGCGTACTCCAAATGTCAGCGCCCGAACCGGTTACTACGATGCTCCTGTCTAGACTATTGCTCTCCAGCTTGATTCCGTCTTCTGAATAACCGATAGCGGCGCCCTGCCACTTGAGAGAAGTAATGTCGTCGATGACTCGTGTTGGTTTTTCCCCCGCTCCCGCAGTAGGCAACGCTGTGCCACAGGCGGCCAACATTGCAGTAAGCATCACTCCGGCAACAATCAGAAGGATATTCTTGTTACTTGCGCGTGGAGTCGGCGCACCGGCCGAAGCACTCATCCTCGTTGGAAACTTATGTATCAAAGCCGTCTCCCGGTTTTCCTGATGCAGCCACCCATCGCCTACAGCCGGTTGCATCACTGGCTCCCCGCATTCCTTGATGCCCAAATGGGAATGGCGGTTCATAGCCTCTCGTTGTCATCAAGACATCCGCTAGGTAGGTGCTTAACCAGGTTGGAGTAGGACAAAAACAACTCGCCCGGTTGCGCTACTGGCTCCGCGTGCTCCAAGCGCCCACTTAGCGGCGCACGCATCATTGCCCTCGAGTAAGCGATGACCTTCGGCCTCGCTCTTGGTAACAGTAACTGCCTACAATGAGAAGTACATGCAACGGAATTTCACCCTGCACTCATGACACTTGGGTGCCTGTGAGCCCCTGGCTTGCTCAACTCGAGGAGGCGAAACCCGATGTCGTCTGATCGGCCCCACGCTCATCCACGGTGATCACTCCACTCGGGGACTAGGTTCGCGTGCGCTTGCCAAAATCGGTTGGCAACGTCGTCTAGGTCGTGGTTCGCCTCGATCGTCCGTCGAGCGCGCTCACCCAACTCGGCACGCTCGGAAGGGCTCAACCGCTGCATCCGTGAGATGGCGTCGGCAAGCGAGCCAACGTCTGCGGGCTCCGCAATGAAGCCTGCGTTCCCCACTATCAACGGCACATCGGAGACGCGCGTGCCCACGATAGGGCGCCCCATTGCCATGGCTTCCAGTACGGCGTTAGGTAGCCCCTCGATCTCCGAAGGGTGAATCAGATAATCGATGCGCCGAAGGTACGCTGGCACGTCCTCTTGCCGTCCCAGCACTAAACAGTTCTCGCTCAGCCAAGGGTCGGCGGCGATCCGCTGCTCAACCATGGGCCTGGTGGGTCCGTCGCCCGCAAGAAGCAACTTCCTTGGCCGGCTAGGCTCTGGCAGGGCAACGACCGCATCCAAGAGCACGTCGAGTCGCTTAACGGGGTCGAACCTGCCCAAGAACCCCGCGACCAGGCCTTCGGCACCAGTAGTTTCTCGCTGGCCACTCGGTTCAAAGTCGAACCTTGTCAAGTCCACTCCCGGCATCAGCACAGTTATGCGCTCCGGCCTCACCCACCCCGATACCAACCTGTCGCGAATGGCGGTGGCATTCGGCAAGAATAGGCTGGTACGTGCATCCAGAAAGCGTCGTAGCCGTCTCTGGATTGGAGTTCCTCCGACCTTGAGTGAAAGGTCCGACTGAACGATTGCAGGTACCCTCGTCAGGATGGCAGCGAGCCGAGCCCACGTGCCTGCCGAGCCATCGAGTTGTGTATGCACGATGCGGGGTCTTGTCCTTCGAAAGTGGGCGATCAGCCGCCACATGAAAACAGGAAAGGCAAGGCGAGACCGCTCGATGAGCGTTGTCGTAACACCCTGATCGCGGAACAACTCCTCAACCTTCGCAGACTCCGTGGGCAGTAGAGTAACGACCTCGATGGCCAAGCCATGAGCCCACGCTGGTCGCCTACGCAAGAGCGCGGCGAGCTGAAGCTCCATCCCTCCCATGGCGTACGCCGCCATGACGAACGACACGTCGGTTCGCCGGGCATCCCGATCTCCGTTAGTCAAGTTCTGTGGCTCCTCGAGGTTGCTCAACTTGGGGCAAGTCTATAACCATGTGCCCTGAGGCCGCTGCGCGTTACCTGGATGGGCCCAGGCATGAAAGGCGCTATCTCCTGCTCCTCCGCGGCCCACGCCACAAAGCCAATACCGCTGTCAGACCGTAAATACCTATGAAAATAGCGCATTTCCATACAAGTGCAATAGGTAAGAGGTAAGTGGCTATCCAAAGGGCCGCCGAGAGCAAGGCCGCCTGGGCCAGGCTCGCTACGGGAAATTCAACGAGCTCCCTATCTCTAGTCACGAAGAAGACGACCGCGTTCAATGCGCGGTTCCCCATGGTCGCCCATGCCGCACCGATGATTCCGAACCGAGGCACCAGGATCAAGTTGAGTACGACGTTGACGCCCGCGCCCACCAAGCGAATCGCGGACAGCTTGCCGAACTGTTTGCGGATTTCCATGTGTCTGTTCCAATAGGTCGACAACCCACCGAGCCACATGGAAACCGCCACGACTGGCACGATGCTACCCGCGAAGGCGTAAGACTCCCCGGCGAACCACTCGAGTAGAACTGGGCCGTAAGCAACCAGGAATACTGCTGGGCCTAATCCGAACCATGCGTACATGGACTGGGCCTCTCTGATCGCGAGCGCCGTGGCGGAAACGCCCGACTTCTTGTATGACTCCAAGATGTTTGGCCAGGCCATCATGAAGACCGCTTTCGTCAGGGCCCCAATTGTCCTCTCACCGACCGTGTATCCCAGGCTGTAGATCCCAACAGCAGCGGTCCCCAAGAACCCCTCGATAACAACGCGATCTGCGAGGCGCTCCATCCAGTCGGCAATCGAGAAGGGCAGTGCCCCCGGCCCATGCCTTACCACTTCGACTATTCCGCTACGGTCGATGCTCCTTGGTCCCTTTAGGCGCGGCCATAGGCTCCAGATCGCGACGATTGCAGCGATAGCGTACCCGAGCGTCGCCGCGTTAAAGAGAAGTTCTGCCGTTCGCAAACCGACTAGGAGCCCAACAACGGTCAACCCAAAGCGCAAGACCGCTCCACCCGCCTCGGCAACGCCGAAGGCGATGGCGCGTCTTTCCGCTCGTAGTAAGGTCGTCGCAAGCACGGCCAGGTCACCGGCCAGGACCATGAAACCAGCGCTGATCATGACGCGAAAGTCTTCGGGACTCCGCCCGAGAGGGAGCATGGCAGCAAGTGTGAGGAGGTAAAGGAGTCCGAAACCGCTGGCCTGGAGAACCGCTACCCCCAGGAAGAAACCTCGAGTCGTGCCGTTTTCATCACGGTCGAAGTAGATTGTGAGGGCGACGTTCCTCATCCACGATGTCGCCACCATCGACACGAGCGATGAGATGGCAAGGGCCAGAGAATAGGTGCCGTACACTTCGGGCGGCAAGGCCCGCGTGATGAACGGCAAGACGAAGAACGAAAGCAGCTGACTGAAAAGGACCGTGCCGAAGTAAGCGAAGGATCTGGTCAGGCGTCGGGTGTACCCGCCAGCGACCTCCTCCTCGATAATATGGTCCTTGGTCATTCCGGTCCTAAACACGAGGGAGACAACCTCGGGCCTTGCACGACAAATCTAGCTGTACGAATTCCAACGGGAAACGCGGGCCGCGCCCGTTAAGGCTGCCGGCCCGCGCCTGATTGCTATTTTACCGACCCTTACCTGCGCATGCCTTCTTCGAGCTGCTCAGCGCTAGGCAGGAAGGGGGAACTGGAGGCGGCGCCCAAACGAGCCGCAGTAGTGCAGACGACGGCTTCAGAGCCTTGGTCATTGCCGCTAATGCGACCCACGTTCCCCGAGAAAGTCGTCACTCCGTCCAACGTTAGCACGTCTTCCACGGCCCCGGTGCCACAGTACCAGACGAAAATCCCACCACCGTAATCGGCTGAGTTATTCGAAAACGTCGAGGTGGTGACGCCGGCTGTGGCCGGGGTGCGAGCGGCCAGCCCACCGCCTATGTTCAGGGCATCATTCGCGTCAACCTGCACGCTCGTAAGAGTTATCGCACCTTCGGTATAGATGCCGCCTCCAACGCTCCTACCCTGATTCCCACCAGCATACGAAGCATCGGTCGCCTCGTTCGAATCGACCGAACCACCTGAAACCGTGACTGTGCCTTTGTCGTTACTTATGCCACCGCCCGAGAAACGCACGGCGTTATCCGTAACGGAGGCGTCGTTCAAGGTAACCGTACCTGTAGCCTCGTTGTAGATGCCACCGCCCCAGCCGCCAACGTTTATGGTGCCGGTGGTGTATGCGGGATTTCCGCGGATTTCGAAGTTGGCACCAACCTCGCCATCGATCGTGGCAGCGGTGTTGTCCGACACATCCGTCCCGTTGAGTACCAGGGTGCCTGCATTTTGGATACCACCACCGGTGTACCAGGCGCGGTTGCCAGTCACGGCGCCACCGTTCATGGTCAAGTTGCCGAAGTTTCGGACGCCAGCCCCCGCGAAAATGAATGTGCCACCCGTTAGAGTGAGGTTGTCCAAGGTGACGTTGGCGCTGGGACCAACGTACAAGACGCGCGAATTCCAGGAGAACGCCGTACCCGGATCTCCAGGCTCGTGACCAGACTCGCCTTGAAGGGTCAAGCCGCTCGCAGGACCGCTGATTCGCACGTTCTTATTCACGTAGATGTGGGCATCGCCCCACGTGCCGAGCAGGACGCCCGGGAGGTGGATAGTTCCCGCCGCCACCACGTCAGCTGCGAAACCGATGATGGAATCTGCCGGAGCGGCTGACAACACCTGACGGAAGGAACCGGGTATAGCGGCCTCGCCTGCACCGCCAGCCGGATCGTACGGGTCATAGTCTTGCGCGTTGAGGACGACGTTCTCGAGCGCAGCGGTGGTGTCCATTGAAGCCGTGCCAGCCGAGTTCTTGGCAACGACCCGGATGAACTGGTGGCCGCTGTCGGGGATAGGCAGCGTGGCGGTAGTTTCGGTGCCACTTATATCAGCGCCGCCTGGAATCGGAACCACGTCCGTGCCGTCCGGCGCGTCGACGGCGACGACGTCGAACGAGGCGGCGCCGGTAGCCGACCACGTGACCATGAACTGACTACCTATGGCCAACTCGGCGTCGACCGAGTTCATCGTGGGCGCCACGACTACCGGCCCGACAGTGACAGTGACCGAGTCGGTCACGTCATGGCCCCCGAGGTCGTGGACCACCAGCGTGTACTCGGTGGTGACGGTAGGCTTGACGACCTCGCTCCCCGTTGCCGGCAAGGAGTCTTTTACTAGCGTCGCTCCGGCCATGAGCTTGATGGACGAGTGGTCGCCAGTGACGACCCACTCGATCGTCGACTCA
>Ga0265293_10004876_pt1 | contig 23090 bp, 18 predicted proteins | sample Munlanlewell138R_FD_192505 | JGI IMG/M metagenome (GOLD analysis project Ga0265293, IMG submission 192505) | Leachate microbial communities from a municipal landfill in Southern Ontario, Canada - Leachate well 138R | ecosystem: Engineered > Solid waste > Landfill > Unclassified | place: Canada... | reverse complement strand
ACTTGCCCAAAGCGCTCATCGAGGTGAAAGGCTTGGGGAAAACGCTGAAAAAATACGCTCAGAGCATCCTTGCTTACTTCGACCGGCCAGGAACCAGCAACGGTCCAACAGAAGCTATCAACGGGCGGCTTGAGCACTTACGAGGTACCGCCCTAGGCTTTAGAAATTTAACCAATTACATAGCTAGGTGCTTGCTGAAGTCAGGAGGATTTAGAAATCAGCTACACCCTTAAATGCGAAGAGCCTTTAAAGCAGCGGTACCTTCGATTCGCGCAAAAGTTGCGCTCCCACAAGTAAGCCTCAACTGTTGGAGCCAGCTTAGCCAGCCACTCAAATGCCCAGTCATGACGCTCGCTTTTGTGGGACCCGACTTGTCGGGGAACGGGAAATGCACCCAAGCCGTAACGGAGCAAGAGGCTCTAATTCCCTGCCAAGGCAGGTCCCACACTTGACTGTGCCTTGGTTGAAGTTCTGCGCCAGTTAAGCCAAATCAAATTCTTAAGATTAAGTCTAACCGCTGCCGGCCAGTCCGCATCGCGCAAAAGTTGCGCTCCCACATAATTCAATTAAACCGCTTGCAGCACGGCATAGACCATCTGCCAGGTTACGGGTAAGCCTTGGGGCTGGCGCTGTTGTTCGTAAGCTTGATTGAGCCTCATATATTGTTGGCGACTGGTTAAACCATTGCTGCGACCCGTTTGCACATGGTGGGCGCCAAGCTGCTTAAGGTTTTGACTTAGCTCGCGCACGCTAGAAAAATGCTGTTGCAGCGTTTGGCAGCGCAAGTGCACAACCTTTAAACCACTGGTCTCACACAATCGCTGATAGTCCGCAAAGCGACGAAACTGATTAATGTGCGGTTGGTTATCGACCGCCTGCCAACTGTGCTTTAGCTCGTACAGGGTGCCTTCGACTACGCTGGTAAACGCCATAATCCCATTGGGTTTTAACACTCGCTTAGCTTCGGCTAACACGGCGGCAAAATCATCACACCATTGCAAAGCCATGCTGCTAAAAATCAAATCCACACTGTTGCTGACGAGAGGTAATGCTTGCGCATCAGCGCATAAATAACTCGCATAAGGGCGCAATCGCTGAGCATGTTGCAACATGCCTTGGGCGATATCCACACCGCACCCCTGAGCCTGAGGGTAACGCTGCGCCAGTTGCTGAGAAAAATAACCGGTGCCGCAACCCAGATCGAGCCAGTGTTGGACGGCTAGAGCAGAAGGGCACAGCTGTAATAATTGCTGACCCACTTCGCGCTGTAAGTGTGCCGCACTGTCGTAACTGCAGGCCGCTTGCGAAAAACATGCGGCAATGGGATTGGCTTCGTGCAATGGCATAGCTGAACTAAGCATGCTGAGTCTCGTGGATAAAATCTAACATGCGTTCGGCTACCTGCTGGGCATCAGAGAGCACAAAAGCGTGACTGCCGGGCATAAGCTCAACCTTGGCGCGGGGGTTCAGTTGCTGCAAGTCTTTCTGCACTGCGCTGGGTACTAGGGCATCTTGTTCGGCTAAGAGGTGCAGCTGTGCGCCGCTATAATCGGTTATTGGCGCACGGTTATCCAGCTCGGCTAGCACTTCTAGGCCGGCTATGGCCGCTTCACTACTTAATGGGTTTGTTTTATTTTCATTTAGCGCGACTAGGCGTTGGGCAAGCCGTTTATGCTGATCATCACCCTGGGCGCACAGGCTGATGAAACGCTTAAGTGCCATGCTGGGGCAGTGCTTCACGGCCTTGGCGAATACAGAGAAAGTAAGAACAGCCATGGCGTGCGGCCAATCAGCATGAGCCACAAAGCTGGCGTTGCTGCCTAGAGTAATTAGACCCGCATAGCGCTCAGGTTGACGGCTGACTAACAGCGTTGCCAACATTCCACCCAATGACCAGCCCGCGAGCCAGCAGTTATCGGGCAGTTCTTGTTCCAACTGTGTTAACCAATCGACTTGGCTAAAATCCGGCAGTGCGCGTATTTCTACGCTCAGATCGCGCGCTAGTAGTTCAGCTAAGGGTTGCAGCGTAGTGCTGCTGAGTCCCCAGCCGGGCAAGAGGATTAATGTCTGCTTAGTCATGACCATGCTCGATAGTTGGCTGCTTGTTTATAAAGGGTCACTTATTCTTGGTCCCTTGGCAGTATTTTCGCCAATGTTTCTAACAGACGCTCAATATGGGCTGTGCTGTGGGCGGCGCTGAGGGTAATGCGTAAACGGGCGCTGCTATTGGGCACAGTGGGTGGGCGAATTGCGGTAATCCACAGGTCATGTTCTTGTAATTGTTGTGCAAGCCGCATGGCTTGTGCGCTGTCACCAATGAGTATCGGTTGAATTGCCGTTGTGCTGGGCATCAACTGCAGTCCCAGTGTCTGCGCACCTTGGCGAAACAGTGCAATTAATTGCTGCAGATGTTGGCGTCGCCAGTGTTCTTTTTGCACGATGCGCAGACTCTCCAGGGTGGCACAAGCCAAAGCCGGTGAGCTGCTGGTACTGTAAATATACGGGCGCGCAAACTGTATCAGTGCCTCAATTAATTCGTGGCTGCCGGCAATAAACGCACCGCTGGTACCCAAGGCTTTACCTAGCGTACCCATGAGTACGGGAACCTCTTGGCTGGATAGATTAAAGAGCTCCAATGAGCCAGCGCCGGTTTTGCCGAGCACGCCTAAGCCATGAGCATCATCGACCATGACCCAAGCGTCCTGTTGTTGCGCGAGGCGGCAAATATCAGGTAAAGGCGCTAGATCACCATCCATACTGAATACGCCATCGGTAGCAATCAGAGTGTTGCCGCGTGCACGGCTTAAACGAGTACTAAGGCTGTCCATGTCATTATGCAAGTAGCGTGAAAAACGCGCCCCTGATAAACGGCCTGCATCTAACAATGAAGCGTGATTAAGGCGGTCATGTAGCAGGGTATCGCCACTGCCAAGCAGGGCAGAGATCACGGCCAGGTTAGCTTGATAACCGCTGCTAAATAGCAAAGCGCGCTCACGGCCAGTCCAGTGTGCCAGCGCTTCTTCTAGTTGCTGGTGGGGCAAAAGATGGCCGGTGACCAAGTGCGCTGCACCACCGCCTACACCCCAAGTTGCTGCCCCTTGTTGCAGAGCAGCGACTACGTCAGGGTGATTGGCTAAACCAAGGTAGTCGTTGCTGGCAAAAGACAGATATTCGCGCCCTTGGATGCGAATCTGTACGCCCTGAGGGCTTTCAAGGCATACCGGTCGGCGATAAAGCTGTGCTGCTTGTTGCTGCGCCAGGCGTTTGGCGAGGTTAAAGTTTTTCATAGCTTGGGACAGGCATAAGCCTGTTGGAATCCAGCTTCTGGGCGACATGAGCGTGCCGGCAGGCTCGTCAGGTGTTGGGTTCGTGTTTTAATCGCGCAAAAGTTGCGCTCCCACAAAGTTGCGCTCCTATAAGAGTCTTTGCACAGCCGTACTAGGGTTCGTATCGCAAGACCTGCGGTCATGCTCTTTGCTCGGCTGCGTTGTAAAACAAGTTGGAATTACGTTGCTCTAGCACGGACTGCTCAATAGCTGCGGCATGCGACTCGTCGCTGTGAACGTGGCGCTGCTCGGGTTGAATACCTAAACGGGCAAACAGGTCGCGATCACGTTCAGCCTGTGGATTGCCTGTAGTTAGCAGCTTGTCACCATAAAAAATAGAATTCGCACCGGCTAAAAAGGCAAGTGCTTGCATCTGGTCGTTCATTTGCTCACGCCCAGCAGACAGGCGCACATGGCTTTTTGGCAACATAATCCGCGCCACGGCCAGCATGCGGATAAAATCGAAAGGATCAATATCTTCAGCATCGGCCAAGGGTGTGCCCGGCACTTTAACCAGCATATTAATAGGCACGCTTTCCGGGTGTTCCGGCAAATTAGCCAGCTCAATCAGCAGTTTGGCGCGGTCGGTCAATGACTCGCCCATGCCTAGGATTCCGCCGGAGCAGATTTTCATACCTGACTCGCGCACATAATTGAGCGTTTGCAGGCGATCTGCATAGCTGCGCGTCGTAATAATCTGGTTATAAAACTCAGGCGAGGTGTCTAGGTTGTGGTTGTAATAATCCAGTCCAGCATCAGCTAGTTCTTTGGTTTGTTGCTCATCGAGCTTACCCAGTGTCATGCAGGTTTCCAGCCCTAATGCTCTGACACCTTTAACCATTTCCAGCACATAGGGCATGTCTTTTTTGCTGGGATGCTTCCAGGCTGCGCCCATACAGAACCGGGTGGCCCCTTGCGCCTTGGCTTGTTGCGCCTCGTGCAGCACCTGTTGCACCTCAAGGAGTTTTTCTTTTTCTAGCTCGGTATTGTAATGACCTGATTGCGGGCAATATTTGCAGTCCTCAGGGCACGCACCTGTTTTAATCGACAGCAGCGTAGAAACCTGTACGCGATTGGCATCAAAGTGTTGTCGGTGCGCTTGTTGCGCCTGAAAAAGCAGGTCGTTAAAGGGTTGTTGCAGTAATGTAAGGACCTCATCGAGTGTCCAATCGTGGCGTAATGTAAACATAATGGCATCCTTGAGGTTGACGCGAAATTTTCAGTTAAAAACTGTTCTATGTCAACCTAGATTATTTTGTAAGTTTACAGTGTGTGAATGCGCATTTTAAAATTCTGTATTGTAATATGTAATGAGATTCACTATCATTTAGGTGTTTTCCAATAAGTGCTTATAAGCGCAAAACGTATGCGTACTCAAATCACTCCATACCTTCGAGGTTGCCATGCAAATTCGTACTCCCCTTCTTACCGCTATCACTATGGCCACTGCAGCTGCAGTATCAGGTCAGGCTTTTGCCAGTGATGAGATTGTTGTTTATTCATCCAGAATAGAAAGCCTGATCAAGCCTGTTTTTGATCAATACACTGCCGAAACCGGTGTGCAAATCAAATACATCACCGATAAAGAAGCACCACTGATGGCGCGTTTGAAAGCGGAAGGTGCGAATACTCCAGCCGATATGCTGATTACTGTGGATGCGGGCAACTTATGGCAGGCTGAGCAAATGGGTATTTTGCAGCCTTATAGCTCAGACGTAATCAAGGCGAATATTCCCAGCCAATACCGCTCTAGCACCGATAGCTGGACAGGCTTATCCCTGCGTGCGCGTACCATTGTCTATTCTACTGAGCGCGTCAACCCAGATGAGTTGAGCACCTATGAAGCACTGGCTGATGAAAAGTGGAAAGGCCGTTTGTGCTTGCGTACCAGTAAAAAAGTGTACAACCAGTCACTGACCGCCACCTTTATTGAAACTCATGGCGCAGAGAAAACTGAGCAATTGGTACGTGCCTGGGTGGGTAACTTAGCGACCGATCCGTTCTCTGATGATACCGCTTTGCTGAAGGCAATTGATGCCGGTCAGTGCGATGTGGGCGTGGTGAATACCTATTATTACGGTCGTTTGAGTCAAGAACAGGCTGATTTGAAAGTAAAAATATTCTGGCCTAACCAGCAAGACCGTGGTGTTCACGTGAATCTTTCGGGTGCTGGAATTACCAAAAACGCACCCAATGCAGCAGCAGCGAAAAAGCTGCTCGAGTGGATGACCGGTGCGCAAGCGCAACATTTCTTTGCTAGCGCCAATATGGAGTTTCCTGCCAGCCCAGCTGCCGAAATCGATCCTGAGGTTGCTGCTTGGGGCGAGTTTAAAGCAGACAGCATTCCAGTTGAGGTTGCCGGTAAGCGCCAAGCTGAAGCAATACGCTTGATGGATCGTGCTGGCTGGCGTTAAGCAGTAAATTAAGTAATGAACACTGAGATTAGGCTGTGTGCAAATTTAAATTCACTGCCACAGCCTTATCTTGGTTCCCTGCAAGTCAAGTCACACAAGAGCCGTACCAACCAGAACTGTGTCCAGCCCTTAGACCAGACCACTTTACTGTAGGAGCGCAACTCTTGCGCGATAGGACCTTCAGCCAGCTCAAAAGCTAAGCTTATGCAAACGTTTGCTGGCAAGGCTTGTTGAAGCCAGGTTTCTGGGCGATGCGGACTATCACTGCATGGTTAGGCGTTAGGATTAACCCCAATCGCGCATAAGATGCGCTCCCACAAGAGCCGTACCAACCAGAACTGTGTCCAACCCTTAGACCAGACCACTTTACTGTAGGAGCGCAACTCTTGCGCGATAGGACCTTCAGCCAGTTCAAAGACCAAGCCTATGTAATTTAGTGGCTCACTTCGCTAATCAAGCGGTTAAGCAGGCCGATGATTTCCTCTGAATACAGCTCAACATCTTCGTACATGCGTTCAGCGTCTTGCTCATTACCTTGTTGCTTGGCTTTAATAATATCCTGAATCAACTTATGCAGACGCTCATGCGGTTTTTGCAGTTCTTGGAAAGCAGGCATCGCAGCAAATTGTGCGCCATTGCTGCGGCACCAAACACCTAAATCACAATCATTGTGGCTGGTGGCTTCGGCGAGATCTAATGAGGCACGACCGTCCAGGAAACTTCTGATCCGCACGCGCCAAGCGCTGTGTGCACTTTTGGCCATCGCCAGCTCAACCTGCACCGGAATATCAACTTTAAAAGCGCGCATTTCGGACATGAGTTCACCAATAGTGCCGCCCATATCGCTGGTTGCAGAACTGATATTGGATGAGTGATCCACCGCGACCACCGCGCCGTCGTTAATGCTCACAAGGTTACGGTTAATATCTTCCGCTACGCTGGTTTGCTCTTCCGCAGCCGAGGCGATTTGCGCGCTCATATCGCTAACGCGTGCGATGGCTGAGGTAATTTCATTCAGTGCGCTTTGCATCATTTCTGAAGACTGCGCCACAGAGGTGGCTTGATCTTGGCTTTGCTCCATCAGCGCAACAGACTGTGATACACCTTCTTGCAGCTGCACAATCATTTCATGAATTTCTGTGGTGGCCAGCTTGGAGCGCTGCGCCAACTGACGTACTTCATCAGCGACCACCGCAAAGCCACGACCATGCTCACCAGCGCGGGCGGCTTCAATAGCAGCGTTGAGGGCGAGCAGGTTGGTTTGCTCAGAAATACCGGTAATCACATCTAGAATCGAGCCAATGTTTTTACTGTATTCATCTAGGGTTTGAATACTGCTACTGGCTTGCATGACGTTTTCTGCCAAGCTCAGCATCGCTTGGCTGCCATGGTTAACCGCCTTACTGCCTTCTACCGAACTGGTTTCGACCAGCTCAGTGGCTTCAGCGGTGCTGGTTGCGTTCTGTGCAATTTCCATCGCCGTGGCAGACATCTCGTTCATGGCCGCAGAGACTTCTTGGGTTTTAACTTGTTGGCTCTGTGATACTTCAAAGGCTTCGCCCGTCATGCGGAAGCTGTATTCAGTTCTTGAGCCCAGCACACCTAGATGTTCCAGAACGCGCAAGACGGTGTGCTCAACTTTGCCAACAAAGGTGTTAAATAGTTTGGCAACCTGAGTCAGCTCATCGTCTCCGACCACTGGCAGACGTAGGCGCAAGTCTTGCTCGCCTTCTGCAATGTTACGCAGGGCCTCGGTTAAACGAATAATTGGATTGGTAATACTGCGCGCAATTAACCAAGCAACCAATAAGCCGACAAATAAAACCACCAAGGCGATGATGATTGTGCTTACCACGGTTTCATTAAAGGCAGCGGCACTGGCGGAGCGATCAGTATAGACAGTGACTGCAGCGATAATGCTACCGCTAAAATCTGTTAAAGGTGCCGCTGTGGCAAGGATTTGCTTGCCATCCGACTCTATGCGCTGGCTAACGGTTTCGCCGTTCATCACCCTTTGTAGTTCAGAGGTGCTGAACATGCTGTCACCTTGCCAGGTGGTAATCAGCGGTTTAAAGCTGCTGCCATCGGGGCGCAAAATACCGATGTCAGCATGGTGATTAGTTTTAAAGGTGTCGACGAACGCTTGGCGCATAGACAAACCCAGCTCAAAACTACCTAGGTGTCTGCCTTCCCAAAACACGGGCACCACGCCACGGATACCTAAACCAGCGACGCCAGATTCAAGCCCAGAAACTTCTTTTTTCTGGGTATTAGTTTCAACTACTGTGCGGCGAAAACTGGACAGATCATCGTCAAATTTATCGGGATCATGTAGGCGTAAAAATGAAGTTGCGGGGGCTAAGTGAAACTGCATCTGCTCAATGCCTGCGTTTTTTTGCAAGTACTTGAATGTTGGCAGAAGCTCATCGAGGAGCGCTTGGCGATCGCGCTGAGCAAAGAAATATTGCAAGCTGGGTTGGTTGGCTATAGCAGCGGCAAGATTAAGCGCTTGTGTGCGTTGAGTGCCTATTTGCTCCTGTACAGCAGCTTGTAAACCCTCGATGTATAGGTTTTCGTGGTAAGCAGCTTGCTTGTCCAACGTATTGAGGAACTGCGGTAGCAGCGCACCAATACCAATAATTAACACCAAAACAAAACCGAGTAGGGTGCGCGTGCGGATGCTGAGTCTATTTAGCATAAATAATGTCTATCCCTTCAAATTAAACTTGGCATTAACTTAAAAGTTGTAAAGTATACGGCTAATGGCGCATTGCTATCAAGCAAAGCCTGTCTTACTGCATCGGCGCGAGGGGATCAAACTTTAAGCTAAAATAAAGTTAAAAATATAAGGTAGAGCCAGCTAGGGCAAAACGATTTATTTATAGGGGCGAAATAATGGGGATGTCAGTACAGTTTTCAGCGTGGGCTTAAAAATAATTGCTGGTTCACTTGCGCAACACTTAAGTCATACAGCCAAGCAATATTAGCCGCCGTGCCAAGCTCTGCAGCAGGTCCTGTTTTAGCAAGAGTGCCCTGTTTAAATAAGGCTAAATGATCCGCAGTTTGCAGAGCGTGTTCTGGTTGGTGCGTGCTCATAAGAATAGCCAAGCCTTGTTCTTTCAGTTGCTTAATATGCTCAAGTACAAGAATTTGATTGGCAAAGTCTAAGCTGGCTGTGGGCTCGTCCAGAATTAAAATACGCGGTTGTTGCGTCAATGCGCGAGCCAGCATAACCAACTGTTGTTCACCACCACTAAGTTCAGTGAACGAACGGGCTGCTAAGTGTTGAATCTGTAATTGCGCCAAGCAGTCCATGGCGATCTGTTGGTCGCTGGCGCACGGCTGGCTAAAGGCGTTTAAATACGCACTGCGCCCCATTAGCACCATATCTAAAACGCTGAACGAAAAATGACTGTGTAAAGCTTGTGGCACATAGCCTATGTGTTGCGCTCTGTGCTTGCTGGGCCAGTCAGACAGGTTTTTATCCAGCAAACTAATCTGTCCACTAACAGGCGGTAGTATGCCGAGCAGGGTTTTGAGTAAAGTGGTTTTACCGCTGCCATTGGGACCCAGCAGTGCAACAACCTGCCCAGCGGCGAGTTGAACATCAAAAGCCGGACCCAAGGCTTGGTCTTTATAGCCAATACGGATTTGCTGCGCATGCAAAATGAGGGTCATAGGCGGTTACTGCGAATTAGCACAAATAAAAAGAACGGCCCGCCCAGCAGGGCAGTGAGCACACCCAAAGGCAATTCAAGTTGACTGACGCTACGCGCGAGGGTGTCGGTCAGCAGGACAAAGCTTGCGCCCAGCACCATACTAAATGGCAGCAAGCGCGACATATTCGGACCGACCCAAAGCCTGGCGATATGCGGTACCAGCAAGCCGACCCAACCAACAATTCCGCTAAAAGAGACCGCGCAGGCGGTCATCAGGGTGGCGGCGGCAATTAACCACCAGCGACTGCGCGCAACATTTATGCCCAGTGCCGAGGCTTGTTCATCACCAAAGCTGAGCACGTTAATATGCCAGCGCAATAGATAAACCAGCGTTAATGCGGCCAGTATTAACGGTGCTGCCCAGCTTAGTTCAGCCATGCTCACACCGTTTAAACCACCGAGTAACCAGTAGGTAATGCCGGGGAGTTGATCGTAGGGATCAGCCATTACTTTGACCACAGAAATCCCAGCGCCCAGCACAGTGCCGATGGCGATGCCGGCCAAAACTAACATAAGTATGGGATCGCGCTGGTGCAATAGATTGGCAATGCTGTAGACCAAAAAAACCGCTGCTAAACCGCCAAGAAAAGCCAGCGCTTGCAACCAAAATAAGGATAAACCAAGAAGCATGGCGATAACGGCACCCAAACCAGAACCGGCGGATACACCTAAAATATCGGGCGAGACCAAAGGGTTGCGCAACAACGCCTGAAATACCGCGCCGGCCGCTGCCAAGCTTGTGCCTAGCAAGAGCGCGGCAAGAATTCGCGGGATGCGTACTTGCCAAATAATAGTGTCTAGCGTACTGGTTAGTGGCTCACCCGTCAGGCGGGCAACAATAACCTGTCCAATCTCAGCCAAGCGGACCGAATAAGAACCCGCCAACAAAGCGCCTATCACAGCCACCAGCAAGATACCCAGCAAGGTAAGCCAAGCGATACGGATACGCTTTGGAGTTTGCTGGGCTAAGGCCGTGGTTGGGCTGATTACTTGCTGCATGGTGTAAGTGCGTCTTAAAAAAACGTTATGTTATCAGCTCTATGGGAGCGGTAGCAGCCGTATCTTGTCTGCGACCTGCGCTAGTTGGTTTTTTCAAGTGCACGGGCGACAAAGTCGAGACGGTCTTGACCCCAAAACATTTCTTCGCCAACAAAGAAAGTAGGCGCACCAAACACGCCACGCGCCACCGCGTGTTCCGTGGTTAGGCGTAAAGCCTGCTTAACATCGTCACGGCTGGCTAGGGCTTGAAACTGTTCCAGAGTCATATCCATAGTCGCCAGTACTTGGCTCAGCGCTGCTGGATCAGAGAAGTTAATCGGCTGTGCAAACATAGCATTGTAAATAACACCGACGAATTGCTCGAAGCGCTCAGGGTCATCAATTTGCAGCGCGGTGGCGACACGCATGAGGTCCAAACTGTTGACGGGGAAGTGGGGGTTCATCTGAAAATCAATCTGATGATACGCGGCCCAGCGCTGGAGATCCTTGAGCAGATAACGCAGCTTAGCGGGTACTGTAGTGGGGTTGTTGGTATTGTTAGTGGCTTTAAAAACGGCTCCTAACAAAATAGGGTGATAAATAATCTTGGCTTGGTGTGTCTGGGCAATGTTTTGTAGATGATGGTAAGCCAGATACGAATAAGGGCTGGCGAAATCAAAATAAAATTCTAGGGTTTTCATGGCACGAGCTCCTGAACATAGCTAGGGCTGCTTTGGGAAAAAGCGAACCTGCAAAGAAGTCGCGCAGACGTCCTTGCAGGTGTTTTTTTAAAGCTTTTGGCTATTGCGTACCGTAACAGACAAAAAGTGCTTGGCCAGTACGTTCAGGTTATTAATGTGCCAATCCAGTTTATCGCTATCCGCTGCTACTTCGTCGCCCGCCGCGATAGCGTGTTCTGCGCTTTGGCTTAGTTCGCGCATACGTTGGCGCGTTTGCTCACTTAAGGCAGACTGGGTTTGAATTGAGCCGTCAATGGCCAGTGCCAGTTGGCTAATACGGCGCACCTGCTCTACCACTTGCCCTAACTCTTGATCCACTTCGCTGGCGATCTCAATGGTTTGCTGCGAACGCTCAACCCCCAGCTCAATTGCTTGTGCCGATTCGGTAGTGTCGGTTTGCAAATCGGCAATAATTGTTTGGATTTCAGCTGCAGATTCATTGGTACGCTGAGCCAGCTTGCGCACTTCATCAGCCACTACCGCAAAACCGCGTCCTGCATCACCGGCGCGTGCAGCTTCAATAGCCGCGTTGAGGGCGAGCAGGTTGGTTTGCTCGGCTACAGCGGTAATCACATCCAGCACAGTACCGATGTTGACACTGCGCTCTGCGGTGGCATGCACTTGGGCTTTTATGTTTTCCAGTTCGCTGGACAGGTTGCTGATAGAGTCCATGAGGCGGTTAATGGATTGCTGCCCAGTTTGCATGATGCGCTGCGACTCACCTGAACCCTGCGCCATTTGCGATGAGGATTGACTGATATCCACTTGACTGGCGACTAGCTGTTCCATAGCCATTACCACATCGGCAACGATCTCGCCCTGACTGGCGATGGCTTGTTTAGAACGCTGCAAGCTGCTTACGCTGTGATCTTTAACGCGCACTAAATACAGTCCAGTATTTTCGAGTCGCGATACGACGGCACGCAATTCCGAGGTGCGCACCTGCAATGCGTAAAGCACTAAGCTCAGATCGTTTTTCATACCAGAGTAGATGTAACTCATGGCTGGATTGTGGGCGACAATTTTCGCGGACTCCACAATGCTTTTGATAAAGCTGCTCACCCAAGTTACCCCAAGGATGCTGGCCGCAAACCCAGCGACAGCCACAGCAGCAGACTGCCAATTAAAGAAATACGCAAGAATGCACGCGGTAATAATGGCTGGAATAAAGAGAGCGATGTTTAATAGGCTGGCAATGGATAAACCAGATTTAAAGCTAACTTCTGCGCCCTTATCCGCTTTACTCCATTGCTGAAAAACGCCCTGTGCACGTTTTTTACACTCATCGGTTGGCAAGGTGCGTACGGACTGATAACCAATAATTTGTCCGTCTTTGGAGATAGGGGATACAAAAGCATCGACCCAGTAATAACGTCCGTCTTTACAGCGGTTTTTCACCATGCCTTTCCACGACTGACCGGACTGAATAGTAGTCCATAGGTCTTTAAAGGCTGCAGGCGGCATCTCAGGATGGCGCACAATATTGTGGTTTTTCCCAATCAGTTCGTCGCGTGAATAGCCAGAAACATTGACAAAATCATCATTTACAAAAGTAATGACACCCTTTAAATCCGTGGTCGAAATTAATTGTACATCCTGCGCAAATGAAACTTCTTTATCAACAATTGGAAGATTAGTTTTCATAAATAACCAGAGTTAGGAGGTGTTAGACTAAAGTCATCGGCTGGATGCTAGCAAACTTGAGTAACGAGAGTAAGCGTTATCTTTAATTCTGGGTGTGAAATTAGGTAGCGTGCAGTGCTGAGCGAACTATATTAAACGTATAGCCCCCAGCTACTGTTATATTTTGTTGTGTACAGACTATAATTGCGCTTTGAATGTGGTTTTTAATATAGGGTTTTAATTATGGGTAACTTTTGGCAGCGCCTACCACTGGCACTACGATTGTCTGTGGTATTTGGCGTTTTTATGGTATTGGTGACTCTGCTGTCCATCAGTTTTCAGGCCCAGTTTTACACTAAAGCACGTATTGAAAATTTAACCCAAGTTGAAATTCCTCATCAGTTAGAGAAACTGGCTGCCGAAGTAAGCTTGCAGCTAGAGCCCAGCATCCAAACCTCACGGATGCTGGTGAATGATGCAAGCTTGCATGCATGGTTAGAGCAAGCGGACTCTGCTGAAAAAGACGCTGCCCTGATGCAAAAAATGCACAGTGTGCAGCAAGCTTTAGATGTTGAAACCATGTTTCTAGCGGCTGATACCGCGCAGGATAAAAACTATTACCAGTTTTCCGGTGACAAGGCAGCGCAGCGCCGTATTCGTAAAGACAATCCAGATGACGCTTGGTATTTTGCTTTTGTAAACTCACAAGCTGAATACGAGCTGCATTTAGATACCAATGCGTTCAGCGGCACACAGCTGAAGATATTTATTAACTACCGCAGCAAACGCATGAATAAACAAGGCGCGCCCATTTTAGTGGCTGGTGTGGCCTTGGATATGCAGGCGCTGTCTGAGTTAATCAGTCAATATCGTGTGGGTGAAAATGGCTTTGTTTCACTAGTCACACAAGAAGGTAATATTGAAATTAGCGCCGCAGATTCGATTCTTAATGAGCTGAAAAAAACCAACAGTTTCCCGCAACTGCTTAACAAAGCAGAAGAGTCCGTTTTTGAGCTGGAGCTGGGCGGTGAAAGTTATTTCGTTTCCAGTATTTGGATTGATAGCCTTAAACGCTTTTTGATTTTAGAACTACCCAGAAAACAATTAACTCAGCCCATTCAACAACAAACCATGACGGCTATTGGCATCAGTCTTTTGCTATTGGTAATTGCACTGCTTTTAATTTACCCGCTGTCACGCAGGCTTACACGTCCGCTACGCTTTGTGCAGGCGCAGTTAAGTGCGATTACTAAGAGTTTGGATTTATCTAAGCGTATTGAGATTAATGATCAGGCTGAGATTGGCAATTTAGCCGACGAAGTTAATAAACTGCTGGGGCGCATGTCAGGCGCCATAGAAGAAATATTGACGTCCTCCAATAGGTTAAATAACTCAGCTAGTCAACTGGCCTACACGGCGGGTCTGGTACATAAAAACACCGGCGTGCATGAGCAGGTAAATCAATCTATGGCGGCAGCGATTGAGCAAATGTCGTCGTCGGTAGCAGAAATCACCTCGACCATGGAAGAATTATCAGCCTCGTCCACACAAATTGCCGATCACTCACAATCAGTGGTGGATGTGGCAAATGACACCTTGTCGAGCAGCCAAAAAGGCGCGCAAGCTATGCAGGGCCTACAGCAGCGCATGGCAGTGATACAGGCTGATTATGAGCAAAGCTTGCAGGATATTTTGGACTTGGGTAATCAGTCCAAAGAAATCAGCAAGGTAATGGAATTAATTAATACGTTGGCGGGGCAAACCAAACTTATTGCCTTTAACGCAGCTCTTGAGGCCTCCAGTGCTGGTGAGTCAGGTAAACGCTTCTCGGTGGTGGCGGGAGAAATTCGTCGCTTGGCCGATAGCGTCAGTGAGTCAACGCGCAGTATTGAGGAGCGTATACAAACCATTCAAGGCTCCATTAGCCGCTTAGTGATTACCTCTGAAAAAGCAGTTAACTCAGTACAGGCAGGTATGGATGTGAGTGCCAGTACCGCACAGGAGCTGAACGAGCTAGTACGGGCTGCCAGTCGCACCAGTAATGCCGCGCAGCAGATATCGCTCTCCACCAAACAGCAAAAAACCGCCAGCAGCCAAGTGGTTATCGCCTTGCGTGATATTGCCAATGCGAGTACCAATAATGCTGAGTCAGTTAGAAATATTACCGACATCAGCGAGGAATTGCTGAGCATGGCCAATACGCTGAATGCGTTGGTGAATGAATTTACTCTGACCCAAACACCAGCCAAAAAGAACCTCAGTGAGCAGCCATAGATGAGGCAAATGCATGCACAATAAACCGCCTATACGTGTACTGCTTGTCGATGATAGTCAAATATCACGGGAGTTTTTGCGTGACATTATAGAAGCGACGGATGACATTTGTGTGGTCGGTGAGGCACATAATGGCCAGCAAGCGGTGACTATGGTTGAGCAGCTCAGACCAGATATTGTGTGCATGGATTTAGAAATGCCAGTTATGAGCGGTGCTGAGGCGATTGACCAAATTATGCACCGCAAAGCGGTACCGATTTTAGTGGTCAGTGGTGAGGATGATGCGCAAAAAGCCTATGAAGCCCTTAGTTTAGGTGCGTTGGAGGTGATGAAAAAACCGCGCTTTACCCAGCAAGACGTTACTGAGTTTACCAATAAGATACGGCTGTTAGCAGGCGTACCCGTCATTACCCGTATGCGTCGCATGTCCTATAAACCAGAGTTAAACCAAGCACCCCAAGACGCAGACGCTACGCCACAAAGTTTTAAACAAGTGATTGCCATCGCTTGCTCTACCGGTGGACCACAGGCGCTGTCCTATTTGTTAGCGCATCTTGATACCAACCTACAAGTGCCTATTTTAATATGCCAGCACATGAGTGATGGCTTTGTGGATGGCATGGCACAGTGGCTATCAGGTTTTAGCAGTCTGCCGATTAAAGTAGCCACGCATGGTGAGCGCCTCGAAGCGCAGCAGGTGTATCTTTCACCCTCTGAGCAGCATATGACCGTGGATGCCAGTCACAGGATTAAACTGCTGGAGCGACAGGCAACTGATATTTACCGCCCTTGCTGTAATTATTTGTTTGATTCTGTGGCGCAACATTTTGGACGGCACGCCATTGCTTTAATAATGACCGGCATGGGACGTGATGGAGCCAGCGGGATGCAGAAGATAAAAGACAGCGGTGGCATTACCCTAGCGCAAGACGAAGCCAGTTCAGTTATTTTTGGCATGAATCATGAAGCGATAAGTTTGGGTTGCGTTGATAAGATCATTGGGCTAGACAAACTACCCCATCAGCTCAATCAGCTTGTGTTGGGTGCAAAATGAACCGGTTTCAGCCGTTTAAACGTTTAGTCGAAGAGTATTGCGGACTGGAGTTTAACGGCATAGCTGAACAGCGCCTGCATAAAGCCGTCAGCAAAATCAGCGCTGCATTGGGTTTAAGCTTGGCTGAGTATTTTGCCAAAGTAGAAAAAAATCCCGTAGAGCTCACGGAGCTGGTTAATCAGTTGACGGTTAACGAGACCTATTTTTACCGTGAGCCGGCGCAAATCATGCTATTTGTGCAGACTTTTTTACCTAGGCTACAGAAATTGGTTAACAACCGACCGATACGCGTTCTGAGTGTAGGTTGCTCGTCGGGTGAGGAGCCTTATAGCTTAGCCATTGCGATTCAAGAGACTTGGGGCAAGGCTATGTTGCAGCAGGTGCAGATTGATGGCGGTGATTTGGATGAAAATGTTCTGGTTAAAGCCCGTGCCGGTATTTACTCACCGTTCTCTTTTCGCGCGCTGGACGAGGGTTTGCGCAAAAAATACTTTCAAGCCACACGCAATGGCTACCAAATCAATGCAGATATCCGCCAAGCGGTACAGTTTTTCCCCTTTAACCTCAAAGCAGAACGCTATCCGGCAGAAGATAACTACTACGATGTGGTGTTCTTTCGCAATGTCTCGATTTACTTTAATTTAGCCACTCGCAAAGACATTCAGCATAAGTTGCAAAAAATGATGCAGCCCAATGCGATTTTATTACTGGGAAGCTCCGAAACCCTAGGTAATGATTTCGGGATTCTTGAGCTGGTAGAAGAGCAGGGTCAGTACTATTTTGTGCAGGGAGCCGAGTTGCTCCAGCAAGCAGGAACGCCGCAGTTATCGCACGATAAGCCACATGTGCTTGAAAATACTGTTATATCAGCGCCAGTCAATGTTTTAAGCCCAGCCAAGCTTAGTGTGGCGGACACAGCCAAAGCAGCACCCCAATTACAGCCCGTTTTGACGCATGAAGCAGCCGTACAGAAAATTAAAGAGTTACTGCACGATAGCAGTCAGTATCAGCAGGCGTTAATCAAGCTGGAAAAAATCATTGTGCAAGAGCCAGATAATGCACCGGCTATATTGATGAAAGGTTGGATTTTGTTAAATCAAAAAGAATTTAGCCAAGCGCAGAAATTGATTGAGCAAGCGCTCGAGTTTAGACCCTGGTGTTTAGATGCGTTAATTGCGCTGGGTTTATGCCATAAATGGCAATCTGAGTTCGACATGGCCGTACAGAGCTTTAAAAAAGCTTGTTATACAAATCCAGAAAGCTGGCTGGCGCATTACCATCTGGCTGATACGCTTAAACAGCTCAATGATAAAGTGGCGGCGCAACAAACTTTTCAAACGGTGCGTAGAATCTTATCCAACAACACCTCGGCGCACTCAGGCTCTGAATGGTTACCCTTGGAGCTGCCGGTGAAGGATGTGTTATTTCTTGCTGAGCGGCATTTGCTTAATTTTAAAAAGCAGCCAGAGCATAGTGTGAGTGGGGCGTAAGCATGGCGTTAGATATTACTAAGTTTCTTAATCGCTTTATTGATGAGGCGCGTGATTTATTACGCTATCTGGGCGAGGGGGTTAAGAATTTAGAGCAAGGCCAGCGTGATGCTGAGTTAATCAACAGCCTGTTTCGTTCTGCGCATACCATCAAAGGCTCGTCACGCATGCTGAAACTGCAATCCATTGCAGAAACGGCGCATAGTTTAGAAGAGTTATTAAGTGCTCTGCGCGAGCAAAAAATAGATATCAATCAGCAGATTATTGATGCGTTTTATCAAGCTGTCGATTGCCTCACCGACATGGTTGAGCACCTAGCCGCCACGCAAGACCCCGAAAGTTTGCCGCCAGCACCGCCAGCACTTTGTGATGCACTGCTGGCGCTCGCCAGTGGTGAAACACGCGCGCCACCACAAGTTCAGCCAGTCAATCTAGCCGACGAAACCAGCGCTCCTGCCAAGAAAGCGCAGCCAGCATTAGGCAGCTCTGACAGCGTGCGCTTGCGTTTAGAGAGTTTAGAAAGCCTTAGTAAGCTTATTTCCGAAGTGACCGCCAGTCATGCCGGACTGCGTGAGTTGGTGCGCGATGCCCAAGCACTCAAGCTGAACTGGGAATCAGCACAGGATGCGGCGCTCAGTAAACAACGATTTGACTCACTGTTTAACAATCTAAAAGAGATCGTGGGCAGCCAAGAATCTTTGATCTATAGCTTGCACGATCGAGCCTTGACTCTGCGGATGCTGCCACTCAGACAAGTCTTTGAGCCAGCCGCTAAGCATATTCGTGAAGTAGGGCGCATGCTGGGTAAGCAGGTTACTTCACAGATTAGCGGTGAAGACATTGAGCTGGACCGCAATATTATCGAGCAACTTTCCGAGCCAATGGTGCATTTACTGCGCAACGCTATAGACCATGGTATTGAAGATCCAGAAATTCGTTTAAATCAAGGCAAGCCCGCTGCGGGATTGGTAAAGCTATCGGCGTGGCAAGATGGTGGCTGGGTGGTGATTGAGCTAGCTGATGATGGTGCTGGATTGAGTTTGGACAGAATCCGACAAAAGTTGACTCAGCAGCAGCTGCTCTCCGCTGACGAGCTAGCCAACATGAGCGAACAAGAGCTTATCAACCAAGTGTTTCTGCCAGGCTTTACCACCACCAGCATGATTACCGAAATGTCAGGGCGCGGTGTTGGTCTAGATGTAGTAAAACGTAAAATAGTTAATGACTTGCAGGGGCTAATTGACGTACGAAGCCAAGCAGGGCTGGGAGCCAGCTTTACTTTACGCCTACCTGTCTCGCTGGCGATGTTGCGCGTGTTGCTGGTTGAGACAGCTGGGCATACGCTGGCTTTTAGTGCGCAGTACATCGTTGAGCTTACCCGTATAACGCCTGAGCAGGTGTTGGAAGTTGCCGACCGTAATGTGTTTGTACTGCGTAACGAGTTCGTACCTATTTTTGAGTTACACCAGCTTATTAGCTTGCCAAACTTAGCCGATACGCCGAGACAAATAAGCAAAAAACTATTACTGCTGGTGGTGCGCGTGCAGCATGAAAAAATAGCCTTGGTGATCGATAAACTGATAGATGAGCATGACTTGATTATTAATGCGTTACCCGAACACTTGGCGCATAACCCGCTCATATCGGGTATGGTCAATCATGGTTATCAACAGCTGGTAAGTTTGATTCATGTGCCGCGACTATTAGAGCTGGCACGCAAAAAACATCAAAAAACCGGTGAAACAACGATCAAGTCAGCAACGCAACAGCATTTGTTAGTGGTTGATGACTCCCTTAATACGCGAGAAATAGAAAAAGATGTACTTGAGGCTTGGGGTTACCAAGTAACACTGGCTGAAGATGGTCTGGATGGCCTTAACAAGGCGCGCAACGGTGATTTTGATGCCATCATCACCGACGTTGAAATGCCGTTTATGGATGGCTTTACATTGACCAGCCATTTGCGTGAGCATGAACGCTATAAAAACCGCCCCATCATCATTATCACCTCAAGAGAAAAAGACAGTGACCGCAGGCGCGGCATAGAAGTGGGCGCAGACGCCTACATAGTTAAAGGCAGTTTTGACCAAAATAATCTGGTCGATACCTTACGGGCTTTGTTGGGGTAATAATGAAAATTTTAGTGGTTGATGATGATGCACTGGCGGCAGAAATGGTTTGCGCTATTCTTGAGTCTGGCAATTATCAAGGTATAGTTGCAGAAAATGTCATGGAAGCTTTTGAGCGTCTGCAGCAGCATCCTGAAATCAAAATGATCATCAGTGATATGAACATGCCGCTTATTTCCGGCATTGAGTTCTTTCAAGAGTTAAAAAAACAGCACAGCACGTTGCCCTTTATACTCCTAACCGGTGATGACCCAACAACGCTGTTAACACTAGAACCTGCGCTGACCCATTGTTTAACTAAAGATTTTGCGCTGACAGAAACTCTGCCTGAACTGGTAGCAAATGTTTTGGGTAAGAATTAATTAATCGACACGGCCCTTGGCACAAAAGTATCCTATATGACACAGACAAGCTCTAATCTACAGGTAAAAATTCTTCAACTGAGAGCTAACTTTATTAAGCAGCTACCTAAGCGACTGCTGGAAGTTGAAGAATGCATAAAACAGGCAGAAAACAGCACTAATTATGACGAACTCATTATGGGTGACTTGTTTCGTGCTTTTCATAGCTTGAAGGGGGCTAGCAGCTCATTTGGCTTTGATAAATTAGCTGAAGAGGCCGCCATAGGTGAACATTTAGCTCAGGGGCTGATTACTACTAGCGCCGTAATGAATGCCAATAGAAGTCGGGTTTTAGCTGATGTTATCGAACAACTCAACTTAGAAATGGAAGAGCTAAAACAGGTTGATTTGAGCTTTGATCGCCCGTATCGCTCGCCTTCATTTGAGATGGGACAAATCAATAGAGGCTGGCAAGAGCAGGGTGCTCCTTTAATTTACATCTGTGACGATGAAACCGAACAGGTGGTCCATCTGGATTACCAGCTAAGTTGTTTTGGTTATCGCATTCAGCGTTTTACCGATGTAGAGAGCTTTGAGGCGACAGTGTTAAAGCAGGCACCTGATGCCGTCGTGATGGATGTGCACTTTCCACAAAGCAGCATTGCCGGTACTGAAACGCTCAGGCGGGTGAATGAAACCCTAGGTCGTCAGTTACCAGCGATTGTATTGTCTGGGCAAGACAGCTTTGCGGGCCGCCTAAGCGCGTTTCGTGCGGGTTGTCGCAGTTACTTTACCAAGCCGGCACGTCCTTTAGAGCTGGCTGCGGCTTTAGATGATCTGCTAAAAAACAAACACGTAGAGCCGTTACGTATTTTAATCGTAGATGATGAACCCGAAGTGGCTCAGTACCATAGCTTGATACTAGAAGATGCAGGCATGTTGGTGCAGCAAGTGCATGAGCCTGCGTTAGCCTTAGACGTGCTACGCAACTTCTCGCCTGATTTGATTTTGATTGATGTGTATATGCCCGAATGCACCGGTCAGGAGTTGGCGGGAATCATCCGCATGGTGCCAGAATACCTGGGTATGCCTATTGTTTATCTGTCCTCAGAAACCGACAGGAAAAAGCAGTTTTCTGCCATGCAAGTGGGCGTTGAAGGCTTTATTACTAAGCCTGTTGTACCCAGTGAGTTGGTCAGCGCAGTGGCTTTACGTGCCGAGCGCATGCGAACTTTACGCCGACTGATGACCCGCGACAGTTTGACGGGCTTGTTTAATCACAGCAGCACCAAAGAAATCATTGAAAGCGCGGTGAGCCAAGTAGGGCGCACTAAAGAAAACCTAATTATGGTGATGCTGGATCTGGACTACTTTAAGAAGGTTAATGACAAGCATGGTCATCTAGCCGGAGATCAAGTGCTAGTAGCCTTATCGCGCGTGCTGAAACATCGTTTACGCAATACCGATGTTATAGGTCGCTATGGTGGAGAAGAGTTTGCCATTTTATTACGCAAAATTTCCATTGAGCAGGCTTATGAGCTTATCGATACGTTGCGCGAAGATTTTTCTAAAATTATTTTTTCATCGGGCGCAGAACAGTTCACCTGCACCTTCAGTGCCGGACTTAGCTCATTTGCCCATTACGGCTCAGTAGAAGAGCTGATTGGTGCGGCGGATGTAGCCCTGTACCAAGCGAAAAAAGATGGTCGTAACCGAGTCAACGTGGATCGCAAAAGCCAATGACAGACAGTAAAGCGAGTGTAGAGCAGACGCTAGAAAGTCTCTTAGCAGCCAAGCAACAGGGCGATAATAAAATCGTTGATGTGGATGAGCGGCTAGTAAAGCTGGTTATCTTTCAACTAGCAGATAAGTATTTTGCCTTGCCCGGCCACTCGGTAAAAGAGGTGTTAAGTAACGATATAAGAGTAAACTTTGTTCCGGGCATGCACGACTCAGTGGAAGGCGTGATTAATTTGCGCGGGGACATAGAGTCGGTGCTTAGCCTGAATCACCTGCTGCAGTTGCCCAGTCTTGAGCAGGCGCAAAATAAAGAATCCTCCATCCTGTTGTGTGCTGGCGCAGGAATAACCACAGGCATTCGCATCGACTCGCTGCTGGAAGTGGTTGATGTGGCAGAAAGCCTGTTAAAGCCGCCCTTAGAAAGCCTGCCTGAACATATGCAGCCCTATGTCGCCGCCCTGTTTAGTTACAACGACTGGCCGATTGCGCTCCTTAGCCTAGAGTTGTTGCTGCAAGCTTGGCGCACGCAAACGCAATGATGTCGTCGATAGCTCTAGTGGTTTTTCAGCACAGTGGTTACGGCTTTGCTGTTGAGGCTAGATATGTAGTGGCGATGGGCACGCTGCAGAATTTGGCGCATGAGCAGCAAAAATATATCGATTTAAGTGGCTTGCTCGCAACCAGCACCAAGCTTGCCCCGACCGCAAGCTACGCCTTGCGCCTCCGCCGCCAGCAAGACGAGCTGCTGCTCGCCTTAGAACAGGAGGCACAAATTATCGAACTCAACACCGACTCAATCTGGCCACTGCCCCCGCTAATGCAGCACGCCAAACAACACCCCAGCATCCAAGCCTTAGCCTGGCACCACAACCAACTACTCACCCTACTCAACGTCCAACAACTCACCGCGTTGTAAGCACGCTGCCTTGTTGGGGCGCATCTTATCCGCAACTGAACCCAAAGCCAGCACGGTATTTTGCGTTAGGCACAAGCCAATGTGGGGCCTGACTTGTCAGGGAACCAGTATCTGCCTGTTGTACTAAGCCAAACATCCTCCCCATACTCAAAAACAAAAGCCCTACTTTATAGATCGCATCGCGCAAGAGTTGCACTCCAACAGGAGTTTGTTACGTCGGTACGAGGATGCCATGCATCCGACCGCGGATTACGCTTGTAAACACAGCGCCGCCTGACGTACTGCTGTCGCAGGCATGGCCTGCTCCTACAAAAAACCGCTGTTTTTACAGAGCTTTGGATGAGCT
>Ga0265293_10004875_pt1 | contig 23094 bp, 8 predicted proteins | sample Munlanlewell138R_FD_192505 | JGI IMG/M metagenome (GOLD analysis project Ga0265293, IMG submission 192505) | Leachate microbial communities from a municipal landfill in Southern Ontario, Canada - Leachate well 138R | ecosystem: Engineered > Solid waste > Landfill > Unclassified | place: Canada... | reverse complement strand
GAGGTTTCGCAATTATCGTTGGTTGCGGGGGCTGGATCTAATCTTCACTTGTTGCCCGAGCAAGTAAAGATGGTTGCGGGGACCGGCATCGATCACAACTTGCAATCGACGCCGGTAAAGATGGTTGCGGGAGGCTGCAACCACCATTACTTGCGACCTACTAACAGCCATTTTCCTATCAACGCCAAATCCAACGCGGGGAGAATGGTTGCTAAAAATAGCAGCTTTCATTCCGTCCTATTCCGAACAGCAGCGTGAGTATCGGTTACACTACAACTCAACCGCCACGTTTTCCCGGCGAAAAATCCGGCACTGCGCGCCGAACGCGGTCAGCGCAGGTTCGTTTGTCATCTATCACCTCTGACCGACCTGGAACGGGACGCAGGACATCGCCATGCAACTGCGCCCTCAGTTCCAGCCAACGCGCCTTGAGAACCTGCCAGTTGTGATCGTCGTATGTGCCACTGACGACAACAGGGTGAACCCGAATGCGGGGCGGGAGACCATCACCATGATCCCTCCATTTCCGCCATTCGCGAAGCCAAAGACTGTTCTTGCGATCCACACGCCCAATCTGCTGCTCGACAATGCCGGGATTCCACTCCGCGTGCAGTAGAATCACTGTGCGACAGGCCTCATGCAGATTCAGGCCCTCACGCCCGACGCGGGATTGCGCGAGGAGCACCATCGGCCAACTGGACGACCGGTTGAATGCAGATTGCAGCATACGCCGCGTTTGCGGTGCGGTTGCGCCTGACATCATCCTGGCGAAGTTGCCCTCGCGCCCGGAATAGTCGTTCAGCCAGGCATCCAGCCGGGCTTTCTGCGTATCGTTGTTCTCTGCTTCATCATCCCCGGCAAGCTCCAGGAGCAGTTTTTCGAACAGCCCGAGCATTTCCCGCCCCGTCCAGGAAGCGCCCGCAACTTCCCGCCTGCCACCAAGTGCCTCGAGCAAAGCCCCGAATTGAAGGTCTTGTTTGCCGTCCTCATGGCGCAGAATCTCTGACAGAAATGCAGCAGATCCTCCCTCCAGCGCAAGGTCTTCCAACTCCCGATGAAGCCGTGCGAGTTCAGCCCGGCGCTCGCTCGCCCACTCCTGATAGCGGGTTTTCAACATCACATCGATTTCGTCGACCCCACCCGCCACCGCAAGATCAGGATCCCTCATCGCCGCAATGACGGCTGCTATATTGCTTTCCCCGATCCCACTGGCAGGCCAGTGCTGTCCGTCTCGCAAACGACGCAGCATCTCACGCGCGTCCAGCAGTCTGGTCAGCACATTCATCGGCGTCAGGAACCTGCCGAAGACGAGCACTTTCTCGCCGGCCCGTGTATAGGCCTCGATTTGTCTCACAGCCGCCAGGATCGCAGGGTGGCTATAGATGTCGTTGCTCTCAGCGGTGAAAGCTTCCGTCCAAAACCCCGCCGGACCAACGAGGTTTGCATCTGTCATGCCTGAAGGGCTGTCTTCCTCATCCTCTCCAAAGCCGAACCCATACCCCTGGGCAACGGCGAGCCTGACCCGTTTCACACGCGGATCATCCTGAGGGAGTAACGACAGCGCCTCAGCCGCACAAAAGCGGCGCAACCAGTCACGGGTAAAACCCTCTGCCTCCGGTGAAACCGGGATATCGGTGACCTCACGATAATCACCATGACTGTCTTTGAAGACGCAGAATTCGGGGTCACTGCGTTTGTCCCGGCGCAGGACGTATGGTCGCAATGCTGCGTAGAACTGCCGGGCGGAGGTCTCGAATTCCCCGGTCAGCGTCTCGTCCAGTTCTTCGGTTTGAATCCGACGAACAACATCCACATAGCCGGTGATCCATTCCGTCAGCTCTGCGAGCGCAGTAACATCCTGATCGTCATCGCGACCATTGAGCCGCTCCAGCGTGTCGATCCACTGGCTGGAGTCCAGCTCGACCGGGGTTGCGGTCATGCCCAGACGAAAAGGATCATCCGATTCCCAGCTTACCGGGCCGAGAATGCGCGAAAGGCTTGAATCTGCGCCGCGCGCCTTGTGGGCTTCGTCAACGACTATGAGATCAAACTGACCCAGGCCATAGCCGATCAGCGGCAGGATCCTGTTCTTGTAATCGTCCGCCGAAAGCCATTTCTGATCGCCGTTAATGGCATCGCGCGGCAGTTCGTGGTCCAGAATCGTTTGGGCAATGTGCCGCGCCGCACGGCGACTGGCATATACATAGCCCACCTCACCCGAATGGAAATTTTCGCGCATGAAGTTGCGCCGTCGGCCGTCAATCAGGCGGGCGACGTTGGGTAAGAGTTCCCGGCGCCAGCCTCCAGCGGGGCCTTCTCCACGATTGGGAAACTGCATGTTCGCGAAGGAATGAGAGATCATTATGATCTCTTCGGCGGCCCAGCCGTTCTCCGGCAACTCACGCTGCTTGCGGCGATCCGAAAGCCACTCCTTATGGCTGTGTAACCGTCTTGCGCTCCCCTCCGCATCGGTATCGTGCAAGAAACCGGAGATGAAACCATCATAGCTGCGCAGCGGCAGCAATGTCTTGTCGTCGGCGTTGAACCGTTTCAGCTCCTGTTGCCATTGTGCCCCAAGGCCCGCGGGCAGAACAATGGCGCTGCGCCCGCCCGCCTCCCGCACCGCTGCGATCAGCGCCGCCGCAATGCGGGTCTTGCCCATACCCACCTCATCAGCCAGCAGGGCCGAGCGTTGGTCCGCCCGGATACGGCACGCTAGTTCTGTGACACTCGCCTTCTGGCCATGATCTAGCAGGGTATCATCAGACGTCCCTGCGATACGATCCAGAATGCTCGCGACCTCGTTCCAGTCCACCATCACGCGGCCTCCCGTTCCCAGAGCGATGGGTAAGCGCTGAGCTCCCACGCGACGGACACTGCCAAAAGCGTATCTCTCAATAGGTCTGGCGAAACCCCTTCCGGGCGCATACGCGGATCTGCCAGAGCAGGCAGAGGATTTGCCCTGGCGTTCCGGAAGAACTCGAGCATCGTTTTTTCGCGAGACGCGATAGCGCAAAGGTTCTGTTGCAACTCCCGACACCACCTTTGCCAGTCCCGCGGGTCCAACCTTGCCTGTGTCTCACAAAGACGCACCAGAAGTTCCATCATCCTGCGAATGGGATAGGCAGCTGGCGGAGCTTCGGTGGTATCTGAGGCGTCGGTGAGCGGCTCTTCGCCTTCCTCACCCTCATCTTCGCTGTCAGCATCACCTGGCTCGGGAAATGAGCCAAGGCTGGCAAGGATATCTTCGACCGACATATCGGAGGGGCGAGCGACAACAAGTGCTTCGGAAGAAATGACAGGCAGCCGCCAGCCGCCCTCCGCGAGTGTCACAATCGCTGGAGCCGGTGCAGGCCATGGACAAGGTGTCTGGGCCTGAGCCGCATCGACACCAATCACCATCACCGATTTGTCTTCGGGGGCCGAGAGCACCCCGTCTTGCCATATAAGCCACGCAACTGGCGGCTGGGTTTCTGGCTCATCGGGGCGCACAAAGCCTTCCCCTTGCTGCAGGGCCTCGGGCGTCACCACATCAGTGAACTGGATCGGCAAAACAGCGGCGATACCGTTCCGCGTGTCTCTGCGTCGCGGCCATTTCAGTCCTCCCGGCAGATCGACGATCACACCTGCCTCAAGGTTTCCCCCGGCGCTTGCGGCACGCTCAAACCCGTTCATGCTCAGATTGCCGGATCCAAGATAAGCCCGTCCCGAGGCCTCGGCCTCGCCCGACGCCAGCACCACAAATTTTGCATGCAGGCACCCATCAGTTCCATGCAAGACAGAGCGCGGAGGGCGCAAGTTCCAGCCTGCGTCAATCAAGGCACCGGCCCGGGCAGCAAGCCCCTGACAGGAGGACGGGTTGAGAAACAGGTCGAGAGCCGCTGTTTTCGTCAGGGATTTCTCCTGCACCAATGCGCGGCGCAGTCGCTCTGGCAGGCCAGCAGCACCATCGCCGTCGCTCTCGAAATAGCCAGACCCGAGGATGAGACGGTCGGCCTTCTTTTTGGTACCCAGGCGCTCGATCACCTGAGGAAACAGCGCCTGATTGCGGCTGTCGATGAAGCGGGGACGCGCGGATGACCTGGGCAAGGCTGTGATCGCGGCCTCCAGCAGGGCGTCTGGCCGGTGCCCGTCAAAACTGCGTTCGATCAGGGCGCAATCTGCCCGGTCGCGCAGCCATCCAAACATCTCATGCGCAGCGCGGATATCGGCAATGTCCTGTGCGTCAGGCACAGCAGAGTCCAGATCGATCGACCAGAACAGGTCGATGCTGCGAGTAAGCGGATCCTGTGTCCAGTTCCCCGTGCTGACAGCGAGGCGAATGACATAGCCATCTCCGCCGCGCTTGCGAAAACCCAGAAGCGCCACCTTGGCATGGAGAAGGTTGTAGCCGCGTCCCACGAGGCGCATCCACATCCAGGCAAGTCCCGGAACGTCCGAGATCGCATTCACTGTTGGATGGATGAAGGCGGCCAGCACCGGGCGCGCCATCTCGCCTGTGAATGTTCGGCGGATCTGCCCCAGGACCTGCCGCGTCGCGGTGAAGCCGCACATAAGGCCAAAGTCGCCATAACAATCTTCGGGCGGCATGAAGAGGGAGTAGAGCGTCGTGTTCTGCATCAGACGGCCTCCGATCCCGCGTCACGGCTGCCCGGGTTCACCTTTCCGGACAGCTCCGTCACCAGACAATGAAGATTGTACAGCCGGAAAAGCTGCGGCGCGAAGGCCTCGTCCTGAGGGGGCCGATTCTCGTCCTGGGTCTCCGAGCTGCCCCGCAACTCGCCCGCAGCCGGCCCGAGAACAATGTGGCCTTCGCGATGACAAATCACGGTAGAATCGCGCTCGGCCAGCCTCTGGATCAGCTGCTGATCGGACAGATTTCGGATTTCCGCGATAAATCTGCGACTAGTCTCCTCATTGCCCTGATCGACAAGCGCGCCTTTTGCCGAGGCCAGATCTCGCAATTGTTTCAGCGGCTCGGTGGCGACTTCGGCTGCGTCCGCTTCTGACAGGCGCACAGGCTGATTATCGTCGCGAAGCTTCAGCAGGTGCTGTTCCAACTGGTCCAACACCGACAACGCAGCATCGCGCAGATCCATAAAAGCCGCTCCTGCGCGCAAATCCGACCAATGATCCGGCGCCAGCCCCGCCAATGCGGTTTCCTGGTCCAAATGCGCGGAGCTGGGGCCAGTGCCGAGGCGCGCCAGGGCCCGGCGCCGGGTCGAGCCGGGATCATTTCCGTCGAGCAATCGGGAAAGGATCAGTTTACGCACCGCTTCCGGGACAGCCCCAACTGGGGAAAGCACTGTCAGGGCCTCCTTCAGGCCATGTGGCTGCCTGCCATGCGCCCAAGCACCAAGCAAACGGCGCGGTTCTTTCATCGAATTCAGCTCCAACAGCTCTCTGCCAGCGCTATGTATGCGGAACGCGCCGTAGCGGCTGCCCTGCACGAACCCGAGTGCGACCAGAGGCTGCACCATCGCCATGCGGATCGGCTGAACCACATAAGTTCCGCGACGCCTGAGATTGTGGAAACTGCTATCCCTCAAGCCCTGCATCTTCCTCGCCCCTCGCACGCGGCGATCCTGCGGACCCGCGATGACTTCAAGCATGACGCGCGCTTCGACCGCGTTGCCGACAGGCAGTGCCGGCACACCAAGTTCCTCGGCGATAGAGATCGCCAGAACCGACCAAAGGATGGGCATGGGAAACCACATGCCGCCGATTCCGGGGACCGCCCGATCATTGAAATGACGAACCGCCGCCGCAAGCCCGAGGTTCTGCTGGCGCCGTTGCGAAACCACGGTATCGGGCGCAAGTATTCCCCAGGGCATCAGTTAACTCTGGCCTGTGCGAAAGCTCCCGCTGACGCGCCCTCATCTGCCAGTTCCAGCCAACCGTGATCGACCCAGAACATCGCCACGCCCTGCAGCGGATGCTGCGGGTATAGTCCGGCCAACAGTCCGGCATAGCTGGAAAGCTGTGGCCAATAGGGGCCAAACCCGTCACCGCCGCCGCCGGATTTATGGTCGATCAGCATCGCGCCTGCCGGGCCGATGGCAAGAAGGTCGAGGGCACCGGGGATCTCTGCACCTTCGGGCGTGTGGCCAAGCACCGGAATCTCGGCGCGCAGATCCGTATAGCCCTGATCGGCAAGCCAGGCTTTCAGCGCCGTGGCACGCTCGGCCACTAGCGCAAGAGTGGCGTCGTCAAGCCCGGTCGCGAGAGCCAAAGCCGGGGCCAGATCGGGCCGGGTCAGGTATGTGCGCAGCGCCAGATGCAGTGCTGTGCCGCGGTAGGCATCGTTCAGTGCCTTTGGCCAGGGTGCTCCGATGTTGATACGGCGGGACACGGGCGGCACCCCCGCACTACGGGTTTGCGAGGGCTGCAGCCGCCAGGGCGTCAGCGGTGTCACGGGCAACGGCGCAGCGGCACCGAATCGCAGCACTGAGGCTGCCGCACCACCTGCATATTCGGTAAATCCCGCCTCTTCAGGCAGTTGCGTGATCAGCGCCGGGCAATCCACGCCATTGATGCGCAGACTGCCCGCCCCGATCTGCGGCGCGCAAGTATCGGACAGGATATGAAACAGGTTCGTAGCCTCGGGCGCGTCTTCTTCGCGGTCCTTCAGAAAACCCGGCCATTCCAGCACCAGCCGGTCACGGGCACGGGTCAGGGCGACATAGAGAAGGTTTTTCGCATTGGCTTCAAAATCGGCGCGACGGTCTTCGATGAAACGGCGGGTCGCCTCGGGCGCGGCAAAGCCGGGCGTGTGGATCAGGCTCGCGGACCCCAGCACCACCGCCATATCGTCGATGCGGTCCAAGGCATCGAAACGGGTCGCAGTGGCCCCCGCACGTTCCTCGATACCATAGTCGAACTCTGCGACGACAGTGATCGGCCATTCCCGCCCTTTGGAGGCATGCCAGGTGACGATCTCCACGGCCTCGGCGCTGTTGGCGGAAGGATCGGGATGACGGTCGAAATCGCGCTCGCCTCCACGGGCGTCGAGCCAGCCGAGAAAGACCTTGGCAGTCTCGCCGTGGAACCCCGAGGCGGATTTGAGATCGCGATGCGCGGCTTCGAACTCACCCGCCTCAGCCTCTAGCCGCAAAAGATCGGCGCGGGATTGGGCGGCGTCAGGCTGACGTTCGGCCCAGAGGCGCAGGCCGGCGGCATCCAACACCAGATCAAAGGCCGCACCCACCGGCAGGCGGGCCAAAAGGTTCGACAGAGCGGCGAGCCGCATCAGCACCGGGTCATCCACCAACCGCCCTTCCATTTGGGCGGATAGCGCCTCCTGCAAGGGCAGCGGGTCCGGGCCAAGCGTGCGCAAGAGCAGCCCGGCATGGATATCCGCCGGATTGGCGGCAAAGGCCAGCGCGGCGCGGGCGGCAACAATCACCGGACTTTTCGCCCAGCCATCCTCGGCGATCCGCACCGGAACGCCGCGCGCGCGCAGTTCCTCGGCATAGCGGGCGGCGGTGGTGTGGCGACAGACCAACAGCGCGATATCCGAGGGCCGAGCCGGTCGGGCGGCCTTCGTGTGGCGGTCGGTGATCGTCTCAGTATCAGTCAGGATACGGGCGATGCGCTCGGCGATGTGTTCTGGGGGCTGCGAATACTTTTGTGAGCGCCGTCCCTGCGTAGCGTTCAGCACCTCGATCGCGGGACCTGCGACCGCATCGCGGGTCGGCACCAGCGGGTTATAGCCCTGCCCAAAGAGGCCAGCCCCCATCGCATTGACGAATTGCATAATGGCTGGGGTCGAGCGCCAGTTGCGGTCCAAAGGCTGGGTCGCATCGGGATTTGCCGCCGCCAGCGCTGTGGACAGGCGCGGATCGGCGCCCTGAAACCCCATGATCGACTGTTTGACATCGCCCACCAGCAGTGTGCGCGGCGCGTGTTGGCCCAACTGCCACAAAAGCGCGAATTGCACGGGGTTGGTGTCCTGGAATTCGTCGATGATGACGCAGTCGATCTCGTCCAGCACCGCTTGCCGCACGGCGAGGTCGGTGCGGAGCAGGTGCTCAGCCCCGGTGATCATGTCAGCAAAGTCGATCAGGCCGAGCGCCTTCTTGCGGGCCTCATAGGCCGCCATCACCTCTTGCGCGCAGGCGATCAGGCAGGACAGGTGCAGCTTAGCATCGGCCAGCGGGCCGGGATGGCAGGGCAGCACATCCGCCGCCGCCATGATCGCCGTGGCAAGGTCGTCATATCCCGCAGGCGTCTTGCTGGAGCGATTAGAGATGAACAGGCTGCGCAGATCGTTCCAGACCTGCCAATCCCGATCCAGAAGATCGGGCGCGCGATCAACACGTTTGAAAAGCGCGAGGTTTTTCTCCAGCTTCTCGACATTGGTTTTGGCGGTGATCCCGGCCATGCCTCCCTCGGGAAAGGCTGCGATCATGACCTGCACGGCCGTCTGCAACGCGGTGGTCGCGGCGATAGGGTCATCCAGAACCGGCCCGTAAACCGCATCCAGCCGCGTCAGTGCCGGAGCGATCAGGCCAGCGTCACGCCCGTTGTCCCCAAGGCCGCGCAAGAGGTCGATCATCGATAGCACCCGGGCGCGCAAACTGTCTTCGACCGTCTCGCCCTTCACGAAGTTCGGGGCGTAACCGAACCGCTCGGGCGCGGCCTTGATCGGGTCCAGCGCCTTGGCATGTGCCAGTGCCTGACGGATCAGCAGATCCCGCTCGGCATCGCCCAGATGGCGCGGCTGCGGCGAGGCGCCAGCCGCCAGAGCATGTTCGGTCAAAAGCCGCAGGCCCAGTCCATGTATGGTCGAGACATAGGCGCGCTCGACCGCCATCGCCTCGGCGACCAGTCCATCAGCCAGAAGGCCGGCACGGATCCTTTCGCGCAACTCGCCAGCCGCAGCCTCGGTAAAGGTGACGGCAAGGATACGTTCGGGCCGGACAATGCCGCGTTTCACCCAATCGGACAGCTGGGTCTTGATGCGGTGGGTCTTGCCCGCGCCGGCACCCGCGGGAACGATGACCAGACCTTGATCTGCATTGACGGGGGCCATGGTCATTCCTCCTCGAGCGTGCGGATGAAGGCGGTGACCAGGGCCGAGCCATCGGTCAGCGCATAGGGGGTGAAGCCGGCTTCTTTCTTGAAGAAGGCCGCATCCTCAGAGGTGTTCAGCACGACCCGACCTGCACCAAGTTCGGCCAAGCGTTCCGCCAGCTTGGCTACCGCCCCGGCATTCACCGCATCGCCCATGTCGCGAGCGGGCGAGCCCTCGGGCAAGACCAGACCCGAAGTCAGCAACCCGCCATCATTCATTAGGTGATAGGCGACCGCCACCTTGCGGCCGATCAGCGGGTCCATGCCGTCACCCTCGCGCCGCATGGGCCGCGCTATCATATCGGCGTAAAGCCCTGCCTGCAGATCCCAGCCCGCCTCCATCCGCTGCCGTCGGCCCTTGGTGCCGCTTTTCTTGTGATCGATGATCAAGAGCGCACCATCAGGCAGTTCAAGGATCGCGTCGGCCTTGCCATGCAGATTGATGCCATGCGCCTCACCGGCCAGCCAGATTTCATTGCCGATGATCTTGGCATTGAGCGCCAGCAAGTGGTCGCGCCAGCGCAGGGCCGCCGCCATGATCTCACGCTCCAAACCGCGGCGCTCCATCTCCCATGACGGGCTGCGCAGATAGCCCGCGTGACGGGTGAGCGCGCGGTCATAGGCCTCGGGGATCAGTTCTGCCAGCGCCTCGGTTTCCGGGAACGGCTGATCCTTCAGGAAGACATGCTCAAAGACATCATGGGCGATATTGCCCCTTGCCATCGCGTCGAGTTCTTCGGTCGACCAAGACATATCCTCGGCCCCAACCTCGGCCAGAAGCCAGGCGAGCGGGCTGACAAGCAGCGTCTCGAGCCGTGAGGGCGATTGCGGTTTGGCGGTGCCGTCATCGCGCCGACGAAGGGACAGAAGGTCATGCCCCGGGAAAGCAAGCTCCTCAGGCAATTCCGCGGGTTCCGGCACCGGCATCAGATGGTGATACGCAATCGGCCATTCCGCAGGGCTCTGACGCGACAGATCGGTGATCAGATCGCTGGCATCCTCAACGCCCGCCACCGCCCGCGCCACCAGCGACAACCCGGCCGAAGGTTGCAAGCGCCCGCCCCCCAGATCGCGCCATGGGATGAGGAAGGTGACGCTGCCGGAAACCGCCTGAAGCTGTTGATCAAGTAACGCGAGGCTTTGCGCCAGCCCCTCGGCCCGACCGCGAAGGTGAACGCCGGTTCCCGCGTGTATCGCAGCGATCTCGCTGTCAAGAAACAGCGGATTGGCACGCGGGCGAGTCGGGTAAAGCCCGTCGGTGAAATCGCTGACGATCAGATGGCGGCATGGGCGCCACGGGCTTTCATGCGCGGACCAGAGGCTGACGCCTTCAAGATTGCGGTCGGGGTCCGCAACCATGGGCGGCGCGATCTGAATGCCACGCAGGATTATCTCCCAATCCGGCGTGCCTTCGCCGGGGGGGACAGTCAGCCGCGCGCGGACCTGATCGCCTTTTCCGATCCGCTCGCAGATCCGGTCCAGCAGGAATCGCAGCTGCGGCAAGCTGCCGGCCGAGGCGCGGATATCGTCCCACAGTTCCTTATGTGCGGGCGTGTCCGTGAGGATGGCGCCTCGGAAATCGCCCCCCATGAGGCTTTCGGCAAGATCGCGCCCGGTCTGTGCCGCCCAGGGCATCAAGGGAGAAAGCGCGAGACTCGCCAAGACCATAGCCGGAGTTGGCGGTCGCTTGGCCAGCGCCAGATGTAGCGCGGTCTCGCCAATGACATCTCGCTCGGGTAATTGGCCCGGAAGGCCCGAGAGCGGCACTCCCTGGGCTGAGAAAGCGCGCGAGATCTGGCGCAGATCATCGCCCGACAGCACGGCGATTTCACGGGCCGAAACGCCGGACTCAATCAGCGCCCGGGCTTGGGCGGCGGCGAAATCGGCGCAGGCGGCGGGATCGCGCAGACCATAGAACGCGAGGCTGTCATCCAGAACCCCGGCCTCGATATCCTGCGCTGAAACACCGCCCTGCAGCGCGTGCAGGCGGCTGCCGATTGCGGCCCGGGGCGTATAGGCGCTTGCGGGAACAGTGCCGAACTCGTCCCGCAACCGGGCAAAAAGCGCCTGCAGCGCCGCAGGAGCTAGAGGATCCAGCGAACCTTCAACCACCGGCAACGAGCCCAGGAACGACCCATGCGGCAGGGCCAGCACATGGGAAATCGGTGCCAGCCCCTCTGGCAGCGCATCCCCCAATCTTTGCCACAACGCAACCAGCGCCAAGAGATGCCGCTTGGCGCGGCTGTCTGGCAGGTGATCGACGTTCGGCATCTTCAGATCCGGCGTGGCCAGCACAAGATCCGTCAGCGCGGCGGTCACCGCCGAGATCGTCTCGACAGGCGCATTGGCAAGACTTTCGGCCCAGACCGGGTCAGGCGCCTCGGCAATGGCACGCCCCGGCGCCCATTCGGCAGAAATGGGGGCAAGGGACAATTCGGCAAGACCGGTATCGGTCAGGCGGTATTGCAGGCCGGAGCGCGGATCAGTGACGAGGAAGGGGTAGTGCATGAATGGCCTGCAATCTGCGGATCAGGAAAACTGTAACGAGGATGAGGGCTTGGGCATCGAGGTCGACTTCTTGCTTCCCGCCGAGCGCGTAGCCGAACCTGCACCGCCAACACGGTCGGCGAAGCTAAAGGTTCTCGACATAAGTCACGTAGAAACCACGGACCATCCGGTGCTCCTGCATCCGTTCTCCCAGGGAGAAACCGTTCATCTTGCGAGGCGTTGGCTGGAAAATATCCAATCCGCGATCCAGAACCATCTTCCAGCCAGTATCCGTCGTGATGTCGCGTGCATGGAGAGTGCCGCTCCCATCGAAGGCCCATGTGAAATCGACGCCCGTGCCTGTGCAGGCTTCAGCAATCCCGTCCAGGCACTCTCGCTGCTCCTGAATGTTCCCATCGTCCGGAGCCGTGACAAGATGCACAGCGATCTGATCTTCAGGCTGTTTGCGCCTGATCAGCATCTCGATCAGTTCCATCACGTTGCGCGCCTGATGGAACTTCCGGATATAGGGGTCTGTGATGATGATCCGCGTCGCGCCATCCGTCCAAGGACCAAAGATCTTGTCGAAACTGATGCCCTTGCGGTTTTCTGTGAAAACGACATGTCCGGGAGTTGGGGGGGAGTGCGGGGCAGCGGTAACGGTAGGCGCTGCGGAAGCAGCCGCCGTTGAGACCGGCTCTGCCGGTACCGACCCAATCTCTTGTTGATTCACACCGTCACTTCCATCGTCGGTTGATCGACGGTGGTAGAACTGGGGGAACTCCTCTTCCTCGAGCGTGGTTACGGCGCGTTTTGCGCCATCAGAGGCGATGTAATGGAAATCTGCTGCCTCAAAGGTGCTGTCGATCCGCAGGAGCTGGTCCTTCACCCGCTTGCGGCATTCAATCGCAAACCGCAGCAGCTCTTCAACTTCGGCTTCTGTCTCGCCTCCATTCGGGAAGATCAGCTTCAGCAGGCCTGACATGGTCTTGTTGATCGCGGCGCGGTCCCGGATATGGGTCTGAACCGGAATGGTGAAATAGCGATCTGGCCGGTGCGAGAAGTCCTCCGCACGCAGATGGCGCAGGATTTCGGCGAGATAGTCGACAATGAACCCATAGCCAGATGTGAACATCTCACCCCGGATGATGTCGACCTCCCATCCAGGCAGATAGGCGTGCAATCGATCGATAAAGGCGCTGTCGTGGAACTGCGGCGGCAAAGCTTCGAACAGGTCCGTATTTTTCAGCATCCAAGGCACGTTATGGTCCGTGTTGCCGACGAAGGCGAAGCTGGCCTCGGCGCCCATCGGATTTACACCACGAGAAAACTGCTTGTTCGCCATGTAGTTCTTCATGATATCGACAAGCGCCTTGTTGGCCGTCTTCTCGCGGCCGGCAAATTCGTCAAAGGCCACGACATCCCAAAACCCGACCAATCCGATCCGGCCATTGGAATTGTTTACGAAAAGCTTGGGAACCGTGATTTCACCGCCCGAGATCAGCTGACCGTGTGGTGAAAACTCGGAATAGATATGAGATTTTCCTGTCCCCTTGGGACCAAGCTCGATGAGGTTGTAATTGCGCTCAACAAATGGGACCAGGCGCAACAGTTGCAAAAATTTTGACCTGCGCCCGAACAATGACGGGTCAAAGCCGATGCTCTGCATTAGCAGATCGATCCATTCCTCCGTGGTGAACTTGTCACGCGTCTCGCGATAGCCGTCATAGTCCACGCGGGCGATCTGGATCGGCTTCAACGTGTCGATGATCCAGGGAGATATCCTGCTGTCTTCCGAGAATTCGTACTGCACATCGGCGATGCACCAAATACCCGTAACCAGCAGTTTCGGATGTGCCTTGACCGTGGCGCTGTCGATGGCAACCCGCTTGATTCCGAGGTTTTCGAAAACCGCTTCATAGGCATCAGTCTTTTCATTCAGCGCCACGCTAACCTGATCGATGACCTTGTAGCGGCCTCGCTCCTTGATCGTCGACTGAACCAGCCCCGCTTCGGAACGATGGACGTAGTGCTTGCGCAGGATGTCCTTGACCGTTTCAATGCCTGTCGCAATCGAGGCTTCGTCATCGGTCGCGCAATACTGGCCGAGAAGGTATTCGAGCACATAAGTGGGGACAATGGCGTTCCCCTTCACGGCCTTCACCAGGTCCTTACGGACCACGAAACCGGCAAAATGCTCATTGATCTTGTCATCAAGGGTCGACATCGGCACCTCAGAAATCGAAATCTGTACTGATCCCGCGTTTCAGCAGCAGCGGCTGCGAAGCGTGATCTTCGAAATGGCTGGTCTTGCCGATGCGCGTTCGCAGCTTCAGGAAGACTGTCTGATTGTTATAGGCGTCTGCCGCCTTGGACAGCAGGAAGCTCCGCGACAGCTCGCGCTCGCGCGGGTTCTCAGACGTGAAATCGAATTCCAACTCGGCTTCGTCTGAGATGAGTGTTTTATCGTCGGCAAAGATGGCTGCATGCACCTGCCGGGGCTGCTGCTTGTCGGTCACTGGCTCCGCCTGATAGAAGGTGACCTGGATCTGGCCCGTGGTGATCTGAGCACGGGGTGGCGGAATGATCTGCACCGAAACCTGTCCGACATCCTCCTTGCGCTGCTTGCCGACACGCAGGACCGGCAGGACGATCTCCTGCAGGCTCGCCCCGCCATGGACAAAGCGGCTGCCCGATCCTTTGACGCGCAGGCGGTTGATCGAGTTCGGGATCAGAATGTCCTGCTCACCTTCCAGCCCAAGCTGTGCAGCAGAGAACTTCTTCATGCCACCGCTGCTGCTGAGGCCCCGTCCGATCACATAGCGCCGGTTGCGTGTAACGATGTCGCCTTCCGGCTCGCTCAGCGCGAAGCCGCTCTCTTCCAAAGCCTTGTGCTGCCATAGAAAGCCGTGGTCGGCAGTGATCAGGATGTTCGAGAAATTGGCCGAGGTCAGCTTACGCACCAGCTTCACCAGTTCCTCGATGGCAGTCTCTGCCGCAGCGGGAACATTCTCCTCGGTGGCAAGCTTATCGCCGATCGCATCGATCTGATTATGGTAGAGATAGAGGATATCATGATCCCGGAAGAGGTCTTTGCCCTCTGACGAACCAAGGATCATGAAATCCTTCGCCGCCAGAACCTTTACCCGGTCTCCAGCCCTGCCCGCCGCCAGCGCCTTTTCACGAGCGGCGGCCCCCATGGTGCTTTCACCATCCAGCAGCACCAGATCATTGTCATCGCGAATCCCCAGTTGTCGGTGCGGTAAGAGTGCCGCCATGCCGAGCTGGGTGTAGCTCGGCAAAACCCCGATCATCGGCTTCAGTTCAGCATCGAACCGATTGAGCTTGCGGATCTCGCGCAGCGCCTCTTCGGCCACCTCATAGCGCAGCGCATCCGAGATGATGACAACGACCTTTTGATCCTTGCGCCGGTATTCAGCAGCCTGCTCCCGATAGAAATCCACCTGACGGGGAAAGCCCGGAATCGCCCAGTCCGTGAGGCGGGCCACCTGATCCTGCCAGGCATCGTTCAGCTTGAGTACGAAATTCGTGGTGTAGCGGTTCTCAACCGCCTCATAGAGCGCGGATAACAGCCCCGACTGACCGCTTTTCTGCATATGATAGATAAACTTGCGATAAAGCTGGTCCAGTCGGAACCAGCTTGCGGAGTATCGCTTCACACCATCGGACAGGCTGGTCATCGTCAGATCAGCCTCGGCCAGCGCCTGCTGAAACTCGGTCGCATAGCCAATGGCCTGATAGACATCCGCGTAACGGCTATACCAATGGCTCTGGCGGCGATCGCGCACCCATTTCAGCACATCTGTCGCCGACAGGCTCCGCCGGGCCAGCCCCTCAACGATGGCGACAACGATCCTCCGGTCCACTTCCTCGAAGTGATCATGCGGCATGAGGGTGCGAAAATCGCGGGAGGCCAGATTGTCCCTGATCTTCAGCACGTCCTGATAATCGCCCGACAGCTTCTCGAACGCTTCACCCCACCGGCGCGAGGCGCTCCAGCGGCGGAACATCAGCGCGGCATCGGTGTTCAGGGGGGCAGCTTCTCCCATGGCCCGCGCCCAGGCGCTGGAAAACAGCGTGATGGCGAAATCCTGAAAATCCGGCGCATCCGCCGCATAGCCATAACGCGCGGCCACGTCCTTCCAGAAGAACTCCGTCAGCCCGACCCGATCCATCAGCTTTAGCGCGTCATCACAGCCTTCGGCCAGTTCGGCCAGCAACGCCTCGATCACCGTATCGAGATCGCCATCCGCACCAGCGCAGACTGCCAGCATCTTGCGACGGACATCATTGGCGCTTTGCGAAGGCCGCTCGCGCTCGATCGCGCGCAGCGCTTCCATCCGCTTGCCGGAACGGTAAAATTCGGCGTGATCACGGACGGCGGCTTCATACTTCGCCGGAATACCAAGATCAGCCACCCAGATCGCCGCCTGATCGGCGCGGAACACGGCGCTGGCCAGTTGCACATCCAGCAGCCAGTTCTCCGACATCGGCGGCTCGGGGCCGTCCTTATAGAGCAGAAACCGCGCCTTCGGCTCCTGCCGCAACATGCGGTATTTCAGGCCGAATTCGTTGTTGGCGATCTCCACCTTGGCCACGCCGGGCAGGTCCACCGCATCGAACGCTGCGCGCAGATCGCGGGCGGCGTCATACCAGAAGACGATGCGATAGCCCTGGTCCTCATAGAGCCGCATCAGGCCGGCGGTGATGCGGTCAGTCATCCGCAGCCTCCAGCCCCTTGATCGGCTTCAGAGCACCGGCGAACAGCGGATAGTTGCGTTTCACGCCGTCATCCAGATCGATGGCGATCTTCTGCTGCGCCATCGGATAGACGACATCGCGTTCCCATTCGGTCAGCTCGGCAATCTGCTTGATGACTGTAGCCGTTTCCTTCTGCGCCTTGGTTTGCTGGGCGGGCGTGGCGGCAGGATCGACGGCCAGCTTTTCCAGCCGGGTGCGCTCCACCTCCAGCTTATGGATGAATTCGCGCACATATTGGTTCAGCACGACCGATACCGTGTCAGGCCGGTAACGGTGCATATAGATCAGCGCATTGAAGCTGCCCTTGGGGCTGGAGAACATCCAGTAGATCGGGCGCTTCTTGTAACGGCGCACGTGGTAGTCGAAGAAATCCCTGGTGAACCACTTGCGCAGATCCTTGCCGAGGGCGTCTTCGATGAAGGCGAGGTTTTCGCGGAACTTCGCCTCGCCAAAGGTGACGCGCAAGAAATCACGGGCGCGAGTGACGATGTCATCAGCGAACCAGTCGGCATCCAGCACAGGGATGACATTGTCGCGGTCGGGGGCGAACGTCGGCTCCGGCACGCGCGCCAGATATTCCTCGAACCCTTCGCCTTGATTGGCAAGGATCAGGCCGGGCGCGTCGAGGCTATAACGCCCGAACATGCAGCCCACGGCGTAGTGGAGGAGTTCGGCCACCGTATCTTCGCGCAGGCGCGCCTCGCGATCCTCTTCCGAAGACTTTACGCCATAGCGATAGGCCGGGTTGCAGGTGAGAGTAATTTCCTCGATCGGCACTTCAGACGTGAGTTCGTCAGCCAAGCCATAGGCGTCGATGAAGATGCGGTTGTTCTCTTCCTCCAGCCGCTGCATTTCATCCGTCATACCCTGCCAGTGGGCGCGGAGGCGGTCGTAGCTGGCCACCAGCGTCTCGCCACGATGATCCGGAGACAGCAACGGGAGCGTGGTGAAATTCCACGAAGTTTCGTGGGCATCCCAGTCCACCTTGCTGCAAGTTATGATTTTTTCTACGATCTCCGATGTACGCGATGCTGCTGCAGTTCGGGTCTTAGCAGGCAGAACGGGTATTTTACTCAGATGTTCAGCTTCAAAATTGAGAGTTGGAGACAGTGCTTGCAAAACCGCCGTTACTACGGCGGAGTTCAGCAACCCCGTAAAATATTCAAAATCTTCTTTACCCTCGAAGAAAACAGCCGACCCGGCGACATCAAAGATAAACCCTGCGGGAAAATATCTAACCGCAAAAGATCCCGTTGATATCTTCGACCAGCTCACGCTCTGACTAAAGTAATGTTCTTGGTTTTTCAGACGCCCGCCCGGACGTGTTTTGTTTAGCTCTTCATGAAACTCCTTGATTTCCTCTCCATCGTTTTCGTAATTGATGATAAAATCCTGATTCCCATACCAGCGACGAAACTCGCCACCTTTATTGTAGGGAAACCATTTCCGAGCGCTAGCAGAAGCAGACGCTCTGCTTGCATGTCCAAACCCGATACTCTGACAAGAGACCTCGGTCCAAGCACGCAAGAAGCGGTCATTGTCTGAAGTCGTAGCACCTTGCCTCGGCTTTGCTATTTCACTAAGACCATTTAGCGTACGAAACAGTTCGTAAAAACGCTCAGTTTGCCAGTAAACGATTGGACTGCTAGGAATCTTAGCAATGTCCTCTGCCGATGAGCGATATAACCAGCCGCAGTTCGGGTTTTGGATAGCCTTCTGAAGCTGTAAAATCTTTTCTCTTTCGGACTCGCCTTCGGTAAGACGAATAAACTCACCTTTCCTGCCCCTATCATGAGCGTTTTTAATTACGAAAGACGTTGTCGAAACTACAACACCGCCAATTGTGTCAAATCCGCGTTCGCCGATGTGGGCCATGGATAAGATCGTTGCGTTCGACAGCAACTTACCTCGCAGCTTTTCATAAGATGACAGAAACATCCACGACTGCATGTTTATCATCGCCATCAGGCCGCGCTTGACGCAAAGCCCAAGCGCTCGCTCCATGAACACAGCGAAGAGGTCAGACTTGCTATCGGGATATTTGGCCTTAACGAAGTCACCCAGTTTTCCGTTCATCCCTTTGCCGCCCATGTAGGGAGGGTTGGCGACGACGACGTGATACTTGGACGCCAGCGCCACGGCCATGCGCAGAACGGCAGCCACGCGCTCCAGAACCGACTTCAGGACAAGGTCGGCGCTTGCAATCAGCGCTTCCACTACCCTCAACGTCTCATCCGGATCGCGCAGCTTCGGCACGATCAGCGAGCCGAAGTTCTTCGCCTGCTCGAACTGCCCCAGCGTCTCGCGCAGTTCATCGGTGAACAGATCCTTGCCCACTACGGCGGCCACGTCCTGCATCTCGGCAGGCGTGAAGCGCACATCTTGAAGCACGGCGATGTCGGGCTTGTCTTCCATCCGCAGGAACCGCCGCCGCCCCAGCTTTGCCGCTGCCTTCATCGACAGCGCAAAGGCCGCCAGCGCCCCGGCGCGATCATCAATCTCGATGCCGGTCAGATTGTGCTTCAGGATCAGGCCCGGGATTTCGGCCGCGTCATGGCCTTCCTCGGCATAGATTTCATAGAGCAGGTCAAAGGCATAGGTCAGCATATGGCCCGAGCCACAGGCCGGATCGCAGATGCGGATATCCTCGGGCCGGGTGATCTTCAGGAAGTCCGTCTCTGGCTCTTCCGGCGCGATGTAATAGTCCATCTTCGCCGCCAGCCCGGACTGCGGACGGTTCAGCAGCCACAACCGCCCCAGCGAGTTTTCCACCAGGTAGCGAACGATCCAGTGCGGGGTGAACAATTGCGTCGCGGCGGGGATATTTTCCGCCGTGATCTTCTGGTTCTTCTTCAGGCCCGCAAAAACCTGATCCTTCTTTTCGCTGATATAGAATTGGTAAAGCCAGCCGATGATCTCGACATCCTGGCAGGCCTCTTCCGTCATCACCTCGCGCAGGCGGGCAAGGATGCTGTCCGGCGACAGAAGATCGTCCGGTATCAGCAGCTCGGTATAATCCTCAGCCCGGTCGAGCATATCGGCGCGCTCGAACATATAGGGCATGGTGCCATGCCATTCGTTGCAGGCATGGATCAGCAGCAGCCGATAGGCTTCCGCCTGCCCGTCATGGGCAGGGCGGGTGCCATTCAGATATTCGGCGATTTCGGGCCGGGCGCGATCCGGCAGGTTGCCGGCCATCGCCTCGGCCAGAATCTCGGGCCGGGTGGCACCATCGGCAGGCGACACCACCCGTGGGTTAGTCAGGCCCGTGACATCCATGAAGCGCAACGCGGTGAAGCGGTTGAACCATGTATATGCGGCCTGCTCGATCACCTGGGCGCGGTTGTTGTTGGCAGCGGCCTCCAGTTTCGCAATCGCCTTAGGATGTTCGCGGCGAACCGCTGCGCCTTCGGCCAGCACCATGTCCAGCCGGGCGGTGACCTGGTCAATCAGCAGGTTGCGTGCGCTTTGCGCAAATTTCTTCAGGGCGTTGGTATCCATCAGACAATCACTTTCTTGCCCGCGCCGATCTCGGCCAGCAGGGTCTTTTTCATCTCATCGAGGTAGCGGGTCACATCGTCCTCATCTTCGAGATAAGTTTTCGCGAAGTGGACGGTGATTGACTGGGCCTTGATATATTGCGGCTTTGCCTGTGTCGGCGGTACGTATGGCGCGTACTGAGGTTCGGCTACGCCACCAGCAGGTTGGGGCTGAGGCGCGGGAATCGGTGCTGGCGCAGGCATCAGCTGCGCAATGCGCGTCAGCGTGTCTGCCAGAAGATTGGAGCGCACCTCGGTCGCCAGATTGCGCAAGGCCGGGATTAGGCTCTGTGCGGCAAGGCCCGATTTCCGCGCAGTAAGCTCTTCGCGAATGCGCGCCTGCTGCTCGGGCGGCAGTGCGCCAAACTCCGAAGTCTGGGCGACTTTTTCGACTACCTCGTCAATCGCCGTGATGACAGCGGTGCGCTCAGCCAGAACGGTTTGCTCGATACGCTCCTTAAGGGCGTAGAAATCCGCCTTCAGTTCCTGAATTGCGGTGCCCTTGTAGCACTGCGGATCCTCAAGAACCTGACGCAGTTTGTCGGCGGCAGCACCTTCGGAATAGCCAAGGTTCTGTTCCTGCCTGGTCAGGAAAGAACGCACCTCATCGTAGATGCCTTTTTGTGGCCCGCGCATGAAGCTGCGGACTTTGTCGAAGACATCCTCTTTTGCATCAAGAAGTTGGTCCTCCTGCCCGATCGGGCCGGTGATGAACCAGGTCGCCGACTGGTCGCGCATCCCATCGAGCATGGTGCGCAGGGGATCGAGGGCGGCGGCAAAGGGATAGGCTGCAATGGCACGGCTCTCCTGCTCGACATCGCCGAGCAGCTTGCGCAGTTGCGTCTGCCACTCCGCACCCAAACTGCGCGCGTCATTGCCAGAGGCTGGAAGATCGAACAGCTCCTGAAACAGTTCACGCGATTTGCGGATCTGGGCGGCAGTGAACTCAATCTGCGGAGAAAGCAGAATATTGCCAAGGGAATGGCTGTTGCGCAGTCCCTGCACCAGCGCATCCCCTTCCAGCAGAGCACTGTCGGCCCGAGCCTCGAGCTTGCCCCGCGCGACAAGGCTCGCGGTCAGGCAGAGAACTGCGATGGCGGGCCAGCCATAAGGTTTTGCTCCGAACTTCTCGACCAAAGCTTTGACCGAGACCCGCGTCCCAAGGCGCATCTGAGCCTGAGCATGATTCAGCACGTCCTGCTCGGCTTCGGTCAGACCGCTGCCTTCGCCGCCAAAAAGCCCGCCATCAACGCGTCCGGCTCGTCCAAGATCTGCCTCGGTGTAAGTGGCGCCGCGCAGGACAGGCAGGCTGGTATAGACCTTGTCCACCAAGACCTGGAAACCTTTGACCAGCCGATCCTGCGGATCTTCGCCACCGATCTCCAGCTCGGCACCGCGCACGAAGAGCCGAGCATCTGCGATCAGGCCACGCAGCCGCTGCACCAGTTCCTTTTCGCGCCGCGTATTCTGGTCACGCTTCTCCGCAATGATACGATCACGACCGGGTTGGGCGTCGCCGCTGGTGACCTGACGCGCAAATTTTACGGTCTGGAGCCAGAGGACGAGATCGCGCGTAAAACGCACATCACGCCCGAGCAGGACAATCATCTCATCGCTTGCCATGCTGTTCGAACGAACCACATCCGGTGCGTCGGAATCGTCGCTGAACGGCGAGATGATATTGACGGAAAGCTCATGTTCCCGGTTCAGGCTGTGGCCATCAAGCTTGCGGGTGAAAGCGTAATCGACGCCCGTGCCGGCATGCTTGATCTTGCCGTGACGGAGGATCGCGCCGAACGCCAGTTCATCGAGCTGCCGTTCTATCTCGGCGGGATCGACGGCGATTGCCTTGATCTCGGCCTCGACGTCCTTTTCCTCATTGGTGAGGAATTCATAGACCTCGCCGTTGCGTTGGATCAGCGTCTGACGCTCCAGAAGCGACAAAGCCTCCTCGATATTGCGGCGCTGCTCGGTCTGGTCCGCCTCGAACCGGGACAACAGGAGGATCGATATGTTGCGGGCAGTCGGTTTGAATTCCTTGACGTATTTGACAAGGAACAACACCTTCAGCACCCGCACGGCAAAATCATCGCCAAGGTTCTTTTCAGCCAGTTGGATTGACTGCTGAACCGATGATTTCAGGGCGGTGCGAATCCCCTCAAACATCAGGTCAAAGGTCGCCAGCCCCCCAACCGGCGTGTCGGCCAGCTTTTTGGCCACCTCCTGAAACACCCCCAGCATAGAGCGTTCGCCGACCGAGCTGTGCTTGCCCTCAAACGCGTTATGCTGCGAGAGGCCCATGATCGCGCGCTGGAACAGGTCATACTGGTAGTTCGGGAACGGGTAGCTCGCGACAAACTGTTCCTTTCCGGAGAAATTCCTGAACTTGAAGGAATTATCGCCGAAATCGAACAGGGTGCGCAGGTTGTTCTCCTCAGCATCGTAAAGATTGCCAAGGGTGATCTGACCAGCCTCGGTCTTAGCCAGAAGGCGGCGCTGGATGACTTCGGCCACATCCTGGGAATTCAGAGGCATCCGGTTGGCGAAGCGTGCCTGGATTTTCGAGAAGTCATTCTCCTGTTGCGCCGTCAGATCCCCGATAACCGAACCCATGTCCTGCTGGGCAGTGACAACAATCCAGGCCTGCCCCTTGCACTTAGTGTTCAGGCTTTCGGCAATGGTTTGCAGGTTCGTCATGAGCTTGACGTTGTCAGCGATATACTGCCCCACCTCATCGACGAAGAAATTCAGCCGGAACTTCGGTCCCTGCGCATCGATCCATGACTTCACCATATTGGCAAAATCTTCGATCGAGACCTTCGTATCCTTGCGATACTGACCAAGAATATCCTTGACCTCATCGCCCGTGACCTCGGCAAAGGCGGCGGCAATGTGCTTGCCTTCCATCAGAGCCTGTTCGCGCCCGCGCTCCCAAGGCTTTCCGGAAGACTGCGCAAAGGCCGCTTTGAAGGCATCGAGCTTGCCGCGGCTGTCGAGATCACGCTCGAACTGCGCGATATGCGGGAGCTTGCCATAGTAGCCGCACATCTCGTCAAAGACCTTCTGGAAGACGGCGAGAAGCGCGTCGACATCCGCCTTCGAGATCACATCCGCCTTCTGGTCGATATTGAACAAGACCGACCGGGATGGAATCGACACTGCCTTGCGCAAAGCCCCCGCCAGCATCGGGTTGCCCGCAAGCTTCCGCTCA
>Ga0265293_10004874_pt1 | contig 23097 bp, 21 predicted proteins | sample Munlanlewell138R_FD_192505 | JGI IMG/M metagenome (GOLD analysis project Ga0265293, IMG submission 192505) | Leachate microbial communities from a municipal landfill in Southern Ontario, Canada - Leachate well 138R | ecosystem: Engineered > Solid waste > Landfill > Unclassified | place: Canada... | reverse complement strand
GAATGAAATCCCCGAAAGACTTTCGGCTCTACGTAAATTTATGGAAAGCAAAAACATTGACGTTTTTGTGATACCAAGTACCGACCCGCATTTGAGTGAATATCCCGCAGCAGCGTGGGAGAGTCGCAAATGGATTAGCGGATTCACAGGATCGGCCGGAACAATCGTGGTTACGCTCAAAAAAGCCGGCTTGTTTACTGACTCGCGCTACTTTTTGCAAGGAAAAACCGAATTGGAAAACACGGGTATTGATTTGTTTAAAATGGGTTTGCCCGAAACTCCGGAAATGATTGATTGGATTATTGATCAAACAGGAGAAAATGGAAAAGTGGGTATTGATGGAATGGTTTATGCAGCATCTGAAGCTGAAATGCTAAAAACCCGACTAAAACGCAAAAACATTGAGTTGGTTACTGACTTTGACCCATTCATCGAAATATGGAAAAATAGACCTGAAATACCAAAAAATGAAATATTCACTTTGCCGGAAGATGTAACAGGTGAATCGGCAAAAAGCAAAATCAAACGCATTATTGATTCGTTGAAGAAAGAAGATGCAGACGGCATGCTTATGGTTACATTGGATACCATTGCCTGGACTTTTAATATACGAGGAAACGACGTTGATTTTAATCCCGTTGCCGTTGCTTACGCATACCTATCGGAAAAAGAGACTCTCCTTTTTATCGATCCCGATAAATTAACTCAGGAAGTTTCTGACAATCTGAAGCATCAGGGAGTAACTTTGGCAGCTTACGATAAAGTATTTGATTATGTGAAAAATCTTCCTGCTGAAACAACTATTTTGATTACCGGCAGCAAAATAAATTATAAACTTTTGCAAACCATTCCTTCCGGTTGTACCATCGTAGATGTGCCCTCTCCGGCAGATTTGATGAAAAGCAAGAAGAACGAAACCGAACTGAAAGGTTTTCGCAATGCGATGCTGAAAGATGGAATCGCTTTGGTGAAATTCTACATGTGGATGGAAAAAGCAGTTCCGGCGGGAGAAGTTACCGAGGTAACCATTGAAGATAAACTGCGCGAATATCGTTCGCAACAACCGCTCTATTTTGGCGAAAGCTTCAACACAATTGCGGGCTATGAAGGAAACGGTGCTATTGTGCATTATCATGCCACTCCCGAAAATCATTCGAAAGTGGAACCCAGAGGATTGATGCTGATTGACTCCGGCGCTCAGTTTATGGATGGAACCACAGACATAACGCGCACACTGGCCGTGGGAGAAGTAACGGATCAGATGAAAAAAGATTACACCAATGTGTTGAAAGGTCACATACAAATTGCAACTGCAATTTATCCGCAAGGAACGCGTGGTTCGCAATTGGATGTGTTGGCACGAAAAGCGCTTTGGGACAATTGTCTTCACTATTCACACGGAACAGGTCACGGTATTGGTCATTTCCTGAATGTGCACGAAGGTCCTCAAAACATTCGTTTGGAAGAAAACCCGGTGACATTACAACCGGGAATGGTAACATCCAACGAACCCGGATTGTACAGAGCCGATGAATATGGAATTCGTATCGAAAACCTGATTGTTACACAAGAGTATAACAAGAATGAGTTTGGCACTTTCTACAATTTCGAAACTATCACACTTTGTCCCATTGACACTACGCCAATTGATAAAGAGCTGATGACACAAAAAGAAATTGATTGGCTCAACGAGTATCACACCATGGTGTATGATAAGCTTGAATCGCATTTAGAGAGCGATGAAAAAGCTTGGTTGAAAGAGAAAACGAAACATATTTAAATAGAGAATAGAAGTTAGAGGTTAGAGGTAGGAAGTTAGAAGTTAGAAGATGGAAATTAGACAACTATAATTAACTATAGTAGAGACGTGAAATTTTGCGTCTCTACCTCGTTAAAGGATCAACTGATAAAAAACAATGGCATTAATTAAATCCGTAAGAGGGTTCACTCCTAAAATGGGTGAAAATATATATTTGGCTGAAAATGCAACCATTATTGGTGATGTTGTTATTGGCGATGATTGCAGCATTTGGTACAATACTGTGTTGCGAGGCGATGTGAACTCCATTCGCATTGGAAACCGGGTGAATATACAAGATGGCACAGTGATTCATACGTTGTATCAAAAATCGGTATCGATTATTGGTGACGATGTATCCATTGGTCACAATGCAATTATTCACGGAGCAAAAATTGAAAATTATGCACTTATTGGCATGGGCGCAATTGTATTGGATCATGCAGTTGTGGGCGAAGGTGCTATCATAGCAGCCGGATCTGTGGTGCTTAGTGGAACTCAGGTGGAACCGGGAAGTATTTATGCAGGAGCACCTGCAAAATTTGTGAAAAAAGTAGACCCGAAACAGGCCAAAGAGATGAATCAGAAAATTGCACACAACTACCTGATGTATTCCGATTGGTACAAAGAAGAAGACAATGACAAGAAAGCCAAATAATTAACCATCAATCACTTTTGAAAAGTGTAAAACGAATCTCTCCTTATTACCTTATTGAATTAAAGATTCAATTCAAAATGATTTGTTGCGACAGACATATTTCGGGTAATAAAAGAGGTTTTAACAAAATTAATGGTAACTTTGTGTAGAATTTTTGATGGAAAACAATACAACCATCTGAAATATTGACTTAGCTCTTATCCTAAAACACAATCTTTTAGTCGACACAAAAATATATTTTTTAGAATGCACACACTTACTGAATCCGAACTCAAAAAATATCTTGATGAACAAGTTTCAAAATACAATAAGCCATCTTTTATTGAAAAAGATCCTATAAGTATTCCTCATCAATTTAAAGATCAAAAAGACATTGAAATTATGGGTCTCTTAACCGCTATTCTTTCATGGGGGCAGCGTAAAACAATTATTGCAAAATGCAAGGAGTTGATTTATAGAATGAACAAAGAGCCTTATAATTTTGTGATGAACCATACGGACGAAGATTTAAAAGGCTTAGAGGGTTTTAAACACCGTACATTCAATGATACCGATTTACTTTATTTTATCGATTTTTTCCACAGACATTACTCAGAAAATGAAAGTTTAGAAAGCGCCTTTATTCCTGAAGGTGGTTTTACGACTGTTGAAGATTCACTTATTCATTTCGAAAAAGAGTTCTTTAATCACGAAAATGCACCCAAACGATCACGCAAACATGTGGCGTCACCTGCCAGAGGATCCGCTTGTAAACGCTTAAATATGTTTTTGCGATGGATGGTACGGAAAGATAAAAATGGAATAGATTTTGGAATTTGGAAACAAATTCCAATGAGTGAGCTCATTTGTCCAATCGATTTACATGTGGAACGTACAGCGCGCAAACTTATGCTAATTACGAGGAAGCCCGTGGATTGGCTTACAGCTGTAGAGTTGACAGAAAGTTTGAGGAAACTTGATGCAAATGATCCGGTGAAATATGATTTTGCATTGTTTGGCTTGTCGTTGGGAGAGGATATTACTTCGTTTTAGTCTTTGTAAGAAAAGCATCACAAAATAGTAGTTTTCCAGAAAAGCACTATTAAATGCTTTGAATATTTGAGTCCACTCCGAAAAGACAATTACCTGTTTTCTACTCCTAATCTAAAGAAGACTTTGGCAGAGTGAGCTTTCTATTTGATTAAATAGTTTCGTTTTGTTTTGTACATCAAGAGATAAGCTCTCTTGTTTGCATCATTTAAAAAGGAGCGATTTATTAAACTTTCCATTAGAGGTTGCTTTTTAAAAAAAGGCTGCAATAATTTTTCTATTCTGCTTTCTATAACACCAATTTTCTTTGCAAATTCTACAAAATCGCTTTTAGAAGGATGTCCTTGTTTTTTATATTCCTTACTTTGATAACTATCAGCGAACAATCCTTTACTTAACGCAAAATCTGAATCGTCCACATGTATCTTAGTATTTATCAAATCGTAAGCGGGACTTAACAAATAATCACCTTTGGATGATTCAAGCAAAGAGAAATTTTTTAAGTGTGCGTCACCATTTGAAAACAAAAAATTAAATACAACCAGTGAAAAAAACTTTTCTATTTCTACTCTCCATGCCGGGACATATTTTTGTATCAGCATTCCAATTTCTTCATAACTATAATCGTATTTAAAATTAGCTCCTGCATTATCTTTTGTTTTGCCTGCCAAAGTAGCAAAATCTTCTTTGCCCCATCTTCCACCTTCTTCTTTCACATCAAACCGCTTTGTGATATAAGCTGGTGTACCATTCTTGAAGAAAATCATGGCGTTTTCGGCTGTATTCAGTTTGTAAACCTGTTTTGCTATCTGCATGGTTAGGTGTTCATTTGCAGGAACCTGATCCACTTTCTTTAAATCTCTCGGTATTGGTTTCAATATGTAAGTACCTTGTTCGCCTTCGTTTGTCAAACGTAATGTGTTTTTGTCAAGCAAGAAACTTAGTTTTTCCTGTACGCCCGATATGGATATGCGTTTACGATTATCTATAAACATCTCTGCAACTTTTTCGCTTTGCTGAGGCTGAACATAGGGTAAAACATGACTTACCTTTTTGCCACTAAACATATTGCGCAAGCAGCTCGGACTGTAGGTTGTAAAACCTTTAGCCAATGTTCCGGGACAATATTTTAGTTCATCTAAATTCATTTTGCTACTATTGGTTTTACGGTTATTGTTCCTATGGTATCAAACTGAGCTGTTGCCATCAACAAACCAAAATTATCTTCTTCGTCAATCCGTAATTGTTTGCTTTGCAATTTTCTGTTTACCCCTTCGCTGAGCATGTTAAAGAAAAATGGGAATAAGTATTTGCTGCTGTATTCTTTTTGTGTTTTGGGTAGGGTTAAACTTATAGCCGGTTTGCTTGCATCATTAAAATAAACGTCGTCATACTTAAACACGAATTGCTGATGATTTACTTCAGCTAATATTCCTGCAAAAATTCCATTCCTATATACTTCCACTTGTCTCATTTACTCAACATTTGTTTTAACCTGAAGGATAATTTCCATTCCTAATACTTCTGCCAGTTTGTCTAACACTTTCAATGAAGGATTGCCCTGTCCTCTCTCCAACATATACAATGTATTTGTGCTTATATTTGCAAGTTCTGCCAAATGAGGTTGAGTAATACCCAACTCATTTCTTCTGTCTCTGATGGTTTCTCCAAGTCGGTTAACTAACATTATAATGTGATTTTTGATATAAAAGTAGTTCCTATTTTATAATAAACAAAACAAAATCACATTATGTTGTGATTTCATCATATTTTCATCTAAAAAAGAAAGGAGTAAACCACAAAATCACATTATGTTGTGATTTAAGGATGAGTAAAATTCCTTTTTCTGTAAACGTTGTCAAAGATTATTTCATCTCCCATTCTTGTTTTTTCTTTTTTATAACAGCCTGCGCAGCAGGTAAATTTTAACCAAAACCAAGATCTACATCAGCTTTCCAAAATAATGTAATACAAATAATAAAAAAAGACCGCCTCAAAATTCATTTGAAACAGCCTTCTCTTAAATCACACAAAACAAGTAGATAAAAATCTATCTATTTTCCTTCATTTATTTTCCCCATACCGGAATTTTGAAAATTCTTAAAAGTAGGATTTCCGAGATAAGTTATCTCGCCAATACCTTCATTAAACAGGCCAAGACTTTCTGATGCAAAGCATTTCACTTTGCCAATTTTGGTGGATTTTACCATAGTTGTTTTAGAAACAAGATTTTGACAATCTATGTTGCCAACTCCATTTGAAACTATTTCAACTAAGTTGGTGGTTCCGCCTAACTTTAAATTGCCAATACCTCCATACTTTAAGCATATCTTCTTACTTTCTAAATCTAAAGCGTGAAAATTGCCAATTCCATCCGATTTGATAACTAAATCATCGGACTTCACTTTGCCTAAAAGATTCCAATTTCCCATGCCGCGTGTCTCAATAGATTCAATAGATGGTGAACTAAGATAGATAATGAGGGGTTCATTGTTTTGGTTGTTGAATTCTTTATCGTTTTCAATTGTCAACACCCCTCTGTTGACGCTAATTTGTAAATGTTCAATCATTTCTTGTGATCCTTCAGCCTTAACGCTAACTTTGTCAGACTGACTATATACAATGTCAGCTACTGTGTTTGCATTAACAGATGAGAAGGATTTTATTTTGTAATTTTTACTGAATGGTTCAGCGCTTTTTGCCGAGGCATTTGATATGCCAAAAACTACGAATAACAATGTTACTAAAAGAGAATTTAAATTTTTCATAACTATAAATATTTTAATTGGTTTTCATGTATTGGACAAGAGGTAAGTGAATTAGGTTACAGAAAATCAATCTTTTAACAGTTGAGGGAGTTTTGTATGCTGCAATTCCCACAACGAGGTTTTATCGTGTTACTCGTAAAATAGAAATGTATGAATCAGGAGCTTCATATGCCCCGGGAATATTTAAACCTCAAAAAAAAACTGCCCCAAAAAATTAATTTGAAGCAGTCTCCCTGATTATATAGTAAGTGTAAATCTAAATAAGTTTAGTTGCCCTGTTTGATTTTTCCTATACCAGAGTTTTTCATGTTTTTAACCGTAGGATTTCCATAATAAGTTACACTGCCCACACCAGTGTTATTTAGGTCAATACTTTCTGATGCATAGCACTTCACGCTGCCCACACCGGATGAAATTATCACAGCGTTTTTAGCTATTAGGTTTTGAGTATTTACACTGCCCACACCTTCCGATGTAATTTCTACAAAATTGGTTGTTCCACCCAGCTTTAAATTTCCAACACCTTCGTAATTAGCTTTTATGTTGTTGCTCTCAAGTTCCAATGCCTCAAAATTACCGACTCCATCAAAATTGATTTTCAAGTTATCCGTTTTTACTTCTCCTTCCATACTCCAATTGCCTACTCCATCAACATCAATTTCGTTGATAGAAGGAGAGCTAATATAAATAGTAAGCTTTTTTTTGTTTTTGGAGTTGAGTTTTCCTTTGTGATCAATCTTCAAAACGTCTTTTTTAACGGTTACATCCAGATTGTCCACTCTCTCTTTGTCACCTTCTGCTCTTACGCTTACCTTGTTTGATTGCGTATAGATAACATTCGCAACAACATCAGACTTTATAGAAGAGAAAGATTGAATAGGAAAAGTTTTGTTAGTAATTACTCCTTTTTGAGCATACGTGCATGATGTAGCGATAACAACTAATATCAATGCTGATAAGAAAATTTTTAGATTTTTCATGCTGATAGGTTTTTTTAATTGGTTTAAAGGTTTGACTATAACTTGAAAAGAATGGTTACACGAAATCAATCTTTTAACAACTCAAGTATTTTTAATCTAAATACATATTCATATTTAGCCTGCGCTTGATCTGCCAATACTTTAGCAAGATTGGTTTTTGCCTGTGACAATTCGTACGATGTAGCCCTTCCGTTCTCATACTTTTGCTCTGCAAAACGATAAGCCTCTTGGCTGGCTATTTCTGATTTTTGAGCAGCTTCCCATCGGCTTTCTGCACCAATGGCATTATAGTAGGCTTGCTCAATTCGTTTGCGTAAATCAAGTTTTGTTTTATCAATTTCGAGTTTGCTGTACTCTAACGCATATTGTGCATTCTTTACGCTGTTTCTCACTTGAAATCTATTGAAAATAGGTATGCGTAAGCTAAACCCAAGCGATGTACTTCTGTTGTTCTTTAACTGTGTGCCGAACGACTCGTTAGGTCGTCCACTCATATTGTAATAACCGCTTCCCATGGATGCACCAAAACTTAATGAGGGAAAATAGGCGGATTTTGCAATCATTATTTCTTTTTCGCTGCTTTCTACACGATATTGTGCTCCCCGAATCTCGGGCCTTGCAATAAGTGCCGATTCATAAATGTTTGTTGGAGATAACAAAATCCCTTCGTCAATCATAATATTTTCAGGAACCTCTACATCAAAATTTTCAAAATCTTCTAGTTCCATGATTTGCGCCAAATCTAATAAGGATAGTTTTAGATTGTTGACAGCTTGAATCTGATTGAACTCTTCTTGCGCTTGTTGCGCTTCCAACTCCAACAATTCACCTTTTGCCATTTTTCCGCTTTTCACTAATTCGTTTAGTCGCCTAATGTTGATTTCTGTTAGTTCTATTTGGTCATTTGCAATTTCAAGCAGCTCTTTGTTCATAAGCACTTGCATAAAAGCAGTAGAAACACTCATAATAATATCATCCTGTATTTTCTCTAAATCGGCTTCTGAAATATACATTTCTGCTTTTCTTGCATCGATGTTGTATTTCATCTTTAATCCATCAAAAAGGGTTATATCGCTGCTAATATTAAAAGATGATTGTGATGAATTGATGTTTTGGTAGGTGTTGTCTATACCGATTGATCGACCATACACAAAACTTTGCCCCATGGATGCGTTCAAATTGGGTAATAGATCGGTACGTGCCTGGCTGTACGCAACTTCCTTTTGCTGTTTGTTTAATGCTTGTTGCTTTATGTTTCTGTTGTTCTCAAGCGCAATATCCACACACTCTTGCAACGTATATTTTTTTTGCGCTTGCAAAGACTGCAAGCTACAAATTGTTAGTATGAGGGGTAGAAAATATCTAAAGTTCATAACTTTATTAAATTTACTTAGGTTCAATAATTTCGTTTCCGCGAATTTTATCATTTACTTTTAATCCATCGGTAACTTCAATTTTTATTCCGTCGGAAAGACCGATTTTTACCGGTTTGCGTTTAAATTCCTGTGGTTTCTGATTTGTTACGAGATAGACAAAAGCTGTGTCGCCACTAAACTCGACGCTACTTTCGGGAATGGTCAATACATCTTCTCTTTTGTCTAATATTATCTCTGCATTGGCACTATAACCCGCTCTAACGAACAAGTCGGGAGGAAGATTCATAGCAGCTTTCATTTCAAATAAAATGGCTCCACTTTCTTCTGTTCCTTTGGGTGAAACATATTCCAACTCTGCTGTAAGTTGTTCGTCTTGCATAGCTCCAATCGTTATTTCCATTGGCATGCCTACAGATACTTTCCCAACTTCAGTTTCATCTATTTTTCCAACAAATAACATATCGCCCATGTCGGCAACCGATGCAATGGTAGTTCCATCGTTGAAGTTGTTTGATTGAATTACCGAGTTACCCACTTTAATGGGAACGTCCAATATTGTTCCATTTACGGTGGAACGAATGAGCGTGTTACTTGAAGAAGCACTGCTGGCAGTTAATCCATCACGAATCAAACTTAAATTGTCTTCGGCCGATTTCAATTCTTCTCTATCGTTTCGATATTGCAATTGTATCTTTTCATACTCTTCTCTCGAAATAACATCTCCTTCGTAAAGCAAACTATCACGTTCGTAGTTTCTTTTGCTTTGATCAAAAACCAATTGAGCACGTTTTAAGCGTGACTCTGCACTACTCAAAGTTACCATATCCGGGATAACTTTGATTTTTGCAATGATATCACCTGCATTCACTTTATCGCCGGCTTCTTTGTAAAGCTCGGCAATAATACCCGACATTTGCGGTTTGATAAGAATCTCGTTACGAGGCTGCACTTTGCCCGTTGCAACGGTTTTTTTCTCGATAGTTGCGTTCTGTGCCTGCTCAATTTGGTAGTTCTTTATTTGTGGTCTCGATTTTTTCCAAAGGAACACAAAAGTCCATATGACCAATAAGGCTAACAAACCTAATCCTGCAATTTTTAATACTTTTTTCATGTTTTTTTTCTTATTGTCCCGACATTCAACGGTCAGGAGTTTCAATTAATGGTTTTTGATGTATCTCTATTCAATTATCTCTATATCTCTTGTTCATTTTTTTGATAAGAAGAGCTCAAAGACAAGACTGTCCCGCCTTAGCAGAAACTTTCGAAGTTTTTAAACTATTCTTGCGAAAATTTACTCTTCACCTATTGCTTCAATCGGTTTAATCATCATTGCCCGCTGTGCCGGAATAAATCCGGCAAATGTACCAATTACAACTAATATAATCAGTGCAACCATCGCAATATAAAAACTTATTTGCGGATCTTTTAAAAACTGATCGCCTTGGCTAAGCACAATTCCCGTGGCTGTGAGCAAGCCAACCCCCAACACAATTCCGCCTATTCCTGCCAATACAGTTAGAACAATACTTTCACTCAATATTTGTCCAATGATATTTCGCGGTGTTGCCCCCAAAGCTCTTCTTATTCCAATTTCTTTGGTGCGCTCGCGCACTGTAACAAGCATTATGTTGCTTACACCTACTGCACCGGCAAACAGCGTACCCAATCCCACAATCCATATCAATAAAGCAATGCCGATTCCCAGATTGTTGAACATATTGAATTGTTCTTCTATATTCATATTAAATACTGCATCCTTATCGTCGGGCGATATCTGATGAATCTCTTTCAATGTTTGCACTATTTTATCTTGAATTATTCTCACCTTAACTTTTGGTTGGACGGTTGCTGCCAAAAAGTGAATAATGTTACCTTGGTTAAACGCCTGTTGCATACTCGTAAAAGGCAGCACAACAGTCTCTTCAGAGTCACCGCCAATGCTGACATTGGATGTTTTGCGCGCAACACCTATTACTGTAAAGTAGATGCCATTTACTTTTACTTGTTTCCCCAAAGGGTTTTCCCCCTTATTGAATAGCACCTCATACACTCTTGTTCCCAATATGCACACCTTACGTTTTTCGGCAATATCTATATCGTTGATGTATCTACCATATTCCATGATACTTCTTTCAATTTTGTCGTACACCGGATAAGTACCTTTTACCATGTAAGATCCTGCTTTATCGTTTCGCACTACATTATCATTGCCACCGCCACCACTAAAAAGAATGGGTGAGATATATTCCAATTCATTCACTCTATCCTCAATAATGGGAATATCGCTATTGAGCATATTCCACGAACGACCTTTTTGGAAACCTTTGTAAGGAACAGTGGTCTGTTGTGCACTAAAAAAAGCAGAGTTGCTCGCAAAGCCTTCTATTTGCGAATTAATACTATTGGACAAACCATTACCTGCGCCAATCATCACCACCAGCATAAACATGCCCCAAAACACTCCAAATGCTGTGAGAAAACTACGCGATTTGTTATGCGTAATAGTAATCCATATTTCGTACCAACGATCTAAATCGAACATGTTTTTTAATTTAATTTAGCTATTAGCGGTCAGCAATCAGCAGTCAGCACTTAGCTATCAGCTTTCAGCAATCAGCACTTAGCACTTAGCTTTCAGCTATCAGCAGTCAGTTATTCAGTTATCAGTCATCAATTAGCATACCCCATACCGCATTTAATCCTTACGCATTGCTTCAATAGGTCTCACCTTCACCGCCTTATAAGCCGGCAAATATCCCGCTACAACTCCTGCAATAATTAGTATAGCAGTTGCTATCAACACATATCCCAGATTGACAGTCGGGTCTTTAAATATGGACATTTGTGGACCTTCTGTCGGCACTTGTGCAGCAGCTGCCTGCTCCATCATAAAATTGGCAATTTCAGTAACACCAATTCCTGCAATCATACCAATATATCCAAAAACAGCAGTGATGAGAATCGATTCCAGCACAATTATTTTCAAAATAGACATGGGCGATGCCCCGATGGCTTTTCTGATACCAATTTCGCGTGTACGTTCTTTTACCGATACCAACATAATGTTGCTCACTCCCACAATTCCTGCAATGAGCGTGAAGATGCCAATAATGCCCACAAACAGCGTGATTCCGCCAAATATCTTTTGAGTCTGTATGTAATCTTCTTGTGCATTATTTAAATAGACAGCCTGTTTGTCGTCTGAACTAAAATTCATGCTTTGAGCTATCTCTTTTCTCAATCCTTCATTAAAAGCTTCATTTTCAGCTTTGGTATTCAATCCTTCCACTGTGAATGCAATGTTGTTGAATTTTTTACTGGGATTAAAGATCAATTGAAAAGTAGAAAAGGGGATGTAAGCAGATGGATTTCCCCATCTTTGTTTCTTAGAATTTACGCCTACTACTTTAAACATCAGCTGCCCCACTTTTACATATTCACCCAGAGCAGATTTACCTTTAAAAAGTGTCTCCTCAATCTTGTGGTCTATTACGATTATCTTATTTTCGCTTTTAATATCTAATTGATTAATAAAACGACCGTCTTCCGGTTTGATTTGCAGTTTCTCAATTCCCATATAATCGGGCATTACACCCCTCAATTGATACGAACCAAATTCATTTCCGTTCGAAATTGTTTGGTTGTTATTAGATTGTGGAGTGATCAATCTGCTTTCAGCAACTTCATTTTTTATTACATCCAACTCTTTATCTGCAAACTGTAAGTTTCTTCCTGATTTTAAGCCTTTAAATGGTATTGACGTACGTCCAGACCATAATACAATTCGGTTGACAGCTCTCTCTTGGAAATTTTCCATAACGCCATTCCTCAATCCATTTCCAGCACCCAATAAAATAATAAGAATAAAGATTCCCCACGACACAGAAAGTCCTGTAAGTGTTGTTCTAAGTTTGTTTTGACTTAAGGTGGATAATATTTCCTGAAATTGATCTCTCATTTTGTGGTTTTGTTACTCTAAATAATTCCGTTTATCGTACTCCTCTCAATTCTTCCATCTTTCAGATTGATAATGCGTTGGGTTGTTTCGGCTACTGCTTGCTCGTGTGTAACCAGAATCGTAGTAATGCCTGTTTTGTTTAAATCTGAAAGAACCTTTATCACTTCTTGCGAAGTTTTACTATCAAGAGCACCCGTAGGTTCGTCGGCCAATATTATCTTTGGTTTCGATATCACAGCACGCGCTATGGCAACACGTTGTTTCTGACCGCCCGATAATTCATTTGGTAAATGATGTGCCCAATCTTTCAATCCCATTTGATCCAGATGTTCCATTGCGATAATGTTGCGTCGTTTACGACTCACATTTTTGTAATAAAGTGGTAGTGCAACATTTTCCAATGCATTTTTGAAATTGATAAGGTTGAATGATTGAAAAACAAAACCAATCATTTCGTTGCGATACTTTGCAGATTTTTTTTCCGATAAATTCTTAATAAGTGATCCATTCAGATAATAATCACCCGTGTCATAGTTGTCCAATATACCTAATATATTGAGCAGCGTAGATTTACCGGAACCGGATGCACCCATAATAGCAACATATTCACCTTTTTCAATATCCAGATCAATGTCTTTCAGTACGTGAAGCGATATGGCTTCAGTTCGATAGGATTTGTTTATTTTTCTTAGTTTTATCATCTTTTGAAAGTTTGACTATTGTCGTATTAAAAAGGTTACAATTATTTAATTGCACAAATGTAGTTTATTGCCATATACTATGCAATGCATAATAGCAGAAAAGGTTGTTTTTTATAGATGTTTAACAAGTGAAGGTGAAACTTCAGAAAAGATAAACTATCGGATTAGATATTAAGAATACTGATATACTGTTAGATACGAATCACTCATATTGTATATTGGAAAATAAATCCAACAATGGTTTTTGAAATCAATATTGAATTTACACAGATAAGTTTACTGTCCCTAAATTTCTTGAAGAGGACTTTAGCCAAATGCTGATTAGTAACCTTTTCTTAAAAAGAGCAGGTCGGAGACCTGCGCCAGCGAAAGAGTGGGACTCAATCTTTTAATATTCCTTTCTGAAACGCTTTTAAAATTGAGTAGGCATATTCAATATCACTATCTAACTTATGAGCCCAATCTCTTAATAAGCGAGATTCCGAGACATTGTATAAATTGCTTTCTAAGATTTGATGTATGCGTTCAGATAATCGTTTTGACTTGTTGATAAATAATTTTGCTTTTCTTCCTAATTCCTCCGCTGCAACTAATAATTGGTCAATAGGTGTGTCATCATCCGGAAAAGTGTCGTAATGGAATTCTACAATTTCATCATACTCTAATGCATAATAACTATCAATTATCTTTATAATATCTGCAAGGTCGTTTCGCGATTCTCCGGTCTGTCGCTCCAGGCAAGTAATTTCAAGATGATCATACCCGCAAGTGGAGGAATATTTGCAATCTTGTCTTCAATGTGTACTTTAACAGCTTCTTCCAATACTTCTTTGAATCCTATAAAATGTAAATCCACATAACGTTCAACGAAGTGTTCTTTAAGTTGTTCTTCAATTAGACCAAAAGGTAACACATCAATAACCAAATTGTAGTTATCTGAATAAAATCGATACGGTTCATTTGTTTTTTTGAAACCTTTATCTATCAAATCATTATTTATTTTCTCATACTCTTCCATATTTGAAATCATTATTGCAAAATCAATATCTCTTGTGCCACGACTTGGTTTAATTCCATGTTTTAATAACTCTAAAGCAATGGCGTTTGCTCCAATGAGATAGTACGGAATGTTATGTGCATTCATTATTTCATCGATGCAATCAAAAGTCTCTTTAAAAAAAGGAATGCTCAACTCTTTATAAGTTTGGTTGGATCTGCTCATTATAAATAATTTCTGCGGTTTCTCTATTTCTTTTTCCACCCTCCAACAACAAATCAGCATACACTAAAATAGCGGGAGCTGTTTGTTTGTTTTTATCTTGTTCCCAAAACATTTCCAGTACATCAATATCTCCTTCCGTTTCGGGCATAAGCTTATAATTCTTTATTAAATTGATACGGTTTTCTTTTGTGTAGAGTGTTAGTTTTTCCGGGCGTAGATAATTTGTTAAGATATCAGCAGCCGGTTCTCCGCCCCAAACGGTTAATTCATTATTTATTTTTACTTTTTTCCAATCTCCCTTATAAGTATATTTTTCTTTTCTAAGCGTGGGCTTTAATGTCGTACCATATTCTGTTACCCATCTTTCCAACAAGCCTTTACGATTTTTCCAAACATATTCTCGTTTATTCAATGGAAGCAAAAAACCGGTTTCTTGAAGTCCTTTAATTACTTGAGGAATATTTCCTAATGCCACATTGGTGTTTCTTGATAATTCTCTTTGTGTAAGATTGATATCCTCTTTGTGTTGTAAAAGATAGAAGAGTACTTTTAATCCTGTTTTTGTGAATGCCCGATTGGCTTGTGCTTTTTTTGGATCTATGTTTTTATGTGTATCAACGAAGAGATACACCTTATCTGTTTGTAGAAATATATTGCCATTGGCTTCTAAATAAGCAATTCCTTTTTGGTGTAATATTTCTTTTACTCGTGGGAAGATATGCTTAGCTATCAATAAAAAGTCTTTATATACAGCATTATAGAGTTCTAATTGATGTACCTGATGTTGACGAACTTCATTCTTTATACCTACAGTAAACAAATAATCATGGTTGTTTATTCTCAAATTTAATTGACCATCGACTTTCAATTTATCATCAAAAGAGGTATCCGTTTGCCATTGACCTTCAATTCCGGTTGTTATACGAAGGTTTTTAAGAGCGATATGTACAATTTCTTTTCCCATGTGTTCACAAATATACAATGTTCACGTAACGTGAACAAATGAAATATGTGAACATAATGCTATTTATTGTTAAATACTGAGTGTTGGTTATCGAAGAAGTTTGATGTCAACTAATACAGACAATTCCTCTAAGTAAGACGAACAAGCAGAAATCCATACCCTACAATTATTCTATTCTGTTGAAAATGAGAACATAGAGTAAGTGCAATTCTTCATTCTTCATTCTTAATTCTTCATTCTTAATTTAGTTTCCTCTCATGGTTCCTAATGCTTACAACCTTTTAAGAGCCTCCTTAATAATAGCCTCTACAGTTGACGATGAGTTTTCTTCGAGAACCTTTGCTACAACTTTTTGAGAATTGTATTGTGTAAATCCCAACATGACCAATGCCGAAACTGCTTCCTTTCCTAAAGCAGGTATCGATATATCGCCTTTGGTAGGAGGTACACCTTCATAGTCGGTGAATTTGATTTTATCTTTCAAGTCGACAATGATGCGTTGGGCAGTTTTTGTTCCAATGCCTTTAACCGATTTAAGTATGTTTACATCTTCGGCGGCAATTGCTGCTTCCAGTTCTTTGGAACTAAGCGAGGAGAGCATGACTCGTGCAGTACTTGGACCCACACCCGATACGCTGATGAGGAGAAGAAATATTTCTCGCTCATGCTTATCGACAAAGCCAAATAATACAAAAGCGTCTTGACGCACCGATTCATAAATGTAAATTTTGGCTGTTTTCTTATCGTGGAGGGTTGTGTATGTTTGCAACGATATGTTAGCAATGTAGCCAACTCCATTGCAATCAATAGTAACTGTGGCAGGAGTTAACTCTGCTATTTCGCCATGTAGGTAATCTATCATAACTTTAATCTTTTATTGTAGCTATATATTACTGCTTTATAATATGTAACAAGTATTCTGTAAATTATTAATTTAGTTTCTCTTTTTCGGTCTTTTATTGCAAAGACTAAAATCTATGCCCTTTCGCCAATCCCCTCTCACCGGGTTTCTTTATAAAAGGAAGGAATGTCGTGTCCTGTTTATTTCATCACTTCCACCACTCAATCGAAAGAGATTTTTCGGTTGCAACAGGTGATTTTGCTTTCTGCAAAGTTAACCAATTAATTTAAGAATTTATTATTTGTGTGAACCCTCATCGCAAAGCGATAAAAAAGAAAGAATTTGTTTGTAGTCATAAAAATAATGGTTACTTTCGTTTTTACTATTTGTTAATCAATTCTACTTGCTCTTTACATCTAATTATCAGAAATGTATGAATATATGAAAAAAGCTATATCCAACGAAATGCCTGTTTATCCATCTTTTGTGGAGGGCATACGACGAGCTCCTGACAGAGGTTATAAACTATCGCCGCATCAAACCACCATTGCATTAAAAAACGCATTGAGGTATATCCCCAAACACTTGCACCAACAACTTGCACCCGAATTTTTGAAAGAATTACGTACGCGTGGCAAAATTTACGGCTATCGTTATAGACCACAAGGAGATATCTACGCAAAACCTATTGATGAATATCCGGGAAATTGCATTGAAGGCAAAGCCTTTCAAGTGATGATTGACAATAATCTCTGTTTCGACATTGCTCTTTATCCTTACGAATTGGTTACGTATGGCGAAACTGGGCAGGTGTGTCAAAACTGGATGCAATATCGTTTGATAAAACAGTATTTGCAAGAGTTGACGCAGGAGCAAACTCTTGTGATAGAAAATGGTCATCCCATGGGTCTGTTCAAATCGAAACCCGATGCACCACGTGTCATCATCACCAACTCATTAATGGTAGGCATGTTTGATAATCTGAAGGATTGGGAAATTGCTGCGCAAATGGGAGTTGCCAACTATGGCCAAATGACTGCCGGTGGATGGATGTACATTGGTCCTCAAGGCATTGTTCACGGCACCTTCAATACATTACTTCATGCCGGCAGGCAACAATTGGCTATTCCCGAAGCGGGCAATTTGGCGGGACATTTGTTTGTGTCATCCGGTTTGGGAGGCATGAGTGGTGCACAACCAAAAGCTGCCAAAATTGCCGGAGCAGTTTCTATTGTTGCCGAAGTTGATTACTCGCGCATCAAAACACGTCACGATCAAGGATGGGTACAAGAAATTACCGATAACGCAAAAACAGCTTTCGATTATGCAGATGATGCTATGAAGAAAAAAGAGGCTCTTTCAGTGGCATATCATGGCAATATTGTTGATTTGTTGGAATATGCTGTTGAACATAATATAAAGATTGAGCTACTATCTGATCAAACCTCTTGTCACGAGCCTTACTCAGGTGGTTATTGCCCTGTGGGCATGAGCTTTGATGAAAGAACAGATTTGCTCGCAACTGATAGGATTACTTTCGAAGAAGAAGTAAACAAATCGTTGCACCGTCACTATCGCGCGATTAAAGAACTGACAGCGCGCGGAACTTATTTCTTTGACTATGGCAACTCATTTATGAAAGCTATTTATGACGCTGGCGTAAAAGAGATATCTAAGAATGGTGTGGACGAAAAAGATGGCTTTATATGGCCATCGTATGTAGAAGATATTATGGGACCGGAGTTGTTCGATTACGGTTTTGGTCCTTTCCGCTGGGTGTGTCTGAGCGGCAAGCACGAAGATTTGATTAAAACAGACAAAGCTGCTATGGATTGTATCGATCCTAATCAATCTGTTCAGAACCACGACAACTGGCTATGGATTCGTGATGCTGAGAAAAACGCTTTAGTAGTGGGCACACAAGCCCGCATTTTGTATCAAGATGCCGAAGGCAGATTAAAAATAGCATTAAAGTTCAACGAAATGGTGCGTAACAAAGAGGTGGGACCCATTATGTTGGGACGCGACCATCACGATGTGAGTGGTACCGATTCGCCGTTTCGTGAAACAGCAAACATTAACGATGGGAGCAACGTAACGGCTGATATGGCGGTGCAATGCTTTGCCGGAAATTGTGCTCGTGGCATGAGTTTAGTTGCGCTGCACAATGGTGGTGGCGTGGGCATTGGTAAAGCCATTAATGGTGGTTTTGGCATGGTGTGCGATGGTAGCGAGCGGGTTGATAACATTTTGCGTTCTGCCATGTTGTGGGATGTGATGGGTGGAGTAGCCCGACGCGCTTGGGCGCGCAATCCAAATGCTATTAAAACAGCTAATAGATTTAACATAAATCATTCGGAAGATTATTGCATCACGATGCCATATTTGGTAGATGATGAGGTGTTGAAAGAATTGGAAATTTAAAAAAGATTTAATTCAATAAAAATAAAGACGAAGTATTCACTTTTAAACAATTACAATCATGTCAATATTTAGGAAATCGTACGCTGAAATTATCAGCGAAGTGAGAATTATGATAGATGCGTTAAACAGAGTAGGCAGTGTGCCTGAAGACTTTCCAATGGGATTAGGCGAAACTTTTATTGATGAATTAATCGCATCAAGAGAAAAAGTAGTTGCCTATAACACGGAAAAAGAGAAACTGAATGCAGATCTAACAGCGAAAAGTATGCAATTGGATGACGAAATGAAAAAGATGAGGAAATTGTATTCGGAAGCCAAAGAACGCGTAAAGCAAGATGTTCCCCAGGAGCAGTGGGAGGAGTTTGGAATTACAGATAAGAAGTAATCTTTTATAAGTAGTCTTTGCAAGAAAACGCCAAATACTGCGTTACTCTCGTTTTTGAAACAGTCATCTCGCCAAGGCGAGACGAAAGCTTCCGCCAAGTCGGAACAGGCCTTGTCTTTGCCGTTTTCTTATCAAAGACTCAAAACAAGGAGTTTTCGGGCAGACACTAAGTATAATAATTGCGAGAAATGCTTATCTGTAGGTACTGATAAGATGATATCCTCAGTTCGCTCCAAAACGAGCTCTTTTTACAAAGACGATATATAACCTATTTAATACATATAATTTATGAACCAAATCATGCAGTGCGTTCCCAACTTTAGTGAGGGACGCGACAAGGAGAAAATTGACAAAATTGTTGAGTCATTCAGAGGAAAAGAGAGTGTGAAACTATTAGATTATGGTTTCGACCACGATCACAATCGCCTCGTTGTAACCGCCGTAGGCGAACCACAAGAATTGAAAAACGCAGTAATAGAAGCCATTGGCAAAGCTGTTGAACTGATAGATATGACCATTCATCGCGGACAACATCCGCGCATGGGCGCGGTGGATGTGGTGCCTTTTATTCCAATCAAAAATGTAACAATGGATGAGGCAATTGCTACTTCAAAAGAAGTGGCGCAAGAGGCAGCCGAAAAATATGGCTTGCCGGTATTTCTTTACGAAAAGTCGGCATCTGCAAAGCATCGTGAAAATTTGGCCACAGTACGCAAAGGAGAGTTCGAAGGAATGACCGAAAAGATGAAATCACCCGATTGGCAACCCGATTTTGGGCCTGCCCTGCCACACCCAACAGCCGGCTGTGTTGCAATTGGTGCTCGTATGCCTTTAGTTGCCTACAACGTAAATATTGGAACCGACAAATTGGAAATTGCCCACGCTATTGCGAAGAATCTCAGACATGTAGGGGGAGGTTTGCGATTTTGCAAAGCGATGGGTGTACAATTAGTTGACAGACACATTGTACAGGTTTCTATGAATCTCACCGATTATACCCGCACTGCTATTTATCGTGCACACGAAATGGTGCGCATGGAGGCCAATCGATATGGTGTTCCCATTGTAGGAGCCGAAATTGTTGGATTAGTACCTTTGCAAGCCTTAACCGATACGGTGGAATATTATTTGGGCTTAGAAAACTTTTCGGTGAATCAGGTATTAGAAACGAATTTAATGGAGTAAATTTGTTTCTTAAACGAATAACATGAATATAATTGAGGTAGTTGATTTAAATCAGCTAATTGAGATAATTGCGGTAGTCTTTGGTGTCTTGAGCGTTTGGTACGCCCACAAAGAGAATATATGGGTGTTCCCGTTGGGAATTATAAATGTGTTGATTTACATATACATTTGCATATCGGCACGGTTGTATGCCAATGCGGGTATCAATGTAGTATACTTTCTGACCAATGTTTATGGATGGTACATGTGGTCACGTACAAATGAAGACCAAGAATCATTGCAAATATCGCGTAATACCAACAAACAAAATGCTTTGTGGCTTTTGTCCGCAATTATTCTGTATGGAATAATTGTTTGGATATTGCGCGCAGCGAATCAAGACGACCCCGAGTACTTAAACTCTATACTTCCGTGGATTGACGGATTAAACACCTCGTTTTTCCTGTGCGCTACTTTTTTAATGGCACTAAAAAAGATAGAAAATTGGCTGTTTTGGATTGCGGGGAATATTATTTCAATTCCTATCTATTTTTCGCAAGAACTCTATTTCACCAGTTTGCAATACGCCATTTTTTTGGTGATAGCCATCATGGGATGGAGAGAGTGGAACACTCGGTGGAAAGAGAGATCTGTGGTATGAAGTGTGTGGTGATGTGAGGATGTGGTAATGTGGTGATGTGGTGATGTGAGGATGTGAGGATGTGAGGATTGATGAATAGTAGAATATCAGAACACATTGCAGGGATTTAAACATTGCATCATTGCTCCCTAATTCCGAATCTCGATTTCCGAATCCCGATTTTATTTCTTATTCAAAAAACCTTATTTGAATTTATATATAGACCTTAGTAACATGAACAACCTAATTATAAAAAATGCTGCCCAAGTAGTAACTTGTAGCGGATTTGAAGGAAAACATGGAGCAGAAATGTCCAACTTAAACGTTATTGAAAACGGAACAGTAATTGTGACTGACGGTATTATTTCGCATCTGCTTAAAAAGGGCGAATCGATACCCATAAACACATCGGAATACGAAAAGATTGATGCAACCGGCAAAGCTTTATTGCCCGGGTTTGTGGATCCGCACACTCATTTTGTTTTTGGAGGTTATCGCGAAGAGGAATTTTCATGGCGTATGCGTGGCGATAGTTATATGTCCATTATGGAGCGTGGCGGAGGAATTGTAAACACTACTAAAGCTACACGTGCTGCTACAGAAGATGAACTTTATACTTCTGCAAAAAAGCGCCTTGACGATATGCTCGAGTTGGGCATTACCACTGCCGAAGGCAAAAGTGGATATGGTTTGGACAAAGAGACGGAGATGAAACAATTGCGCGTAATGCGTCAATTGAACCAGGATCACCAAATAGACATTGTCTCTACATTTATGGGCCCACACGCCACGCCTGCCGAATGGAAGGGTAAAGAAGATGAATTTATCGATTTCAATATCAAAGAGATGTTGCCTTTGGTGGCAAAAGAGAACTTGGCAGAGTGTGCCGATATTTTTTGTGAAAAAAATGTGTTTACTATTGAGCAATCCCGCCGATTTCTGACTGCAGCACGCGAGCACGGTTTTTTGTTAAAGATGCATGCCGATGAAATTGTACAATTCGGAGGAGCTGAATTAGCTGCGGAGCTAAAAATATTGTCTGCTGACCATTTGTTGCAAGCTTCGGATGCAGGAATTAAAGCAATGGCCGAAAGCGGAGTTGTTGCCACCCTTCTTCCACTTACCGCTTTTTCGTTGCGCGAAGAATATGCGCGCGGTCGCTATATGATTGATGCCAATTGTATGGTTGCCTTAGCAACCGACCTCAACCCCGGCAGTTCTTTCACTGCTTCTGTTCCTTTACTATTTGCTATTGCTTGTATCTATATGAATCTTTCACCTGAAGAGGCAGTTACGGCTTTCACCATCAATAGTGCAGCTGCCATCAATCGTGCCGACACTGTGGGAAGTATCGATGTTGGCAAACAAGGCGATATGATCTTGTTGAAGTACCCATCTTATAAGTTTTTGCCTTATTATGTGGGGATGAATTGTGTGGAGACGGTGGTGAAGAAAGGGGTAATAGTTAAGAGTGAAAAATTAAAAATTAAAAATTAAAAGTTGAGGTGGGACAGAATAAAAGCATTTTGAAGAATAAAAGTTATTTCTTTGCAATACGAACTGTAAAACTCGCTCAGTTTTTACAACAAAATAAAGAGTTTGTTATGAGTAAGCAAATACTAAAAAGTGGTACATCTATTGGTGCTTTAGTAAGAGAGGCCGAATTTGCTCAAAGTAAACTGGACTTTATAAATAAGTTGAGCATTGCTCTTAAAGAAGCAAATGAAACTACTTATTGGTTATCTTTATTAAACGATACAAATTATATAGAAGAAAAACTTTTTGATTCATTACAGAAAGACTGCAAAGAATTAATTTCTATACTGGTATCTATTATCAAAACAACAAAAAAAAATATATTACATGAGGAAATGAAATCAAAACCATAAAAATATAGTCGAAGCAGATAGTTCGCTTTTAATTTTTCACTTTTAACTTTTAACTTAAATGAATTGGTATCAAGTGTCAAAACAATGAAAAGCAAAATGAATCATGAAAAGATAAAACAGAAAACTGAAAAAATAATGATTAAGCATGACATTTCAACTTATTCTTAATTCTTCATTCTTAGTTCTTAGTTCTTAGTTCTTAACTTTTTAAAAATCAATTATATAGAAGAAAAACTTTTTGATTCATTACAGAAAGACTGCAAAGAATTAATTTCTATACTGATATCTATTATCAAAACA
>Ga0265293_10004873_pt1 | contig 23103 bp, 11 predicted proteins | sample Munlanlewell138R_FD_192505 | JGI IMG/M metagenome (GOLD analysis project Ga0265293, IMG submission 192505) | Leachate microbial communities from a municipal landfill in Southern Ontario, Canada - Leachate well 138R | ecosystem: Engineered > Solid waste > Landfill > Unclassified | place: Canada... | reverse complement strand
CCTCCGATAACCGACTATGCGGTACACTTTGTTTCCGTATTTACTGAGATTGATAAGCGTGCCCGTCTCTGGGTCAACCGCCCACCAGCTGCCATCACGTTCGCCTACTATCAGCACCCAATGCTGGTTGAGTTCGCCACCTGCGTAGAAGTCTACAAGCCCAAGAACAGGTCTGCCACTTGCGAGAATCGAGCGTGCCTGTGTTTGCCAACCTTCACCGTTCCAGTACCAGGTGTAGTCAGTGAGTTCGCGTTGAATCTGGGGGTATAGCACGCCCGGATATTTCCAGTACATATTGGCGTACTTGATACCGCCTACATAGTTGTATTGATAGCCACCCTTCAACCCGAGCAGGTTGTTATATCGTTCAGGGTCTGTATCTACGCCCAGATAATCCAGATAATTCGCAACATTTGTAACCAAGCAACCCTGATGTTTCATCATCACGCCGCTTGAACCCATCCGGTCATTGCCCCAACGGATATCTTTTTGCGACCACAGCTTCACTTTCAGCAACCCCGTCCAATCGTCGTTAGTTGGAGTCTCTTGTGGTGGGGCAGATTCGACAGGCTTTGTCCACATCTCCGCCACCCATTGGTTCAAACCAATTCGCAGCCAGCCAGTCGAGATCTTTTCATAGACTGGCACAACCGTACCATATTTCAATGAACCAGCCTTTGGGAAGTTCGTGCCAGCCCCTTGCCTCACATTCAAACCGAGAGGAGCGGCAGCTTTGACCTGGTACAAAACCTCGTCTGGTTCTGGGTCGGGGACGGTCACAATCGGCAGGTAGACATTATGCGTTCCTCGTCCAAAATAGGCGTCCAACTGTTCTCGTGTGCCATTGAATCTATTTTGGTCTACGTAGTACGAGCCAACCCCAACCTCCTTGCCCTTGCCTTTTTCGCAGGTCTGGTGGAATAGCCACTTGCTTACACCTATCGGCAATGGTGGGGGTGACGGCATCTCGGGTGTATACAGCGGATAAGGCAGTGCTGCTCGGTAATATGCCAGCCACCAGTCGGCATCCGTGAGTCGTGGATCGTTGATAAACATATTGCTATTGACCCAGGATGCTCTTGAATAGAGTATCGGGTATCTGCCAGTAACTTCCTTGATACGTTCCGTCATCAGGAGCACTCGCCTTGATACCTCTGCCTTTGACAATCCATGACCGCTCTTCTCAAGGTCGAGTACCAGCCGATCATACTTCCAGTCCGCGCCTGCTTGCGTCACGATGTCTATCAGGTGGTTGGCTTGTCTGGTTGGGTCGCTTTCAGGATAGACATAACAGTACGCACCTCGATTGTGTCCGATGAGTCCAGTCCAGTTTGCGTAGAACTTTGGGTCGGTATAACCCCAGGATTCTGTTGCTTTTACAAACACGAAAGACGTGTTCGCTTTCATTTTGGCGTAGTCATTTACGCCTTGATGTTTGCTTATGTCGATGCCGAATGGTAATATCATTTCGCTCCTATGAACCTAATCTAACCATTCTCATGTGGTTAGACAGTTCATTCGCATAATATAAAGTCAGCGAACCGCCGGAGTATTGCCTCCCAATCAGTTCGACATAATCACCTACTGCCAACTCAACCATAGCAAACGCTGGTACACTGGTACTGCCAGAAGCCATCGCAGCGTAACGGTTTTGCCCCACATAATTTGTTCCGTTCACCCTCAAAAGGGCATCTCGATTCCCGGTCGCATTCGCAGTAAAACTCACCTGCCCAGTAACCAGATAAGTCCCTGCTTTCACACAGGTAAACCTCTCGGGGTTGGTGCTGTTATCATGTTGGGAATGAGAATCAAACTCCTCCGCATTCAAGGGGATGGCATAAAGAGTGCCGCTGGTTGTGAGGGTAAAGGTGGTATTGTTTCTGTAAGCCGATACCTTATAAGCAATATCTCTTACAAAATCCGTGCTGTCCAGTCCATCCAGCTTGTCACTATCAGCAGCCTTCGCAGATATTCCAAGATAATCGGTGTCATGGTCATGCCCCGCAGTAGCAAAGGCAGTAGAATCTAACCCATCCAGTTTATCGGAGTCAGCAGCCTTCGCAGATATTCCAAGATATGTCGCATCGGCAAAACCCTTTCTCACTGCTTGATTGGCGGTAGTCGGATTAGTGGCAGGAAGTGCTGGAATTGACGTGAACGTCTTGATGCCGCCTACGGTCTGATTACCAGACGTTTGAACAAATCCAGTTGAATCAATGTTGTCCAGTTTATCTGAATCAGACGCTTTTGCAGTTATGCCAAGATAGTCGGAATCGTGGTCGTGACCTGCGGTTGCGAAGCCAGTTGAATCAATCCCATCGAGTTTGTCGCTGTCGGCCGCCTTGCCTGTCGTGAGCAGATATTGTGGATGGTCGTTATCAGACAGACCAGTTAGTGCACCATGATCGGTCACTCCGCTTCCACCAGCCGGACGCTCCTTCACCCGCAATCGCTCAACCTCACGCTCCAGGGCAGCCAGTTTTAGAGCAAGCGAGTTGTCTGTTGGTTTTGGCACTCTTACGGCAGGCTTAGGCGTGTATACCTGTGGCTTAGTAGGGGTAGCTTTACTAAGCCTCGCAACAACGCCTTCTAATGCAGACATGCGCTTCAACAGCGCGGCATTGTCCGTGCCAGCAGAAGGCTTGACACGCTTTAACTCCATCTCTAAGTGAAGTATCCTGCGTGCTAATTCTGGTACACTATCAAGTGTCATAATATTTCCTCACTCTTATTATATATCAAAATATTCTGGAGAATGTATATGTGGCGTAACTCGTATATCCGCATAAAGCTCTTTAGGTTTCCCTTTTCTTAACCCCCCGTCAACCAGTGTGTACTGCACAAAAGCGCCACCTATTGGCTTAGGCACAAAGCCCTTCTCAACAGCCCAGCCCTTGCTGCCATCGCCATATTCTTGTTTGTATCCTGGCGTGCGGATGTGGTGGGTAGTTTGAAAGATTACAGTGCCATTATTAGTTAAAGATTCGCTCACAATAGGAACATAGTAAGCGTTATGGTTGTGACCATTTACAATGATGTCAGCGTCTTTTATGTAAACGCTTTGTCTGTTAGTATGAATAACGCCCCTTGTCACAGGAGCGTCACCGCCAAAACCGTGATGGTACTTCATTTTTACAGAGTGCCTGCCACCATGAGTGCCACGATGCGCATTGATACGCACCCAGCCACCATATCCACCTTGCAAGACGTGACCGCCGTGCTCAAGGTTCAGCGTATAAACTAACCTGTCTATCATAGAGATAGAAGCGTTTTTCAGCACAGCGGTTTCATGGTTGCCTGGAGAAATCAGTAAAATGTTTTCAGCATAAGGCTTCAATATATTAGCTACATCCTGGATTACAATGTCGTAATAATTAGCCTTTCTATACTCTGGTCGGAGTTCATCCATGCTTCTGCGTGGGTCAAACTTGCCTTGCATCGCATCAAAAATATCTCCGAACAGCATTATGTATGCGTTCCGATTCTTTGCTTCCTCAAAATCAGCCAACAGCTTGCCTCTATTACAATATACGCTATCTATGTGCAGGTCCGATGTAAGGTACATAAGCCCTACGTTATCTCCGTTGCTATAGTCGTGATCAATCATAGTCACTGCGCCTATCTGTTTACTTGTTATCATATTTTCCTTTATAGCTTGCTTTGTAGTGTTTGATAAGCCATTTCTTCAGTTTCACATTCGTACTCCCACACAATAACAGCCATAGCCCAAGTTCCCTTCATTTTTGCGTTGATGAATTGTTCCTGAAGTTTTGAGGTAAGAGCATATTGACCACCGTGCCAGTAAGCACCATGAACGAACAGCGGTGTCGGCTTAGGCACGGTGTAAACCAAAAAGTCAATAATAGAAGTACCTCGGATACCGCTAACTCCGAGATACTTCTGATAAGCATACTCATAACCCAGCTTATCTAATGCCTTAGCCACGTTGTATTCGTTGATGGAATCAACTTTTATACCGTGAACGGTAAGCTCGTCAGCCATTAGACCTCATATAAAGTAAGAGATCCTACGTGCTTATAGTTTTTGTTCTTAGACGCATTTGTGTCAGAAAGAACATCATGGGTTGTGATAGACGCTGGGTCAATCATCACCTGTACGTCATCGCTCGAATAGTCGTTGGTCCTCATGGTGAGTGGAATAGCGTAGGTTTTGCTGTTAGCCCACTTGTTTAGCCAGTAAAGCAGCACGCCAGTCTTGTCATGAATTGGCTTATCATTCAAATCAACTTCTGGGTCTACCATAAAGTTGAAGCTCCAGGTGCGCTTAGACGGCAAGCGCAGTATGCCATTCACTACAATAGCCTTTAGCCTGGGCGATTCGTATTCGCTGGCTTGTGGCATCATCTTTACCCTGAATTTTATTTTCTTTCCGCTGGCACTTTTACTGCCATATTTTATTGGCAACTCTTTGATGCCTATCTCGAACTTGCCATTGATATATTCTGATGCTTTTACGTCTCCTGCGTGAGTCCAATCTATATCGCCGTCTACTTTGAAATATACGGACAGTTTGTATTCATCTCCAGTCCTTACTTCTCCTGTGTAGTCTGAGAATATAGTCACAGAATGAAAATACTTATCAATTGACTTGACTTCAAAGTCAATCCAGGAGGTTTCTACCCACCCTGCTGTAGTAAAGTCGTGAGTGTAACCAGGAAGCGAGCCATTGTAACCGAAGTATTCGTACTTATATTGGTTTACTGGCGTAATCGCAATTGGCAGAGCGATGATACTACCAGTAGTAGCAATCCATAACCTGTCAACTTCATTGAACCCAGGGATTGACTGCACGTATACATCGTATATCTGGTCGCCACGAGTAGTCGTCCGCCATATCTCGTGCCAGGAATACTCGCCGAGCAGGTTGTTGCAAAGTATAGACGAATAGCCGTCAGACCCACCATCAACCGCAGCATAATATCGCCCTGGATATGGGAGAAGTTTAGTTATCTCTCCTTGCCTATCCGCTGGCAAACCCTCGTCTCTGTTAGGTCCTACATCGTCAAGGCGCTGGTCGTAGTAACGCTCTACCATTCCACCTTCCAGATTGAAGTAAAGGTACACGCCAAACTGCATTGCTGCTGTGCCATTGATAATAGACTTGACGGACTTCATTTCACCTATAGGCAGCTCAGCATATACCCCATCGGATATACTGCCAAAGCCGCTGTCTTTCAGTATGTAAGGGATTTTAGGCTCGCCATAACCGACAATGTTAGTGACTTTGTCGGTACTCTCACCAACGTAAAGATAAGACGGAAGGTACTTAGCGTTTACCCAGTTGTCTCTGTCAGTGTGAGCCGCCAGTAAACCAGGTATTTCTGCCGTATCTGTGTCCTCTACATCGGTTGTGTCGTCATTAGAAATCTGATAAGTCAGGTCGAGTATCTGTCTGTAAATAGCATTGTGCTCATTGCTTTCATGAGTCAACCTCGCAGTTTCAAAAGCAATGTCATCTACTACTCGCTTCAGCTCTGAGTCTGTTCCTGGGCTTGCAATCGTGCCTGTGCCTATGATAGCGTAAGCTCTATCTGTTAGTTCTCTTACATCTGCATTAGCATCAGCATATTCGCTTATAGCATCAGCCAGGTCCGTACCCGCTATTGGTGTTGACGAACCAAAATAAGCGCTATGAGCGATGCCCTCATTTGCAAAGGTGTAAGCCGGAGAGGTGATAGCCCAAGTGCCAGCTTTCAGACCAGCAATGCGTGACTTCTCAATGAAAATATCCTCATCTCTGTATTCTGCTACATCTTTCTCATCGTCAGTCATAGCAGCATAGTCAGCCAATATCCGATTATGTTCAAGCGTCAGGTCATCGAATGTCCTCTTTAGCCCTGTTACCGTGTCATCAGCAGTAGCATAATTGGCGTTTGCAACCTTGAGATATGAATCTACGTTGACGGTGGAAGTACCATTGTGATAAGAATAAGTGCCTGGTGTTCCAATCTTTGAGCCAGCAGAAGAGCCTATAATTTGTTGACACTCTGTTGTCAGGTCGTTCTTCTGTCTGTCAAGGTCTGATAGGCTTTTGTTCTTTTCTATCAGGTCCTTGTACAAATCAACGTATAGCCTATCTCTCATCAAGTAAAGGTGTTCTCTCTGCTCATAATTTATGTCAAATGTGAGGGATGGCGGGGAGGTGTAAGGGCTTGCCCAGGTTTTAGCGATAGCACAATCCACTTTAGCGCCTAATCCACGCCAGACCCTTGTCACGCCGAACTTGTCTATTATGGGAGTTAGAACATCCGCATACTGAGCGTCAGTGGCAAAGTCGTTCTTAAGATAGTAGGTAGCGCCAATCGCCGTTTTAGACACCTTGAAGTAAACTAATGTCCTGCTCGTGCCAAAACCAAAGACAACATAATCACCAACGACCGCAACTGTTTTCACAGCGCTTGTGAGTAGATTTACTTCAGGGTCTGAACCGTCAAGTGCAGGTATGTGCCGCCACTTGTTCAAACCAAGTACAACATATTCCGTGTCAACAGTGTGAGGGATATTCCAAGGCTTATCCATAACGCATACACCAAGCCTGGTGTTGCTCACAACCTTGCGCCACGGTCTGCGCTCTTGTGAACCTGGTCCAGCTATTAGATAGATAATACAATCAGCCAATTCGTTGGTCTGTAAACCAGTAGCATAAATGTTTGTTTTGGCCAAGTCTGCTGAGTTGGAAGCGCAAAACCCGCGATAGCCATTCATAAAAAGTTCAGACTTGTTCTTATCAAGCGTACTCATTACTACGTACATCTGTTTACGGTATTCAAAGAACAAGGAATCATGCTCTCCCTGATAATGTACATATCCAAAGAGACAGTATTTATCTAAAGAACTTATCCAATTGCTTCCATCTGACAGCATCAGAGCAGCGCCAGTAATATCATGTTTAGTTTCAGCTGATATAAGCTGAGGGGTTGCGCCTGGGTAATCTGCATAAACCAGTAGCCAAAGAGTAGCATTAGCAGGAACAGTTAGAGGATCTATTACTAAATACGCTAATGGAGCGTCTGATGTTGGAATAGTCACATGATAACGATATTTATAGTCGCTCGGCTCAGCATAATTTGCGTAAGGTGGTATTGGATTAGTCACAATTGCTTCATAGTATATATCACACTCTGGCACGGATGATCTAAGCCTAATTGTGAAGCCAGTAACAATTTTTTCGGTTGAAATAGCGGGATATCGGCAAGCTAATGCTTTTTTCGCAATGTCTGACGTTCTGGAAATGCCAGCCGTATAGTCAAGACCCTCAGCAGAACCAGGCCCCTGTTGAGCAATAACAGCAGGCGCGCAAATAGGAAACTGCTTTGTGGTGTCAAGCCGGAAGCTGTCTGCAAACCTTGTACGGTCTGTTGATAGGTCAGCCTGCGCCCTGCCGCCTACCCAAGTGGATTGAACTTCGGTAATGAACGGCGGCTCTTGATCTGAATAGCCAGTGCTTCCAGTAGAAATACGCATAGGCGAGCGGGGCATGTAGCCTGAGTTCACGCCGAGAGGATTGCGCCTACCGTTGCGGTCACATAATATAAGCCCCACGCTATTCCCATTCTCATCAGATAGCTTTATGTCATGAGAAGGTGATACAGCGGTTATGCCTACATCTGGCACACTGCTTCTAAGTTCTGGTATTAAAGGCATCTAAAATCTCCCAAGAATTGGGTCTCTCTCTAAGTGGTGCACAGGGAAAGCCCTTGCGAGCTTCTCTGCTTCTCTTTGAGCAAGACTAAGCAAAGATGTTTCTTTTTCACTGTAATTACCAGTAAGCTGTAACCTGTGAAATTGGAACATATAGGTTGCGGTCCATGCTAAACGGTTGTAATTATAAGCGTCACTAATCTCATCATCGGCTTCTTCTACGTAAGGATGAAGCACGTTGTAATAAAGTCGTAGCGTGCCTGCGGTTTTGAATGGTACATAAGTGTATAGCTCGCCTTCAATCTCACGCCAAGACAGCTGTGGGCTGAACCCATCACCTGCTGTGTACTCTACCCTAACTAAATTGCTCACGCCATCAGGAAGTGTGTATTCTGTAGAGGTAACATCTGAAGTGAGCGTCTCATCTACCTTAGTGTGCGTGCCCATATGCGTAAGAGCAGAGTTCACCGCTTCAATAAGAGCATAAGGGTCAGTGTTCGTGGCACTATAAGGTTGACCGGTAGTCGCAGCAACATCTTTACTATAATAGAATTTGCCGCCTGTTTGCTCAAAGTCGCTTATTTTAGCAAACAACTTGTCTGTTTTGAAAAAGATAGTACCACCATTAAAGTATTCTTCTTTCTCTAACCTGCTGGTATCCTCTACATATTGCAGTGTAGCGCCGTACAGTGCCCCATAAGTGCAAACACCACTTCTCAAAATGCCAGATAGCCTGGCGGTTTCTAACATCACATCAAATAGTGTACGCATTGTTCTCCTTATCAATATCTTTTATAGACATTGAAATTGTTTATCTTAGCCACGTTACGATATTTATTATAATCATATTCCACTATGGCTGTGTCATCGAGCACAATCCAGTCGGGTGGTGACTTTATGAGTGCCTTTAGCATCACTTCTCTGCGCTCTTTAGCTACGCTGTTTACCTCAACCACTTCCATCATTCCATACTGAGGTTTTTTATTGGCATACAAATATATCTGCGCCCACATAGAGTTTACCCAGAGCGTGCCAGACTTATCACTCAGCCACTCCCCCACTCGCTTAGAGTCTCTCGTTATTTTGTCTAAGAACGGATAGAACCGTGCCCAAATGTTGCCAGTGTATCCTGCAGAAGACAGCAAGTCTACTGTAGCTAAGCTGTAAACTATCTCTGGTCTGATACCAGCAGCAGCAATCCAAGCCACTAACGGAAGCAAGTGGTTAGGTCTGATAACTTTACCAACAAACTGGAAGGCAAGCAGAACTATGGCAGGAAGCCAATACAATGGCTCTGGCTTAGCGAACATGCCAGCAAAGAGCCAGGGCAGAATGTACATAAGCGGTATAGCTGTGTAGGGTGGCATGAATTTATATAGCCCTTTACGGCTGTCTATCATTCTCTTAGGGATTGTATAGGCAGATTCTATAATCCAGTCAAACACTTGTCTGTACTTATAATAGACAATGGCAGCGGACATAGCCAATACAGAACCATACACAAGCGAAGGTAGCCATACATCCTGAATCCTAAGCAGCACCATAAGAGAAGTGGCAACAACCAGCTTGGGTTCGTAAAGCGTTGCTGCGATCAGAAGCGCCATGAATACCCACGGGTTGCCAGTGATAAGCGCAAGGAATATCAGCCCAGCAGGAACATCTCCCACGTTTCCATGGAAAGCATAGAGCCATCCAGAATGTACAAGGATAAGAAACGCAAGAGCACCAGCAGTGTCATGTGTTACAATGTAATACACAAGAGCAGGAGCACCTGTGACGAAGAAGTGCAAAAATCGCACAAGTTTGATGTCTCGCTTTATCTTAGCCAAAAGCATCAGCCATATATGAACGCCTGGGGACTTGCAGTCCACAAAATCCCTGCCATAAACAGCCCCTGTCATACCCCACATAGCAAAGATGCCAAAGTCGGACTCGACTGGCATCTTAGAATATTGCCACGCTACGTAGCTGTTTAGTATTAGAAGTGCTGAAATGATGAGCGTGTCAGTCATTGCGAACTGCCGTAACAGAATGTACAGGCAAATCTATCACCTCACCTTCGATGGTTTTCAGTTTCAGGATTGCTTCAGAAGCTTCTGTCACATTATAACCAGCACGAGCCAACAGACTTCGTATCTGCATCATCGTATAACACGCCTTAAATGGATGGTCGTCAGTGCCGTAGAGCATGAAGTAAGTAATCTGGTCAGCCTTGTTTGTAAACAGCCGTTTTGCTGCATACTCAGCCATAGGCACTTGAACAGAGAGTTTACCATTCTCAGCCAAGGCATCACGAGCACGGTCTAAGAACCTCATAACCTCATCCCTGCCTAATTCTGGCAAGCTATTAGAAACAAAGATACGGTCAAACTCACCGTCAATCTTTTTGTTAGGATAAAAGGAGTTTATATCGTAGTGCTTTACTTCTACGCCTTCTTCCCCTTCAACATCCATATTACCTAAGATAGCTATTTTCATGCTAACCCTTGCTCCTTTAATAAGTGGTTTGTGTAATCTTGTTTGGTCGTTGGCATTGTCTTATAGTGAGTGCAAATAACAGACGTGTCAAGCCAGGGCTTGATACCTACGTGTTCTGCCAGCTCACAGAAATAATGGTCTTCTGTTCTGCCGTGTTCCAGCTGGTAGAAAGGAAACTGTCTGTCATCGTCTGTGCCCATAGCTTTGATGTGCTCATAGTACACGCCGTCTTTTACATAAGGCTCAAAGTAATCGCCACTAATCTCCCCAGAAACCATGTCTTTAGGAACAACCAGAAGAGCGCCATTGTGTCTCTCATATACGCTGTGAGCTTCTTTGATTCTCTCATACACGCTTCTGTGGACCAGCGTGCAGCCAAAGCCTACACTGTCTACCTGCATAAGCGCACCATCAGGGAAGTTATAGACAGGCGCATACAAGCCAGAGTCAGCCATTCTGCGATAAGCAATGGGGTGATAAGGCTCTGCTGTCATAAAATAAGCGCCAGCCACAAAGTCGTGACCTGAATGAAGCAAGCCAGTGATTGCGTTCAATGGCGGGGCAGTGTCGTCATCCAGCCAGAAAATCCAGTCAGCTTCTCCTGAGAGAAACCCCTTTGTTACTTCCTGTCTGTTATAGTCTGTCAGACGCATACGCCGCTTGCTATCACCAATAATGTTATTCTTATTATGGTCTGGTACAGCTGAACCCACAGTACGCAGTTGCCCTATTTCTATGTTGCCTTTCTTCTCCTCGCTCAAAAGCATTTGCATTACAGTAGCCCACCATTGCCAGGTCTGGTTGATATTACAGGCTATGCCGATGTCTACTATCGGTCTGGTACGTTTAGTATCAAGTTCTGATGCCACTCGTCAAGTCTCCCTTCCTTAGATAAATAGTTGTATTGTTTTTGGCAGTAATTACATAACGCATTTTTAGAAATTGCGTGAAAGATTTTCCAGAGCATCTCCCCATCCGCATCGGATTGGGTAGTGCCCAGGTAAGTTAGTTTTATCATTTTTCCACAATGGGTACAGCGTAGTACAGGAATCGTACTTAGTTTAGACATTATGCTCTCTTTTTATAGCAGCAGGTGGGGCAACTTGTACCCCACCTGCCAACTCAATTGTTAGGACACTGAAGTCAGCAAAGCGTGCGACTTTTCGAGTTTCATACAGAATGAGAACTCTCCAATCAATTGCTTCTTTTCAGCATCACCAGTCTTAGCCAAATCCTCAACTTGCCAGGGGCGCAAGGTAAGCATACCTACGTTGTCAAGTTTCATAATCGGGATAAGAGTGGAAAGCTGCCAGCGGTCAATCACAAACGAGACGTTGCCGAATGGTGTGATGATTCTGTCTACCAGAGTGCCAAATTGGGTCTGCTCTGGCGGGTAGCGCACAAAGCTTGAACTGTCATAGGCGTTCTTGATTGTCTGGTAGGTGGCAGGATTGACAATCGCAAGAAAGTCTCCTGAGCCGCCAGCATTGTAAATCAACTCAACGGCATCTTCAATAACACCAGGGGCGAGTGAAGCCACGCTGATGTTAGCGCCAGACGCTTTGTTGGTTTTGATGAACTCTTGATAACCGCCCATCATCCTGGGGGTTGTAGTAGAGCCAGCTGAGCGCACACCATATTGCAGGGTGCGTTCAATTAGTCTCATCATCTCAGGGATTGACTTAGCAGACTCATACTGCATCTGGTCGCCCATACCCCATCGGTCTTGATAGGGGGCTGTGCCAGTTTGCTTGACTTCCTTGTGGAAAATCTGAGTATAGTTGCTGTTGGTTGAAAGTTCCGTATATCCGATGGGGTCGGAATCGTCTCCTTCAAGACGAGCCATACCGACAATAGCAAAAGTATTGTTGGTAGCCAGGGTGGTTGCGGTAGTGCTACCAAGACCACGAGTGACGGTGATTGCACCAGAATCATTCGCAGATACCCACATCAATTCAGATCCTTGAAGCAGGATATGACCAGGCTGTACCATGTTAGCGTCAGCTACGGTTAGCGCAGTAGCTGTTGAAACAGTGGCTGCCGTGCCGATTGAGAGCGCTCCTGTCAGCGGTGCGAGAGTATCCTCAATCCACTCTACCAAAGTTCCTTGATTAGTGAATCTGAATTTACTGGCAGCGCCGTCAAGACCACCAATTGCTTCCACAAATGGGGCATCACTGGGGTCAAGAAGAGAAATATAGTCGGTAATTACACGCTTGTTTTCAGCGGTATTTACGTATGTAGAATAAGGTGGGGCTACGTTAGCCATGTGTTAATCCTCCAAAGATTATCATTACCAAATGTTGGTTAATCCCTTCTTGATATACTCTTTCTTTAGGTCGGTGATTTGTGCAATGTTGCCACGCCGAATCGTAGGGTGTTTGCCCAAACGGATTTGTTCCATCTCGTCTTGGTACTTACTACGAAGCGCTGTGACATCATCAACAGCATCTCCACCTGGCGCAAGAGTTCCGAGTCTTACAGAGGGGTTGCGTTTCTTTGTCTCAACTAATTGCTTAAATTTTTCAACATAAACAAACGGAGACAAACCTGTGCCGATAAGATTTTCTGCTTCTTCTGGCGATACATAGATTCCAGATTCTGCCATAATCCTTTTTACTTCGGCATCAACAAAACTTGGAGTTTCAATACCCTTCGGGCTTTCGGGCGCTTCCGCAGGTCGGCTGATGGCTTCATTGACCGCAGACTGCCTAATGGCTTGTTTCTGTTCTTCAGTCATGTTTACGCCACCTGATTCGATAAGCTTGATAGCTTCCTCGGCTTTACTGTGAGCTTCCTTAACCTTCTGGTCGAGAGCACTACCCATCTTGTCTGTCAGAGATTGCGCTTTGCTTACTGCTTTGCTCAATATCTCCTCGCCAAACTTTTCAAGGTACTCTCTTGTGATTGGCTCATTCCCAATAGACTCCTTACCTTCGCCACCTGTGGGTGCAGATGCTTCTGGGGAAGTGGTTGACGATGAAGCAGGTTTACCCAAACCCTCTCCACCGCCCTGGTTATAAACGTCATTTGTCATTTTATTTTCTCCTTAGCAGTTATTATACACTAATTTTAATTAGCGACCAATACCATATTTCAACCACAAGTCAAATGTGTAGTTAGGTTCTCCGAGCGCTTCCCACACCTTTACAAGTTCAGACTTAGCTGCAGGTGGCAGGGGTTCTCCGTATGCGTACATAATAAGGGCTGCGCCAACAGCAGGGTCAAATTGAGCCATCCATTCGTTAGTAGTAACACCGAACTCCGTCAACTCACTACCATCGTAGCTGTTAGATTTCTCCTCAAGGTATTGAGCCACGAGGGGATTCTTCTCTACATAATCAGCCTTCCAGTCCATGTACTCCTGGAACTCTGGGAAGTCCTTTTTGAATTGTGCTTTTTTATCTTCGTCTTCCATAGCAGGGTCGAAATAAGCCTGCTGTAGCGTGTACCAGTTAGGGAAGTTAGCCTTTCTATAATCAGTAAATTGCTGCACGGCTGCGCCGACATCTTCTCTGTAATACTCCAACGGCTCTACCTGCTGGTCAGCCAAAGCACTTTCTGGCACACCAGCGCCAAGCTGTTTGCCCCAAAGAACAAGCGTGTCAACTGTAATCTCATCGTAGTTTCTGGTTTTATTGTCAAGGAACAGCGTTTCAAACGTCTTACCGAGCTGGTCTGTAACAAGAGATTTATCAGCAGAACCAAGAGAGCCGTAAGCATCCCAGATAGCTGTAATCGCATATTCTCTTAGCCGTTCCTCAGGCTCTTTGTAGAGTGGCAACCTTGCTTCATATTCTGGATGAGCTTCAAAGAAATTGTCAAGAGCCTTAGCGTCTCCGTGAGAGAAGTCGGTCCAGGCTTGATTGTATTCAGCTTGCAGCCCTCTGTATTTCATTTCTTCCATTGAGTACAAACCTTTAGGGAACAGCGCCGTCATAATGGCAGGCATAATACCATTAAGGTTTTGTGTCTCTATCGCATGGTAAACAATGCCGCCAGGCTGAGAAGTAGCTATCAGGTCAACTTGAGACAATCGTGCGGCTGTATCATAAGCTTCACCCTTTCTTTCAAGCATAGCCATCACCACCTCGTCAGGTGAATATGCACCAGACATAGCAAGCTCTGTCAGCTTCTTGTCTACGTACATCTCGCCCCACTGCCCTTCCCTGCTAAGCCCAACAGCCTTACGTGCTGTGTTCTCAGGTAGAGCAATAATCTCTCCGAGTAGACCAACAAACCCATCGGGATCTACGCCTTTGAGCATGTTGCCAAGCTTAGCCATAGCCAGCGGGTCGATTTTCTCTTTCTGCCCAATAAGCCCATAATAAGCAGCGCTGAAGCTCGCTCGTGGCAGCATAGCCAACGAAGTCATAGTAACCGCATTGCCTGATTCTTCGTGCCAGTTGACAGTGGCTTCAGCCATAGCACTATTCCAGGTGTCATCGTTTCTGTTCTTAATGGACTCCTCAGCTTCCGCTGCGCTAATCTCTCCAGAGATGATTTTGGCTCTAATAATACGAACCGTGTCATCGTAAAGCTCATCGTTCAAGTCAGCGAAGTTGTCTACTACGCCGAATATCTGCTCTGGTGGGTACATAATGTCGAGCCAGTTCATAAACATAAAGCCCTCATCGCCGTAAGGTATCATGTGTTTACCACCAACACGTGTCGGGAAGCCAGACAACGAGTTCCTTTTGAGCAGCTCTTTGTATCTCTCAATAAACGCCATCATCGCAGGGGTTGTGATAATCTTCTTTAGCCAAGCCAACGCAGATCTTGTATACCATAGCTGGTAAGGGAATAGAACTTCCAACACCTGGTCAGCACCGTATCGCTCAGAGTAATTCACAAGTGTTTCGTGTCTCAGCTGCTGAGCGAGTTGTGCAGAAGCCATAACCTTTTCTTTCAATTTCTCCTGGTCAAGCGGAAGCTGCTTGTCAAGCAAGTCCTTTATCTCCTCAGGAAATTCATACTCGTTGCCCAAGTCTTTTTTCAATTCTTCTCTAAAAGTGTTGAGCAATGCGTCAATCTCTTGTGAGAGTTCAGAGAACATCTCTCCATCAGGTCTCACGCCAGGTGCAGTCCTGCCCATTGAAGTACCTCTGACTGGTTGGTCTATCACCATTAGCCCTTTCTCTATGCCAACCTCTCTCTTAGGGTCAGATCCAAGTTCTTCAAAAGCATCCTGCTCGCTGATAACGGTTGTTTTCTCTGTGGCTTTCTTGATAACTTCATTTAACACATCCTCAGGGCCACCGCTTGCAAGCAGCTTCATCGCTTCGTCACCCACTCTCTTTATTTCTCCAGAGTCGTCTGTCGTCTGATTTATGTCTTGTAATAATTTGTTAGCCTGAGCGCCAAGAGCGAAGTTATCTCCCTCAAGCCCAGCGTACTTTCTAAAAGCGGCATCAGAAGCCAAGCTTCTGGTAAAAGCCTGCTGAAGAACCAAAGCTCTTTGCTCAGGATAAAGCACATTGCCCTGGTCTAATTCGTCAATAACACTTTTGATAACCTTACGTGCATTTCTATAAGAGGTCTTTACGTCTTCGCTCATAAGACCTGGCACTCGAATCCAGTCAGGCATATCAGACGGCGTGGGGGTAATGTCCTTTAGCATTTCCCTAAGAGACTTGATAACAGGCGCTCGCATTTCCTCTTCCCAGTTTCTGGCTGGAGACTCGCTCATCTCAGACACCAACCGCCTGTGCTTCAAGTCTGTAACTTCTTTTATAACGTCAAGCTGTTGTCCGTTAGCTTTCCTTATAACATCCATAAACAAATCAGCAGACGGCTTAGGCATTTCAAATAGAGCATCTTGCCCAGGTGCGGTTGCAGAAGCTACAGCCCCATCTACATATTCTGTTATTATCGCTTTGATTGCCTTTGGTGACGAACTGTAATTCATAAAGAACCGAATAAGGTCCTTATCTAATCCAGCCACTGTGTCTGTATCAAAAATAGTTGTTTGGTCTAATATCCTGTCTTTGGGTGGCAGATTCATAAACGACATATAATCACTTATGCCTTTAGCCAGAATGTCAGAAATGGCATAATCTGGCGTAAGAGCACCACTCTCAATAGAAGCCTTTAGCTTCACAATCGCTGGGGTGGATTCTAACAATGCGTTCATTACATTGGCGCTCAGACTCCCAGCGTCTTCAAATGCGGCTTTGAGGAAACTATCGCCAGCTTCATTGCCGCCAATAGCCAGGTAGGAAAGCGACCTTTTTATGGCACTCACGCCAGTATCTGTCAAGTAACCGTTTTTACCAACAAATGAGGTTTTCTCTGATTCAGAAAGACCAGCCATAAAGTCGTAAACTATGTCTTTGTTTGCGACACTTCTAATAGCGTCTGTGAACGTTTGGTTATCTCCGATGACAAGCTTAGCTAAGCTGTCCTGTTGGAACGACTCCGACCAACGCTTAGCATTATCAAACATCATAAAGACTTGCTGTTCTTGAATATTGCCAGCATTTACAATGGCATCAATATCAGCGCTTCTGGCTGTGTACACAAGAACGGGTTGGTCTATGCCCTCTAAGTCAGCTTCACTCAAGCCATACTCTGGCAGTCTCTTTACGAGTTCCTCTTGGTAAGCTTTCCACAAGTCGGGGTAATCCATAACTGCTAACCGCATAGCGCCTGCCCTATGGTTGCCTACCATCACCTGTCCGTTCTCATTGAGGATAATAGGACCCATGGCAAACCCAGAGTTTTTCTCCAGCAGCTTGATGGGATTTAGCTCTCTCGCTATCTTCTGTACAAACAGCTGGTTATAGGTGCGGGGCTGTCGTTCTACAGGGAATATGGTGTTCTTTGTACCATCCGTATTGTGAGAGTTGATAACATTCCGCAGGTCTATGAGCCTGGCAGTGACAGGGTAGCTTACATTGTCTGCATCTATCAGGCTGTGGTTTACGCCAGTAGGTAATGTAGACATTAGGTTTGCGTTTGTGGTCTCTGCTTCAGCCGTGTCTACTACCCTTGCCACTCTCTCGTATAAATCTTTTAGTTCCTGCGGAAAGTCCATGGAACTAATACGTTCTGAAAGCTTGCTGATAAGTTTGTGCAGCCAGTCTGCTATGCTCTTGAATAACTTTGCGAGCCTGGCAGGTGTTTCCGCTCTGATGCTGTCATCCTTAAGCCACTTCTGGAATCCTTCAGCCGTTCCTTCTGCAACATCCCTGAACATCTTATCTTCTGCATCGGTTAGTCGCAGCCCATGCCTTGCTTTCAGTCTGGCAGCCTTATACTGCTCAAGCGTGATACCTGCGCCAAAATTCTCTACCATTACGGCAAGGTCGTTGTCTGCTAATGTAGCTTCAATCAAGTGCCCTAATTCGTGGGTGAGCGTGGTAAGGTTAGCGCCTTTAGCAAAAGTCAAAGTAGCTTTACCTACAGCGTCAAAGGTGGTCATTCCAAGCGTTTCTACCACCTTGTCTCTTACGCTTACGCTAAAGGATTCTGCGTCCACAAACGCAAGCTCCCCGATGTTGGAGTACCACTCCTCAGGCTTTTTGCCGTTATTGTGCGCCCAAGCTTCAGCCACGCTGTCAACTAAAGCCATAGAAATATCTACGTCTGTTTCTGTACTGGCAAGGAAGTCACGCAGGGCAGACCTCGTAACCGTGCCTTTGCTTACTGTTTGTGCGTCTAATTCAGACTTAGCGGCTCGTCTCTGAATGTCGTTGTTAGCCTGCTGCGCCTGGTATGCCTTGCGGAATTTATCCGCTTCCTTCTCTTCTCTTGTTACTGTCTTTTGTGGCTTCTTTGCACTCACCATCTCAGGGTGGTTTCTATGCCAGGTGTTGTACGCTCTGGTAGTCATCTCAGCACGAAGCTTATCAATATTGATTGCAAGCTTCTTGAAATATTTGTTTTTGATAGCCCTTGTTTTATTGTATGCCATACCTTTCACGGACTCATACATATCAGTTGTTTCTTGAGCCAACTGCAAGTAGCCTTTGGTCTTTTTGTCTCCGTTGTAATAGAAGTCCATTAGGTCTACTACCGCACCAGCTGTGTCTTTTACATCTACCCCAGCGATAGTCTTAGCGTTGCTCTCTGCAAATATAGAAGAAAGCTCTTCAGCCATAGAGTTCATAATCTCTATTTCTCTTTGCCGATAGCCCTCAGACTTCACGCCTATAATTTCTAATATCTGCTCGAAATCATAAAGAGGATCTCCAAAATGATAGGAATCCCAGGTGTCCGCAAGCCATACCGACCATTCCTCACGCATATCGCTCAGCTCTTTAGCCACAATAAACAACGGCTGCTGTTTGGGGTCTGTTGCATCCATTACGCTAAATGCGCCTTTCAGCATGTTCAGCGAGTTCCCATTGGATCTTTCCCACGCAGCGATATTGTCTCTTTTTGCTTGCCTTATAATGGCGTGATATGTCGCTGTATCTTTAGCAGCGTGAGCACGTCTCCAGGCTTCTTCCCAGAAGTCCTGTGACTTTGACCAGGTTTCTAAGCTTTGGTCTACCATTTGGAACATAATGTCAGCAAGACCAACCAGCCCTTCCTGTCTAATCTTTTCAGCCCCTTCAAACAACTTAGATTGCGTTTCAATGGCAGCTCTAACAGCAGGCTGTTCTTTGATATATTTGTTGAGCGCATCAATCTGAGCATCTACATCCTCTGGTGTACGTGCGTTCTCAACAATGTCTTTCAGTGGCTTTTCTAATCCGTACTTTGTAATAAGTTCCGTGCCTAAATCTGGGGCATCTTCATACAAGGTGTCAAAAACAGTGTTCTCAATAGACGCATACTTAGCGACAAGATTGTTCTTTACTTTGTAAGCATCGTTCATCTCGCCAGCGTTATAAGCTTTATTGACAGCAGCTCTCCAGTCTCTGTAGCCCTTCTCCCCAATCGCATTGACAATGTTTTGTTTTATCTCTGGTCGTGGTTCTGGAAGCGTGAAGTAAGCCATCGCCTGCTCAACAAAAGAAGCGTCTGCCCCCTGGTGTGCCTTAGTCTCCATATACCCTGATGCAACCATAAACGGCTGATACCTGCTTACCTGGCTTAGCCCCTGGGATATGCTCTTAAGTATGCCTTTAGACTCTTTACCACCCCATAGCGCATCAAACAAAGCGCCGTGAGTAACCTGTCTGTAAGCGGTAGCACCTTCGCTCGGTGGACTCATCCCTAACCGCTCCCACAAGTGGTCTATGCCCTTCTTGCTACGATAGACAGGAACACTTGCAAGACCAGCAGTACCGCCAGCGTTAGAAAGTATATTGGTTCTAAGATAACCCAACAGGAACACACCATAGCTAAGTATTTGTTTATCAATGTTCAACAGCTTTTGAGCCGTGTTGAGCGGTTGTACCTGATAGACCTCTGTGGCCATTATTTCTACCTGAAGGTCTAAAGCATTGAGCCACTTCAATTTCATAGCGTTGTCAGTAACTGGCATCGGGTCTTTGCCTATATAAGGCTTCACCAACAGCGTGATACTGTCTTCTGTAACAGTCTCAGCCAATGCCAGCATATTAGCGTCTTGGCTTTGCTGGAGTGCCGCTCGTACCAAAGGAACAATCTCCGCTGCTTCCATTTTCACAAATTCTTCCGGTGTTACATCAATGGATTCAGAGAGCTTACCAATAGCAGATATTCTCTGCAGGTTCTCTGGGGTACTCCACAGGTTAACCATCGTGTCTACGCCTGAATCATTGATTGCTTCCTTGTAGATAGAAGCGCCTGTTACAACAGCCGTAGAATTGGCAAGCTTGCGAGCAGCCGTATCAAGGCTCTCCATATCTCCTCTAAATATTGATTTCAGCAGCCTTACCATTTGAGTGAAACTACCGCCTTGTATGTAAGCGACATCTCTAACAATGTCGTGAAGATTGCTTTGCACTTTCAATACTTGAGACTGCCTTGTCAACTTGTTTAGACCGCTAAAGAAATATTTTACTTTCTGGGCTGGGCTTGCAGACTTGTCGAGCAATGGTCTCGGCGTGAGCTTCGGGTCTATCTGAGCTGGCGTTATATATTCCCTGCCTAAAATAGCCACAGTATCAACCGCCCTTGCTACCTCTGTTGGTGTCATTCCGTTCACACGCACTTGTACTGGATTTATCGTTATCACTCTGTTAGGGTCGTGGATAGAAACACCTTCGCTGTTCAATGTGTCAATAACAACGTTGTCTGCTACTCTGGCAATATAGGTAATACCATCCTGCCCATGTGCCTCAAAAGTTTGGTTGGCTGGGTCAATGTCAACACTCTCCGCTCTTGTGCCATCTGGCAGTTCTACGTCTGCGGTGACTGTCGTAGTTTGTTCCACAAAATCCACATCCGCAGCAGGGCGTGGGGCGTTTGGGTCTACGTCTATAACAGTAGTTCCTTCTGGCGGGGTATAAATATCTTCTCCACCAATCGTAGAAGCACGCTGCCCATTCACGTAAAGAACAGGTTTACCTTCTTCAATTACAAACTTGAATCCAGCTGCATTAGCAGCGTTGGCATACATATATTCTACTGAGCCGTCAGGTTTCTTCCAGGTAATAGAGTTGTCTGTACCAAAATAAACCATCCCCAGGTCTGTATCTCCAGCCTTGAACTCAAACGCTGAAGCAGCAGGCGCTAACAGCCCTGTGTCTTTCAGCATTTTATATTCTTCAACAGTACGGAAGAAAGGAGCGGTAGACCGCAAGTTTTGGTTCTTTCTGCCAATCACGTAATCAAACAGCATTTGCACTGGATAAGGGGATATGTCAACAATAGGATTGCCTATTGACCTTTGGAATGAAGCCTGCATCCTCATGGCATCTGTGAGGTTGTCTATCAGCGCAGGGCTCGGACCTTCTATAGAAATCTGCCGCTGAATGTCCTGTATCTTAGTGCCAGCATAATCAACGCCCATATTAGCAAACACTCTCGGCATAACTACCGCAGGGTCTAAAAGGGTCTGATAAATCATATCATTCAGATTGCCAGAGAAACCGTACTTATCTCTGAATATAGCAAGTGCCACTTCTGGGTCTACAGGGTTGTCTTTGTCAAGAAGCATGTTGTACAGTTCTTCCTGCGATTCTCTACCAATTGTGCCAGAGCCTTTCAACGCTCTCGGACCAGACAAGCCCTTGTGCAATTGCCAGACCTCGCCTAATCCAGTCTGCAAGCCACTGTTCTTCTCTGGGTCAATTTTATTGGCGAGCCAAGAAATTGAGTCTACAAGCCAGTCACCAATACCGCCATTCTCTGTGCCAGCCAAAGATTCGTATTGCAAGTCAGCTGCTTTTATGGCAGCTATCATTTGTTCCCATGAAGCGATAGGAATCCCATCAGGTGGCGTAGATTCCGTAGGTAATCCATATTGGCTGCCCCATTCAGTAGTTTTAGCCATAGGGTCAAGCCCATATTGGCTGCCCCATTCTACTGGTTGTTGCTCCTGCCTTTGTAACTCAGACACACCAATGACTCTCTCTGTGGCTGCTGCAAAAAAGTTAAAGAACTTGTTAGTGTTCACCAACCAGTTAGGTACTTCCTCGCCTTTCCTTGCTCGCAAAGAAGCATCAACCGAACCAGCAAAGCCCAGCACAGCGCCAGCAATACCACCACCTGTTGCGCCAGCTGCTGTGCCCAAGCCTGGCACTACACTTCCAGTAACACCACCCACTAAAGCACCCTGCCCAAATCCGCCAAGAGCCGCCATAAGACCTTGACTAACTATGCCAATGTTTGTAGACCAGTTAGGTCTGTTTTTCATATCAGCAGCACTTACCAGTGGCAAGATCCACTTCTCCCACGGCTCAAGCTCAAGATAATCAGCGCCAGCAGATTCTTCTAACTCTTTTTGATACTGGTCGTAAATTGGATTATTCTGCTGCTGTGTTGTGATATAGAACTGATTTAATTCATCGGACTGCTGCGCTGTCTTTAGCTGCGCTTCGTCTTGAAGCTGGGTTATAACGTTCTGATAATCCAAGAGCGCTTGCACCGCATAGGCAGGGTTGCGAATATCAGTGCCAGGCAGATAACGGCTACCGTCTGCTGTAGAGTTCAGAAATCTCTCATCAATGGCTGATTCTGGTGAAGGAATCTGCTGAGCCACATAAGAGAGCATATGCCCAAAAGGAAGTGGCTTCCAGGTATTCCAGTTAGGAGAGCCGTTCTGTTCTTTCATGTACTGATAAGCGGTTTCAATATAGTGTCTGTCTACAGGCTCAGGCGCTTCAAAGCCCTCACCTTGCAACTGAAGGTAGTCGTGCCAAGCCCCCACGTTGCGGGGGTCTTCCCAATAAGATTGCCTTTCTCTGTCGCTGTCATACACAGCGTATGGCGCAAGAGAATCCTTAATAGCGTTAGGCTTCCAGTATGTCACTTTTGGATCTATCGTTGATTCTCTGTGCCATACCTTGTCGTATCCCTCTGGTCTGTAACCAGCAACAGGACCAGCGTAGCTTTCCTTATCCATTTGCTGTTTGAGCCAGCGGTACTTATCTATCGGGGTTTGATATTTAGGAGTAGCCATTTATCGCCTTATATGTTCCATTGTAGTAAAGCACCGTACCAAGCGCCACGTTGGCTTTGATTGCCTACATACCCGCCACCGCCACCGCTGCTGCCGTATCTACCTTGATAGTAAGCAGGTCTGGGAGAACGAGAAGGATTGTAACCGCCACCATAGCCAGTGTATCTTGGGGAAGAAGGCATGGGAGTGAAACTGCCACCACCACCGCCCCATCCGCCCCAGCCACCACCACCGCCATCCTCAACAACAACGTTATCAGAAGCTGGGGGTCCGGTCCATTCTTTCCACTCAGGCGAGCCTGTGAAATCTGCAGGTGGCGCATACCAGGAAGGCAAAGTGTCCCAGGGGTAATCTGAAGCAAAGTTGAGCATTTGGTTAGGCACGGCATAAGTGCGCCCATTCAAAACAATACGGTCAAAGTAATCCTGGGGGGAGTTCTTCTGTCTTTTAGCCATAGCCCAATCA
>Ga0265293_10004872_pt1 | contig 23103 bp, 19 predicted proteins | sample Munlanlewell138R_FD_192505 | JGI IMG/M metagenome (GOLD analysis project Ga0265293, IMG submission 192505) | Leachate microbial communities from a municipal landfill in Southern Ontario, Canada - Leachate well 138R | ecosystem: Engineered > Solid waste > Landfill > Unclassified | place: Canada... | reverse complement strand
TAGAAGGTGTCCATACAAATGTATCATAACCACCTAAATTCGAAGTAATAGTAACCAATTCTGATGCAGAACCCTCACAAGATGTCACTTGATTGGCAGACAATTCAAACTCTGGTTTTGGAAGAACGGTTACTGTAACTTCTTCCATAACAGAAGAACAGCCCCCTATACCTCCGGCTCCAATTTGCCAGTTATAGAAAAAGTAATAGGACGCAGTGCTAAACGAGTTTCCTGTAATTGTAATAGAACCATCAGTAGAAACATAAGGATAGCTAGCACCAGAACTATTACGCTGTAACCCACCAGCGTGATTTACAGGAGAACCCGCCATACGATAATCACCTGGAGGCAGTGGTTGATTAAGAACTAATGTTTGTTTGCCACCTGCTGGAATCGTAATACTATGAGAAAACAAAGTAACACCAGAAGTATTTTGAATATAAACATCAACAACTCCCGCTCCTGTAGCAAAAACATCTACAGACTGGATGGTTGTTGCGGTGTGAACAGTAAATAACATCCAGTGATTCATTGCTGTATAATTTGCGGTTGCACCGAAGGTATTATCTATAGGTCCAACAGTTGCTGACGAACCTCCGCCACCAGAGAGCGAATCTCCAGCTACTACCCAATAAGTCGTTGTCGTGTTTTCTTCTAAGCGAGGGGTTCGATATATCGCACCTGTATGCAATAGGTTTCCATTCTCTTCAGCATCGAACCAATAAACAGTACCAGAATTGAAAATAGCAGTTAAGTCCACCTCTTGTGCACCGCAAACGGTCACATCAGGAGCTGCAATTAAATCAGGGTAGTTACACATAGTTGTAAACTCTTCTTCTTTTGTCCATGAACTACTATCAGATATTGAACACACTGTACGTACATAAACAGAATAAGTTGTCAAAGGTTGCAAACCTGTTATTGTAAATGGATTAGTTGTTGCCAAACCAGATGCAGCCAATCCAACCGGTCCACTACCTGGAGCTCCAGATTCTCTAACTTCATAAAAATAATTCACAGAATTTGAATTGAGTGGATTATTTGTTACCAACACATCTAAAGAATTCTTAGTTACATCTGTCAATTCTACTTCTAGAGGTCGATAACAATTTACCGCGATTACATTAACGTCATAGTCATGTGTTTCGCCCCAAGTTGCAGCAGAACATGCATCATAACCAACAGTACTATATACAACTCGCACACGCATTCTATGAACACCAGGCATCGCATCATAAGGTATATCAATCAATGCATTAGCAAACAATGGATTTGTAGCTAAAGGCATCTCATCCATTAATCTTTCTGTAGCATCATCAAAGAAACCATCATTATTAAAATCAATCCAAATACTTGCCCTAGTTGAAGCAGGAATGGTTGATGTTGTATTAATTTGTACTGGATACGCAGCATCTTGCAAAAGATTTACAGGAGGAAACATTGACATCCTTTGAGAATATCCCGTAGCATCATCATTATTACAACCCGTATTCAAATCTCTAATCTCTGAGGCACCTTCTCCTGTTAAAATAAAACTATTCAAATTATAACTAGAACATCCCGTAGAATAAGGTGGAATACAGTAACACTGTGTAAATGGATTCTGTGCAACACTCACCACAGTAGAAGTAGCTGTAGTATTACTATTTACACAAACTACCACGCAACGGTAATCTGTAGCAACAGATTGACTGTTTACAATATAAAAAGCTGTGTTTGCTCCAGGAATATCTGTGAAAGTATTAGCTCCAGCAGGTGAACTTTGCCATTGATAAGTAACTCCAGTGGCATTGGTATTACCCGATAAAGATAAGTTAAAAGGAACGTTTGCACAGGCACTTGTATTGGAAGCATTTGCCACACCTGCTGAAACTTGTCCAGAACAAGGTGTTGCAGGCATCATATCAATACCTAAATGTACCTGCCCTGCTCCTGTGGATCCAGTGGTGTTCAGTGGAACCGCTGTACCCCATGTTCTACGATTTCCATTTGAACTATATTGCCACATACCTCGCGAAACAGTATATCCTTCCTGACTAACCTCAACCACTAAGCTTTCTACCGCATTCCAAAGAAACGGAGTTTGGAGTGTTATTTCCAACCAATCTCCCGTATTATGAGCAGGAAAAGTTGCAGATGAAGCAAAATAACATACCTGCATTCCTGTAACAAATGTTGTTGTTGAAGCCGTTTGCATTGTGGTTCCTAACTTAACAGTTAAGTTTGTAAACGTAGTAGCCGAATAGTTAGAACCTACTCTTAAATAAATCTTAGTTATAAGCCCAGGGGTGGGTGGTGGCATTATTTCTGATGGTAAATACAACCACTGAACTCTGTTAGAAGTTGTGCTTCCCAAAGGAAATACATTATTACTTGCGGGTGTAAATATAGACTCATGTGTTGGTACTTGTGCAACTGCATTGCTTGGCATCAAAAAAAAGATACTCACCAGCATTATAAATAACACCTTTGTTTGTAACCAACGCCGTCTTAACATAGGAGGTAATGTATTTTTTTTCATAATTATAGAAAGTATTTATTGTTAGTAATTCAATCGATAAACTTAAAAAAAAAATCTCAAACATTTAGCTTTAATTTAGTTTTTTTTTAAGATTTAATGTTTATCAGTTACGTAAAGGTCTAATCAAAAGAAGTTTCAGTCCACAAACAAGTATTTAAAACTTGATTTAAAATGAATCATAGAACCAGTACACTCAATCCATAATGAACAATACGAACTAAAAACAAAAATACAATAAAATAAAGTTTCAATACAATTATTAATTATTTTTTTACTAATAAATTAAACAATTACTACTTTTAATTAATGACTGTTTTGTATTTTATCGTAAAAAAAAGCTACCTTTGAAGGCAGCTTTTTATATATTAAACAAACTATTTAACCACATTTAGAGGATCCACAGTCTTTACAAGTAAGACATCCTTCTTGATACATTACATTAGACGAATTACAGTTCGTACATTTCTGTCCTTTGGCTTCTGTTCCGTCTGGAACAAAACGTTTCAATGCACGTGCTACACCATTTTTCCAGGTATTAATAGATTCATTATCTAACTGTAATGAGTTGATTAAATCGACCACATTTTCTATATTCATCCCATGACGTAATGTTCCGGAAATCAATTTAGCATAGTTCCAAAATTCAGGATCAAAACGATATGATAATCCTTCAATTGTTGTTTTATAACCTCGCTGGTTTACATATTGAAAATCGTAACGGGAGTTACCTTTTTCATCTCTATTTTTGATAATGAACCCATCGTTTACCCAACGTGGTAATAAAATTCCGTCTTCATCGTCTGCCAATCCAGTGAAAATTTCATAAGGTCGATCATCGATTTTTCCAATAAAGGCAATCCATTTTTCTTTATTATTTTGAAAACGAACAATATCACAAGCCAATGCTTGAGGACGTTTTGTAGGGAACGCAGCAGTATTTTCTTCGTCTTCTTTCTTTTCTTCTTTTTTATCGTTTGAAATCAGCACTCCTGAACGTGAACCGTCTCTATAAACTGTAACTCCTTTACATCCAACCTCCCAAGCTTTCATATACAACTGCCCAACCAATTCTTCTGAAACATCATTTGGAACGTTGATAGTTACTGAAATTGAGTGATCTACCCACTTTTGAATAGCTCCTTGCATTTCCACTTTACTCAACCAATCAACATCGTTTGAAGTGGCTTTATAATAAGGTGACTTTTCAATCAGCTCATTGATTTCTTCGTTGGTATAATTTACAGAAGTATCGATTCCGTTTACTTCCATCCACATTTTAAATTTATGGTGGAACACTACATATTCTTCCCAAGAATCACCCACTTCGTCAATGAAGTCAACACGAACGTCTTTATCATTCGGGTTTACTTTTCTTCTTCTTTTATAAACAGGCATAAATACCGGCTCGATTCCCGAAGTTGTTTGCGATAAAATAGAAGTTGAGCCTGTTGGTGCAATTGTCAACAAAGCAATATTTCTTCGCCCATGTTGTTGCATGTCATCATACAACGCTGGATCATTTTCTTTAATTCGCAACGCAAACGGATTATTTCTTTCGCGTTGAGCGTCATAAATAGCAAATGCACCTCGTTCTTTTGCCAATTCTACAGACGAACGGTATGCTGCCAATGCCAATGTTTTATGCAAGTTTACAGAAAATTCATTTCCTTCTTTAGAACCGTAACGGATTCCTAGCGCTGCTAACATATCACCTTCTGCAGTGATCCCCACTCCTGTTCTACGTCCTTCTTCTGCTTTTTTACGGATTTCAACCCATAGATTTCTTTCGATTCTTTTCACTTCTGGATCTTCTGGATCTTCATCGATTTTCTGAATGATAGTATCAATTTTCTCTAATTCTAAATCAATAATATCGTCCATCATTCGTTGTGCAATTGCAACGTGTTTTTGGAACAATTCAAAATCAAAATACGCTTCAGAGGTAAAAGGATTTACCACGTAAGAAAACAGATTGATAGCCAATAAACGACAAGAATCATAAGCACATAATGGAATTTCACCACACGGATTGGTAGACAAAGTTTTGTAACCCAAATCGGCATAGCAATCCGGCAATGATTCATTTATGATAGTATCCCAAAACAAAATCCCTGGCTCGGCAGACTTCCATGCATTATGAACAATCTTTCTCCATAGTTCGGCTGCATTTATTTCTTTTGAAAACTTAGGGTTTTGTGAGAATATCGGGTATTTCTGAACATAGCTTTCGTTGTTGCGTACCGCATTCATAAACGAATCGTCGATGCGTACAGAAACATTTGCTCCGGTAACTTTACCTTGTTCCAATTTAGCATCGATAAATCCTTCTGCATCGGGGTGATTAATAGACACCGACAACATTAGTGCACCTCGGCGACCGTCTTGTGCAACTTCGCGCGTAGAGTTAGAAAAACGCTCCATAAAAGGAACCAAGCCGGTGGAAGTTAAAGCTGAGTTTTTTACTGGAGAACCTTTCGGACGTATGTGTGACAAATCGTGTCCTACACCTCCCCGACGTTTCATTAACTGCACCTGTTCTTGATCAATTTTCATAATTCCACCATAAGAATCACTATTCCCATTGTTTCCAATCACAAAACAATTAGACAAAGAAGCAATTTGAAATGGGTTTCCAATACCTGTCATCGGACTTCCTTGTGGAATAATGTAGGTAAAGTTTTTAATCAAATCAAAAATTTCTTGCTCGCTCATTGAATTTTTGTAACGAGCTTCGATTCGAGCAATTTCTGATGCAATACGACGATGCATATCATCGGGCGTTTTTTCGTAAATATTCCCTTCTGAATCCTTCAGAGCATATTTATTTACAAACACTGTGGCTGCCAAAACATCTCCCCCAAAATATTGAGTTGATGCTTGAATAGCTTCTTCATTGGTATAGGTTTTCTTTTGCTCCAAAACCTCCGGTGCTAACTCCATAAGCTTTTATTTTTAAATATATATTTTTAGTAAATCATTCAAATGTAAGTGGCTAACATTTTTATATTTATTGTTTCTCACGTTTTTAAAATTACAAAGTAAATCTCATATAAAAACATGATTACATAAAATTAATATAAAAGTTATCAACAACTGTTAAGAACTTAAATTTTAAAAAAGTTTACAAAAACAAACATTCAATCTACTGATTAAAAGTACATTACATTATATTCAACTATTAAAAGTTTACAAAAATAAATAACATTTAAAAATAACTTTAAATAAAAATTAAAAAAAAGTGAAGTCAAAAATTGACTTCACTAAAGAGTTTATTGGTTTATTTCTTCGAAATTTTGTTATTTCAAACCTTTCAAAGATTGTTCTATGGTTGCAATTTTTGTCAAAGCATCAGCTTCTTTTTTACGCTCGTTTGCAATGACTTGTTCTGGAGCACCATTCACAAATTTTTCATTAGAAAGTTTTGATTGAACCGAACGTAAAAAACCTTGAAGGTATTTTAATTCTTCTTCTAACTTTTTAATCTCTTCTTCTACGTCTACAGCACCTGTAATCGGAATGAAATACTCATTTGATTTCACTCGATAAGATAAAGCACCTGGAACTTGTGAATTTACATATTCCAAATCGTTTAGGTTTCCTAATTTTTTTATTACAGCATCAAAAGAACTTGAAACATTTTCATTATTCATCACTTTTAAATCGATCTGTTCTTTGTACGAAATGTTTTTATTTTTTCGAATGGTACGAATTCCCGCAATGACTTCAGCAGTAAAATCAAATTCAGAGATTAATTTCTCGTCAAATGTCTCTATTTCAGGATATTTTGATACAATTAAAGCTTCTTCAGGAGTACGTTCGGCAATATGTTGCCAAATTTCTTCGGTTAAGAAAGGCATGAAAGGATGTAGCAATTTCAAGTTTGCTTCCAACATTTCAATGGCGGCTTCATAAGTTTTAGCATCAATTGGCTGTTGATAGCCAGGTTTGATCATCTCTAAGAACCAAGAACAAAAATCGTCCCAAACCAATTTATATATAGACATTAGAGCATCGGAAATTCTATATTTTTCAAAGTCATCTTCGATGATCGTTAATGTTTTATTCAATTTTGCTCGGTACCATTCAACAGCTTTTTGAGAAGCTTCTGGTTGTGGAATATTCGTATCTATTTCCCAACCTTTAATCAATCTGAAGGCGTTCCAAATTTTATTCGCAAAAGCTTTTCCTTGATTACACAATTCTTCATCAAACAAAATATCGTTTCCAGCCGATGCCGACAACAATAAACCACAACGCACTCCGTCTGCACCAAATTTCTCGATTAAATCCAATGGATCAGGAGAGTTTCCTAATGATTTAGACATTTTTCTACGTTGTTTATCGCGTACTATACCTGTTAAATAAACATTCGAAAATGGTTTTTCGCCTGCAAATTCGTATCCTGCCATAATCATTCTGGCCACCCAAAAGAATAAAATATCTGGGCCGGTAACCAAATCATTGGTCGGATAATAATATTTGAACTCTTCATTTTCAGGATTCATCATTCCGTCAAAAACAGAAATTGGCCATAACCAAGCCGAAAACCAGGTGTCTAAAGCATCTTTATCCTGTGTTAAATCTTTGATTTCTAAACTAGAGTTAGCTGTTTTTTGCTGAGCCAGTTTCAATGCTTCTTCAATGGTCTCTGCAACTACAAAATCTTCTTTTCCTTCTCCATAATAATAAGCAGGAATCTGATGTCCCCACCATAATTGACGAGAAATGTTCCAGTCGCGGATATTTTCCATCCAATGACGGTAGGTATTATTATAGCGTTGTGGATACAACTTAACTTCGTCACTTTCCAAGACTGCTTTGATCGCAGGTTGAACCAATTGATCCATTTTCAAAAACCATTGATCAGACAGACGCGGTTCGATTACAGCTTTGGTTCGTTCTGATGTTCCTACATTATTAAGATGTTCTTCTATCTTTTCTAAAGCACCAATGGTTTTAAGTTCTTGAGAAATTTCTTCTCGAACCACAAAACGATCTTTTCCTTTATAATGCAAACCAAAATCGTTGAGTGTCGCATCTTCATTAAAAATATCAACAATTTCTAACTGATGACGTTCGCCCAATTCTTTATCGTTCACATCGTGAGCCGGAGTTACTTTTAAACAACCAGTACCAAATTCCATATCCACATAATCGTCAAAAATAATTGGCACTACTCGATTTACAATCGGAACAATTACATTTTTTCCACGTAAATGCTGGTAACGTTCGTCTTCAGGATGAATACAAACAGCAGTATCTCCAAGAATAGTCTCTGGTCGAGTGGTTGCGATGATTAAATAATCATTGGTTCCTTCTATTTGATATTTCAAGTGATACAATTTACCTTGGCGTTCTTCATAAATCACCTCTTCATCAGAAAGAGTTGTTTTTGCTTCCGGATCCCAGTTTACCATTCGATATCCACGATAAATCATTCCTTTGTTGTACAAATCGACAAACGACTTTATTACAGCTGCCGACATGTCTTCGTCCATCGTAAATTTAGTGCGTTCCCAATCACAAGAAGCACCAATTCTCTTGAGCTGTTCCAAGATCGTACCACCATATTTATCGGTCCATTCCCACGCATGCTTAAGAAATTCCTGACGAGTAAGATCTTCTTTATTGATACCCTCAGCTTTTAATTTGGCAACCACTTTGGCTTCGGTAGCTATAGATGCGTGATCTGTTCCTGGCACCCAACAAGCGTTGAATCCTTTTAATCTGGCACGGCGAATCAACACATCTTGAATGGTGTTGTTTAGCATATGCCCCATGTGCAAAACTCCGGTGACATTTGGCGGAGGAATTACAATCGTATACGGAGTTCTATGATCAGGGGTGGATCTGAAATAGTTGTTTTTCATCCAATAATCGTACCATTTAGCTTCTACTTGCTTTGCATCAAATTGCGCTGGGATTGTCATATTTTAGAATTATTTTTATCAATTTAACAGCTACAAAAGTACAATTTTCTTTGTATATTTTTTAGAAAAGTCTGAAGATTCAATTTTGCTTTATTTATAATCATATTTTTTGTAGAATTACTAATAAAACTACAAGTAACAAAAAACTCAACTCACTAAATACATGCATCTTAAATAAAATTCGTTTGTCGGTTATAAATTGGCACGAGTTTTGATTTAGATACAATAGTAGTACAAAAAAGTATTAATTTATTTGTTTTTGATTAGAAACTAACTAAATTTACATAATTAAAATTTAAAAAAAATGAAACAAATTTTAGGAATAGTAGCAATGACAATGGTTGGAGCTGTATCATATGCTCAAACTGGTCCACAAATTGAATTTAAAACTGAAACAATTGATTACGGTACGGTAGTAAGAGGACAAGACAACGGAGTAAGAACTTTTGAATTTACAAACACAGGTGATGAACCTTTAGTTATTACCAATGTACGTTCTTCTTGTGGATGCACCATCCCATCTAAACCTGAAGCTCCTATCATGCCTGGGAAATCCGATAAAATTGAAGTAAAATACAATATGTCGCCAGGAACCATTTCAAGAACTATTACAGTTGAAACCAATGCGAGCAACGTAAACGGTGGAACTGTTTCACTAAGAATCAAAGGAAAAGTAGTTCAAGAATAATTACAAAAAATAAAAAAGGGACGATTAACCTAATCTGTCCCTTTTTTTTGTTTTATAATAGAAAACCAAACAATCTGATTCTTTGGAATCGGCTGATGATGTGATATAGAAAACACATGCTGATCAGTTTGTACAAAAATCAGATAGCAGTTCCCCTTGTAATAAGAATTGATAACCTGGCCTTTTATTCCTTCTGCTGACAATGTAAGGTGATGAGGCCTTATTAAAAGTACTTCTTCGTTTTGTACTCCAAAATAACGCACTGGAATGAGGTTCACTTCCCCGGTTAATTCTCCAATATATTTTGTTGACGGCAACTCATAAATATTTTGAGGTGTATCTCTTTCAACAATTTTACCATCCTGCATAACCAATATCAAATCAGAAAACATCAAAATTTCTTCAGGAGTGTGTGAGGTATAAATGACTGTAATATTTTTTTGTTTGCAATAGGAAAAAACTTGATGTGCCAATTGGTTTTTCTGGTGAAAATCGATGTGAGAAAAAGGTTCATCTAGTAAAAGTAGTTCTGGTTCTAATGCCAAAACCCGAGCCAAAGCTACCCTTTGCATTTGTCCGCCACTAAGATAACGCGCTTGAACATTCGCATGATCTAACATTCCGACTAAACTTAAAAGTTCGTTGATACGTTCTGCTTTTTTTTCCAAGTAAAAATTAGATAGAAACCTTCCTACGTTTTCAGCAACAGTCACATAAGGCATTAGATCAAAATCTTGAGCCAAATACTTAATAAAAGACATCCCTGGAACCAAATGAAAAGAAGGTCCAAGAATCTCTTCGGCTTTCCAGAAAATATGTCCTTTGTTTATATCCAACAAACCATAAATAGCTTTAAGCAAGGTAGATTTTCCACTTCCACTCTCGCCAATCAAAGCCACGGATTGCCCTTTTAAGACCGAAAAACCGACCTCAGACAATACTTCTTTATCCGAATAACTAAACGAAACAGATTGAACTCTTAACATAAGACAAAAAAGCAGCCGAAGCTGCTTCACTTATAAATATTAACCTAAACTTGCTAAATAACGCTCTGCATCTAACGCAGCTATACAGCCCGAACCTGCAGCGGTAATTGCTTGGCGGTAATCTTTATCTTGTACATCACCACATGCAAAAACTCCAGACAAGTTTGTTTTTGAAGTTTTTCCTTCAGTTATTAAATAACCAGTTTCATCCATATCTAGTTGACCTGAAAAAATATCGGTATTTGGTTTGTGCCCAATTGCGACAAAAACTCCGGTTACAGACAAATCAGTTTTTTCTCCCGATTTCTTATTGATCACTCGAACACCGTTAACGATTTGACCGTCTCCTAAAACCTCATCAATTTCAGTATTCATTAAAATTTCGATGTTTTCAACAGCCTTTACGCGGTCTTCCATAATTTTAGATGCACGAAATTTTTCAGAACGCACCAACATGGTAACTTTTTTACATAATTGTGATAAATAATGAGCCTCTTCACATGCTGAATCTCCTGCTCCAACAATCACAACTTCTTGATTCCGGTAAAAGAAACCATCGCAAACAGCACAAGCAGAAACCCCACCACCCATTTGCAAATAATGTTGTTCTGAAGGTAATCCCAAGTATTTGGCAGTAGCTCCAGTTGATATAATAACTGTTTTAGCATGAATTTCGATTGTATCATTAATCCAAACTTTTTTGATATCGCCAGACAAATCTACTTTTGTTGCCCAACCATCACGCACATCTGTTCCAAAACGCTCTGCTTGTTTTTGAAACTGCAACATCATTTCAGGTCCAGTAACTCCGTCTGGATAACCAGGAAAATTTTCCACATCATTCGTTGTGGTCAATTGCCCACCCGGTTGCATTCCTTGATATAATACTGGTTTCATATTGGCACGCGCCGCATATATAGCAGCTGTATAGCCTGCAGGTCCCGAACCTATAATTAGGCATTTAACGGTTTCTATAGTTGTTGACATATACTTAATGTTGCATTTAAATTAAAGGTTTACAAAGCTATTGATTTAATAAAACATATAAAAGAAAAGCTTATCAAAAGAATTGATCGCATGATTACAAAAAATAATACGACTAGTAATCAATCTCTTATAATAATTTTTAAATTTTTCATCAGAAATAGTTTTGTAGTATAAAAAAACATCTTATATTTGCATCCGAATTCAAAGAAAGAATTCGGGGTGTAGCGTAGCCCGGTCATCGCGCCTGGTTTGGGACCAGGAGGTCGCAGGTTCGAATCCTGCCACCCCGACAACACTAAGACTAAGTGGTGTCATAAACCCGCAAATTCTAAGGATTTGCGGGTTTTTTATTTTTTTTCATATCAAAATACCCCAATTTATATCAATGTATCTGTGAGCGATTGAGTGAGTAAATTTTATGTTTTAAATTTGCTCACGGAAAAGCGTGTAAGTAAATGTTTTTCAAATCATTAAATCATTTATTTTAACACTTTTTATTGCCGTTTGACTTCTTGTTTTTGAACAACTAATGGTTGGAATTAGTGAGCTGTATCAAAGTACAATAGTTAAACACAAAATGAATGGATATGAGAAAAATGAACACTTTTGGAATTCACTTTGTTATCAGAGTGACGAAACAACAGAAAAATGAAATGGGAGCTGTATTTGCAAGAATTTCGGTAAATGGAAGGAAATCTGAAATTTCCCTGAAAGCAAAAGTATTGCCAAAAAATTGGGATGTGGCTATAGGTAAAGCCAAAGGCAGAAATGATGAAATTATTAAACTTAACAATCACATTGAACGGGTTCGCTCGCTTATTACTGATTGTTATCATCAATTGATACAACAACGCCAAACGATTACCGTAGATGCTGTTAAATCATTATATCTCGGCGAAGACACAAAGGAAAGAGTTACATTACTGAAGCTTTTGGAATATCACAAACAGGTTGAAACAGGAAGACTCGCTCCGGGTACACTGAAAAACTATACTACTACGGTGTCTTATCTAAAAAAATTCATCAGAAAACAATACAGAAAAGACGATATCCCGTTAGATAGTCTCAACTATAAATTCATTATGGATTTTGAGCATTTCCTGCACAATTATGAACCAACTGACCACCATAGACCGTTGAGTAATAACGGCGTGATGAAGCATCTGGAACGGTTGAAGAAATTGGCTAATATGGCAGTTACTATGGATTGGCTGGAAAAAGACCCTTTTGCTAAATACAGACTGCGTTTTGAAAAGGTTGAAAGAGGGCATTTGTCAAAAGAAGAATTAGCTGTTTTATCCAATAAACGCTTTTCCATAGAACGACTTCAATCGGTATTGGATATGTTTCTTTTCAGTTGTTATACAGGACTTGCTTATGTTGATATTTCTAAACTTTCCCGTGAACATATTTGTAAAGGTATTGACGGAAAAGACTGGCTGATGACCAAAAGAGAAAAAACAAATACTTTAGTGAAAGTACCTTTGTTGCCACAGGCTGTCCAACTTATTTCCAAGTATAAAAACCATCCTGCAGCCGTGGCAAACGAAACACTGTTTCCAGTCATCACCAACCAGCGGATGAATGGCTATTTGAAAGAAATAGCGGACCTTTGTAAGATTAAGAAAAACCTTACCTTCCATTTAGCTCGGCACACTTTTGCGACAACGGTTACTTTAAGCAATGGTGTTCCAATTGAGTCAGTAAGTAAAATGCTGGGACATACTTCTATTAAAACAACCCAGATATATGCCAAAGTAGTAGAACAAAAGTTGAGTGAAGATATGCAGAACCTAAAATTAAAAATGTTGTCCTCTCAAAGATAATTATTTACAAATTACCTTTGAATGCCAAATACTAACTTTGAGTGCAAGCTAAACTAAAGCAGTAAGTATTTTGGATTCATTTGTCCCTGTAATGGCAAAAAGCCATTTAAAATTTACTTTAATAATCTAAAATGAATGCAAAATGAAAGTAGAGCTAATCACAAAAGATGATTTGGAAAGTTTTAAAAAGGAACTTTTTGAAGAAATCAGAAGAAACAGATTCCATTTCAAAAAAACAGACCAAGCCCAGAAGGAGTGGCTGAAAAGCTATGAGGTAAGAAAAATGTTAGGAATTTCAGCAGGTACATTGCAAAACCTCAGGTTGAACGGGACATTGCCCTACACCAAAGTTGGTGGACTGATGTATTACCGCTATGAGGATATTCGGAAATTGATGGATGGAGACGAAAAGAGTTAAATAAGAAGGATTTTTATCCTTCTTTTTCTTTTATATACATTTCTAAAAAAACGTAATTTGAATCAAACTTACATTCAACTAATAAATGCAACAGCATTTAAAATAACCCAGGGAATCTTTTTGCCCCATGGGGCAAAAAGATTCCCTGGGTTGGCAAAAAATTTCATCTTATCTTTGGGTTTGTACAGACCAAAACAAGATGGGACATTTAACGTTAGAACAAAGATACAAAATAGAAACGTATCTATCATTAGGGAGAAATAAATCTGAGATTGCCGCATACATTGGCAAGGACAAATCGGTTATTTCAAGAGAAATTAAAAGAAACGCAGATGCAAGAAGCGGTGTTTACAAAGCTGCTCTTGCTGACAAAAAAGCAAAGCTTAGGCATCAAACAAAGGCTAAAAAAATTCATTTTAATGATGAAGTAAAAACACGGGTTGAAACGTTAATACGTCAAGATTATAGCCCTGAACAAATCGAAGGAAGATGCAAAATGAAAGGTATTTCAATTGTCTTCAAAGAAACAATTTATCAATATATATGGAAGGATAAACGCCAAGGTGGTCTCTTATACAAACACCTTCGAACCAAAGGAAAAAGGTACAAGAAAAGAGGTGATTCGAACGATAAAAGAGGATTAATAACTGACAGAGTGGATGTTAGCATGCGACCGGAGGTTGTAGACAAAAAGCTTAGAATAGGTGATTTGGCGATAGATCTTGTCATAGGTAGCGACCACAAAGGAGCCTTGCTTACCATTAATGATAGGGCAACAGGTATTCTATTTATGGACAAAATTGAAAATAAAGAAGCCAATGTTGTACAGGCTAAAGCGATAGAACTTCTTGATGATTGGAAGCCATTTATACATACTATTACTTCAGATAATGGTAAAGAATTTGCCAACCACAAAGATATTGCGCAAGCCCTTGATATTGATTATTACTTTGCTAAACCATATCATAGCTGGGAAAGAGGAGCAAACGAAAATTTAAACGGATTAGTAAGCCAATATTTCCCTAAAAAGACGAACTTTGAAAATATAAATAAACAAGAGATAGAAAGAGTAATCAAAATTTTAAACAATAGACCCAGAAAAAGATTTGGATATAAAAATCCAAATGAAATTTTCGCACAAAAATTAGAAGAAATGAGATAAGTTGCATTTAATACTTGAATCCACCAAAACTTAATAATTATGGAAAAGAAAATAGAGAAAAATTCCTATCGAAGAAGTGATGGAAATACTAAAAGATGCAGGAATAGATGTTACTCAAAAAGAAACAGAACTGATTATGGAGTTTTTATATAATTGCACCAGAATAGTTATTAGGGAATGTTTTGAAATAAGTGAAGATTAAGCCCTATATATCTTTACCTCAATAATTATCCTCTTTGTTAGATTCCTTAATATTGGACACCAGACACAATATGCCTTTTTATTTTAAAGTCGAAAAGCAGAAATATAGGTAAATTACCTATTGACTTGTATGTTTGGAACTATGAACTTTGTCTGTTTAACTATTAAAAATTTTAATTATGACAATTGACAACAACACCGGAGATGTAATTACATTGGACGAAGCAATTAATTACACGCACACTTTTCAGGGAAATAACCCTGATGCAATTAAATCCTTCTTTGCGGGAATTAACAAAATTAATCGTATCTTGGGGCAGGATGATTGCATAGGCATCCGTTTTTATAACGGAGAAGATCCAGTAACAGGAAAAAACAACCTTGTGTTAGTAGGTGTGGATAAAAACGGCGAAGACATTACGCAGGGAGTGATCCTTGAAAGATTGCTTACTTGCCCTTTTCATTGTCCCAAAAATAGTGTTTTAATAAAACCTTGATTTTGTATTCTATTTTATTATATACAGCTCTTTTTGCGGGGATACTCCCTTTATTGATGGCGTTTCCCAAAAAAAGAGCTCTTGTTTTTAAAGAACCAATAACCCCTTTTATTTGGCTGATTTTTTTAGCAACTTTATATGAAGGAATTGTAGCTATTGTCTTAAAAACAAATATAAGTTACTGGAATCATATTTATTCGTTTATAGAGATTTTAACCGTATTTTACTTTTACTTCAAGTTATTTCACCCCCGATTCAAAACGATTTTAATTTTACTCTTTGTTCTACTATTACTTACCCACATTATTTCATTCTATTTGATAGATACTTCATTATTCATTGCCGTAGCAGTAAATACAGTACCTCTAACGTCCCTTGTAATACTTGGTTCTTTTTGGTGGGTAAGAGATTTGTTCAAGAGTGATGAGGTGCAAAATCTCTGGCAAAACCCTATTTTTTATTTCGTATCGGCTTTTTATATTTATTATTTGGTCACTATGCCTTTGTTTTTAATGGGGAGTTTTATTTTCAACAGCAATTTGTATTTTTATGATTTTGCTATTGTCAATATAATGGCAACACTTATTTTACGAATACTTTTAACTATCGGCGTATGGAAAATGAAACCGGCTTAAAGATTTTCTTCTGGATTGTAACCGCCATTATGTTGTTTAGTGTCATCACAGTTTTACTGGTAATGGTGCTTTACAACAAAAGAACATACAGAATGAAACAAATAGAATCAAAAATTCTTATGAGTGCGACCTTTGAAGCTGAGCGTATGGAACGCAAGCGTATTGCAGCGGATTTGCACGATGATGTAAGTGGCGATCTAAATGCTATACAGTATTATATTACCAAATTATCAGAACAAAAAGAAGGGACTGTTAAAAAAGAAGAATTAGAGAAAATTAGTAGTGTGTTATCTAAAACTTTGAACCATATACAAAATATTAGCTATAATTTAATGCCTCCAATGTTGCAAGACTATGGGCTTATATTAACATTACAGAGCTACTTTGGTCGGATAAATCATATATATACAATAGAGATTACGCAAGAGTACCATGTTAAAGAATTAGACCTTTCAACGACTCAATCACATGAACTATTCCGTGCTATTCAAGAACTGACTACAAACATGATAAAGCACGGTGGTGCTAATAAAATCTCTTTCTCAATCTCGATGCAAGATGATTCAGTTTTTTTCGATGTTTACGATAACGGAGTTTCTTTTGATTTTTACCAATCATCAAAAAGCTCAAAAGGAATGGGAATAAAAAATATTATTTCCAGATTATCAAATATCGATGCGAAACTTGTACAATTTCCGGTAGACCAAGGGAACAAATTTAAAATTACTCTAAAAATTCAAAAATAAATGACAGAAAACACACTAAAAATAGCGATAGCAGATGACCATACCCTATTTAGAGAAAATTTAGCATTATGGATTAATGCCTCTGAAGAACTTGAAGTGGTTATTGAAGCATCAAACGGGAAAGATTTATTAGACAAATTAGAGCACACCAAAATTGATATTCTCTTATTGGACATACAAATGCCGGTAATGGATGGTTTTGAAGCTGCAAAAATAATAAAGAGAAAATATCGTAAGGTAAAAATACTTATATTAACGCTTATGGATGATATTAGCATGATATCCAAGGTCATTGAAATGGATCTCCATGGTGTTTTTACTAAAAACACATCACCTAAAGAATTGAAAAAAGCTATTTTAGGCTTAAAAGAAGATGGTTTTTATTCTGAAAAAAGTCTCTATTCTCAAATAGAAAACATCAAGTCCAACTCCACTTTTGTACTTCCAGAATCAGAACACCCAAATTTCACCGAATCAGAACTTAATATTATTGAACATTTTGCCCAGGGACTAAAAGCAAAAGAAATAGCAGACATCTTAAATATCAGTCCTCGTACAGTAGAAGTACATAAACAAAATATTTTAGAAAAAAGCGATTTTGATTCAATGATTACAGTAGTTGCCTATTGCTACCACCACAAAATCATAAAAACAGAAGATATATTGTCCAAAATAAATAAACGCTGATTGACTTACGCTTTCAAAACCATACTACTAAAATATTTACTCAATACAAATGTAGCAACATATAATTTATGTATGTTTCTATTCTGATTTTTGTCTCCATCTAAGCAAAATTAATTTTTCAATCAAAAAACATCCTGAAATATAAGTAAAAACACTTATTGACTGGCATGAGAGTTACCTATATCTTTGGAACATCATTTTGTAGCTACAATGATTAAATTATTTGTAGAATGTCTAAAAAATAAAAATTATGGCAGATGTATTAAACCCTTATGCATACATTGGAGATTTGCATAATAATGGACTAGATTTCGTTGCTCAAAACTTATTGAGCTTTACCTCGTTACCGGAAGGCGCAGAGGTAATCATTAATCTAACAGCAACCTTTGTAAATAACAGCGGTGCTTTTCCCGAAACAACTTATCAAGATTTAGTAACAGCAGGAACCATTGCAAACAATAACGTTGACTTGGATTTGTATCCGAGTGACTTTACAGAACAGCAAATTCAATATGCAAGACAGGTAGAAGCTGTTTTTGATGGCTACGAAGACCCGTTCAAACACATTGCTGAAATCAATAATAAGATAAACGCTGAAGTTAAAAAAGTTTTTACATCAAGGCTTTCTGAAGAAGAACAAGCACCTCTTCTTATTGGGTTAGCTGTAGGTAAATCCAGCTTGTATTATTGGAACCAACAGGTTATCGATTCAAATAGCTATTGGAATCAAGTAAACAATAATCAACCGAAATCAAAAACAATGTCTGATGTAGACTGGAATAAAGTAGGGAATTCTGATTTAAAAGGAGCTGTCCGTGGATTCTTCAGAGGATTAGCTGGCGGAATTAAAGGGGCTGTAGGAGGCGCTCTTGTCGGAGGAGGTGTCAAATCAGGCGTGGAGGTAGTTAAACAATTAGTTTTATCAAAGTAACTTTTTTCACAAACTATTTTAAGAGACATAGACACATTTAATATTGTGTCTATGTCTTTAAAACTAAATTATCCAATCATAGAACAATAGAAATAATGAATAGATTTTTTTACTTTATTACAATAATATTTAGTGTTATAATTTTAGCATCATGCTCCAGTGATGACAACACACCAATCATAGAAGAGCCTGTAAATCATTTATTAGGAAAATGGGGGCTGTATGCATCGGATTTAAAAGTGGAGCTTGATGGAGAAGTTTATCTAGATTTTGAAGACCTTCCTGAAGAAGGAATCGAATATCATTTTAAAAGTGATGAAATGGTAGATATTATGTTTTTCGATCCGGAAACCGGACAAGAAGAAGAAAGCCGCTCTGTTTCTTATAAAGTTACAGGTGATAAGTTAAAAATTGGAGATACGGAATATACCATATTATTACTCGAAAGGAATACTTTACATATAAACTTGTATTATGAGGGATATAATAATACGATGGAAGCTTACGAGAAAGTATCTATTACTCAGAAACTTGAAAAGATATAAAGGCTCACTTGTTACGTTCATTTTTTAAGCAAAGGATGTTGAGTTAAATTGACATTCTTTGTTTATTTTTACATTTTACACAAAATGTCAATTTATATAAACCTCTACTATGTATCAATACCCCTTAAACTTTCTTTTTAAGATAACCACTGTTTCCAATGATTTTACCGCCACTGATGCTTCTGGTAAAACTATTTTTTTTGTAAGAGAAAAGCTCTTTAAGCTTCGAGACCATATCAATGTTTATCGTGATGAATCAAAAAAAGAAATTTTATATGATTTGGTTTCTAATAAAATAATTGATTTTCAGCAAACCTTTACTATTACCAACGCACAAAAACAAATCGTGGGAAAAGTGCGTAAAAAAACAGTACGCTCGGTGATTAAAGCAACGTATCATTTGCAGGATGCCGAAGGAAATCATATATACACCATCAAAGAACGTAATGCTTCTGTACGGATTTTAGATTTTATTTTTGATGAATTAGTGCCGGTTGCAGGCGAACTCTCAGGGTATATCTTAAACCCAAAATATGTAGTTACAGATTTGGACGGAAATGAATTGATGGAGATGCGAAAAAAGCGTTCTTTCTGGGAACGAAAATTTCAAGTCCAAAAACTGAAAAAAGAACCTTTTAATGAAGAACAAGTGATTTTGAGCTTGGTTTTAATGATAATACAACAAAGAGATAGGGGGTAATTTAAAGCCGAATATTCAAAAATAAGTAAAATTACTTATTGACTGGTGTAAAAAGGTGTTGTAGTTTTGGAGTATCATTTTGTAGCTACAATGATATTTTGTCTAATTTAAAATATTTAATCATGAAACATTTAATGTATTTATTAGTAATGGTGCTTGGCTTTACCGTTAGTAGTCATGCTCAAGGTGAGGTTAGAGGCTTTACAAGCTTGTCATTTGAGTTTGAAGGGAGAGTAGAAACTGTGGATTTAGAGCAGGAGTATACTCAAAGTGAAGTTCAACAAGTTTTTTCATCTCAGCCTCCATGCTTTGGCTTTGGCTGTAGAACTGTTCCAGTTTATGTTTATATTGGAGGAGAATTTAGCTATGAAGATACCTTTGTGATTTTTCCCAATGATACTATGGACAGTATAATTGATAGACTTATCAATAGGTACTTTACTTAAACCTAATAAAGCCCTCCTTTTGAGGGCTTTAAATATATAAACATGAGAGAACTAATTTTACTTATTTTTTTACCTTTCTTTACTATTGCACAAACAGGTTATGTAACATACAATAACTCTACCTATGATTTCACTAATGGCTATATTAACCCCTCACATGTTGGTGTCGTAAGTTTTGATCAGAATACATCGTTAGAAATTTCTTTCAAACATGGGCTTGATGATGATAATGGCACCATGGTGTTAGAAAGAGATAGCCAATTTGCAGTTAGTGAATCGATGTATGATGAAAAAGGGCGACAAATCTTTAGAGATTTTGATACTCAAGATATAATAATTCGCAACAAAAAAAGTTCACAGTTTGAACCGTTTATTATTAAAGACCATTGGTTAGTAATACAATGGAATATTTTCGAAGAATTCAAAGAAATTTTAAATTACAAAGTACAAAAAGCAGAAGGTATTTTCAGAGGAAGGACTTATACTGTTTGGTTTACGGAACAATTACCCTACCCATACGGTCCATGGAAATTATTTGGTTTGCCTGGGGTTATTTTGGAATATTCGGATGGAGATAAAAATTACGGAACAGCAACTGAGATATGCTATCCTTGTGATTTAAATGAAAGCATCTCTATACCAGTCGAAAATAATATTCGCACTATTGAAGAACATGTCAAAATTTCAGACAACATTCATATATACCATATTTTAGAATTTAGAAAAAGAGGAATTGATGATATTATTGCAGGTAGTAAATTTAATGAAAAAGAGCTATTGGAAAGAAGAGAAAAGTCCCGTGAGTACTTGTTTGAATGGGAAAATGAAAATACAAAACGTGCTGTATATGACAAAAAAATATTAAAACAAGCTTATGAATTCGGTCCATCAACAAAAAGAAAATTACAAAAACTGAAAGAAGAAAAGGAGAAGTCGGATAATGATTTTAATATTCGAACCTTTAGGAATTAGCTATGTATTTTACTCCTGCGAGAGTAATCATGAAAAATGACATATATACACCATCAAAGAACGTAATGCTTCTGTACGGATTTTAGATTTTATTTTTGATGAATTAGTGCCGGTTGCAGGCGAACTCTCAGGGTATATCCTAAACCCAAAATATGTAGTTACAGATTTGTACGGAAATGAATTGATGGAAATGCGAAAAAAACGTTCCTTTTGTGGAAGGAAATTTGATGTAAATAAACTAACAAAAAAACTTTTAATGAAGAACAAGTGATTTTGAGCTTGGTTTTAATGATAATACAACAAAGAGATAGGGGGTAATTTAAAGCCGAACATTCAAAAATAAGTAAAAACACTTATTGACTGGTGTAAAAGTTACCTCTACTTTTGGATTATCATCAAGTAGCTACGATGATTAAATATTGTTTAATGTCTAAAATTTAAAATTATGGCAAGAAAGTATCCGCTTACATCCGAAGGTGTCAGAGCAAAACAAGAAGAGCTTTTTAAATTAAGCGACGAGAAATTACAGGAACAAGCTGTAGTAATTTCTGAAGATTATAAAAATTGGATTCTTCAAAATTTTGAGCTTACAGATGAGCAATTAAAAACACTTGAAGAAACTCCTCAAAATTTCAATTACATTGTGGGTTGGCAGTCAGCTTCAGCAATAATTAATAGAGATTATGTTGAGTTTGAGCAAACCCAAATGAGAAGCAATCTTTCTAATGGTCGTAATAAAACCACTATTGAAGGTACTGCTGAAGTAGGAGTTGATAATAATGGAAAGGTCACAGGTAAAGTAGGAATTAAAATTAAATGTTAAATTTAATGAAAAAGACAATATTTCTATTTTCTATAGCTTTGATATTATACTCGTGCAGTTCAGCTGATAAGCTTACAAAATTTAGAGATAAGTATTTGTTTTCAGTGGAGCTGGATAAAAACGGTTTCGCTGAAAACATTTCTTATAATGAGGTTATGGGACTTATAATTCTACCAGTAGAAATTGATGGTTCAGTTTATAATTTTTTATTTGACACAGGGGCTGTAACAATGGTTTCTTCCAAGTTAACTACTAAATTAAAAAGAATCAACAAGTCAGAACCCATTACTATAGTAGACGCTTCCGGTAAAGAAAATTCGGGTGATTTTGGAATATTACCCAAACTGTCTATTGGAAATATCGATTTTTTAAATATTGGAGTAAATGCCATAGATTTATCAATTTTTGAAAATAAGTGTATATCTATAGATGGTATTATCGGAGCTAACTTAATGCGTACCTGTTTTTGGAAAATTGATTATGTAAACAAAAAAATATATATTTCAGACCAAAAAGAAAATATTAAGATTCCGGAGCCTGAAATGTCGGCAACTCTTTTCGAAAATTTTAGCGGAAGTCCGGAAGTGTATTATAATTGGGCTCAATATGCTATCAGGGCAACGTGGGACACTGGATTTAACGGATTATTCCAAATAAATGATAGTATCTATCTAAATAATAAGAAAAACACACAAATTAAATCTATATCTTCTAAAAGTTTACCATTAGGAACCCTATATGAAAATTCAAATGCCATCGAACAAAATTATAGTGTTAGACTTGATACTGTTCTGGTCATTAAAGAAATTGACAAAAACTTAAATTTTAAAGCCAATTATATACTTTTCGATGTAGAGACTGAAGTTGTGCCTTATCCTGCATCTGCATTAGTTGGTAATAAATATTTAAAGGCTTCAGAAGAGGTTTTATTTGACTGGAAAAATAAACTTGTTGAGTTAAAAAAAATTCCATCTGAAGAAAAATTATCTTTGACTTTCGGTTTTACTGCTTTTAAAATGGGAGAAAATGTCCAAGTAATTTCTTTACAAGATAATTCAGAGGTTAAAAAAAGGGGACTAAAGATAGGGGATATAATTACTTCTATATATGACCAAGATGTTACCAACTTATCTCAAGATAAATGGTGTGAGATGTTTAATTCTTTTGATATCGATAGTCAGGACACAATATGGTTCAATGTAAAAAGAGGAGATATTGAAGAAAAATTTATTGTAAAAAAATACAATCTCTTTCAATAACTACACACAAACAGAATATCTGGATATGCAAATAAAAATTACAGTTTAAGTTAAGCGACATTTTTGTAAAATTGATTTTGATTATTAAACTCTTCTATTGTTTTATAATTCAGTGCACGGTGCCTTCTTTTTTTATTGTACCA
>Ga0265293_10004871_pt1 | contig 23106 bp, 24 predicted proteins | sample Munlanlewell138R_FD_192505 | JGI IMG/M metagenome (GOLD analysis project Ga0265293, IMG submission 192505) | Leachate microbial communities from a municipal landfill in Southern Ontario, Canada - Leachate well 138R | ecosystem: Engineered > Solid waste > Landfill > Unclassified | place: Canada... | reverse complement strand
TCAACCAGCTGGGCAAATACCTGCCCCAGGCCGGTCGGGGCGATGCAGTTGACGCGAATATTGAAGCGGCCCCACTCCACCGCGCCACTGCGGGTCAGCCCCACCAGGCCCATCTTGGCGATATTGTAGTCGGTGTGCAGCCAGGCCCCGGTCTGCGCATCGATCGATGAGAAGTTGATGACACTGCCACCGCCCCGCGCCTTGAAATGGGGCAGCGCGGCCTTCATGCCCCACCAGCTGCCGAACAGGGCGACGTTCAGGGTGTTCTGGATCATCTCGTCGGTCTTGTGCTCCATCAGGACGTTGGGGCCCATGTTGGAGGCGTTGTTGACCAGGATATCCAGCCCGCCGAATTCATCCACGGCGCGCTGCACCATGGCTTCCACTTCAGCCTTGACGCCGACGTCGGTGGCAATACCGACAGCTTCTGTGCCAATTTCGTCGCGGATCTGTTTGGCTACTGCTTCGGTGGCCTTGCCATCGCGGCCGGTGATCAGCAGTTTTGCCCCGTCTTTCGCCAGGCGCCGGGAAATGCCGTGGCCGAGACCCTTGGCGCCACCGGTGACGATGGCCACTTTACCTTCTAGCAGTCGAGTCATATTTTCTCCTTGAATTTGCCTTATCTTGCGCGTCGTTAAGCGCGTTGCCGGGGCACTCTAGCATAGCCGGCAATGGCGCCGCCAGCGGCAGGCAGAGGTTGGCCGGAGGGGGATATTGCTCCGCCCCGCGCGCGCATTCGACAGAGCCCGGGAGCCGCCACCCGGCCCGCCTGCCAGGAGGCGACCTTGCACCGAACGCCGGCCGCTTTCAGGGCCAAGCCATTGAAATCACTGGCCAGAGACAACCCGCCGGCAATGCCCACTTGCCGGCTCGTAATGCCTGTGTCTTAATTATGCCGATCCCGAGGGCGGGCCGCCAGCGGCAGCCGTCCGCAGGCAGCGCGCACCCCCGTTCAACAGCTAACAATAACCCCGAGGAGCCATCATGAGCGTCGAAAGCAACAAACAACTGATCGAAGAATATTTCGAGACGATCAATCGCGGCAACGAGCAGGAGATTCGCGCCCTGTTGTCCGACGACTTCCTGTTCGAGTCCATGCTGCAAGCGCCAAAACAGTTCAATTTCACCTGGGGACCCGAGCAGTTTGCCGCGGCGCCGCGGCTGATGTCGGCACAGATGACCAAACCCATCAGGATCTGGATCGAGAGCATGATCGGCGAAGGAGACAAGGTCTCTGTCGAATCACGGTCCCACGGCGAGATGAAAAGCGGCAAGCTGTACCAGAACGTCTACCACTTCCTGTTCACCATCCGCGACGGCAGGATCACCAATGCCCGCGAATACAGTTGCAGCTATACCGCCAACGACTGTTTTGGCGGTTTCAGCGAAGGCAGCTTCGAGTAGGCGCGGCACTTCGGCTCGGACGAGGCTCCTCCAGTCAAGCGAGGAGCTTGCGGTATCGAAGGCTTTCACCGCACCGGCCTTTCTATCGGCTGGCGGCCATGAGCGGTCCGCCGGGCTGGTCATACCGAGCCAAAAGATTACAATTGCACCCTCTCCAGCAACGATTATCAATAACGAGGACAGATCATGAATCTAGCGGGAAAAGTCGCCATCGTCACAGGTTCATCCGCCGGTATCGGCGCCGCTATCGCAAAGAACCTCAGTGAAGCGGGCGCCAAACTGGTGCTTACCGCCCGTCGCGAGGATCGCCTGAAAGAGATGCAGGCATCGCTGCCCAACGAGTCCGCCATTCTCGCCGCCGATATCGGCGCGGCGGACACCGCCGACCGACTGCTCGCCCTGGCGAAAGAGCGCTTTGGCCGCGCCGACATCCTGGTCAACAACGCCGGCATCCTCTCCACCAATCCCATCGACCAGGTGGACATCGAACTGATGGCCAAGATGATCCAGGTGAACCTCGAGGCGGTAGTGCGCCTGTCCTACACCTTTGGCCGCGAATTCAAGGCCCAGGGCGAAGGCGCCATCATCAATGTGAGCAGCATCGGCGGCTCCCTGACAGTACCCACCTGGGGAGTGTATTGCGCGGTGAAGGCGGCGGTGGAGACCTTTTCCAACTCATTGCGCATCGAACTCGGCGCCAGCGGAGTTAAGGTGGGCATCATCGCCCCGGGCAGTACCAAAACGGAGATCTTCGAAGTCCAGCGCGCCCACGGCGAGAATCCGGTGGAGCAGTCCATCGACTACCTGGAAGCGGACGATATCGCCCGCGCCGTGCGCTTCATGCTGGAGCAGCCGAACCGCGGCAACGTCGCCCGCCTGCACCTCTATGCCTCCGGCGAAATCGCCTGATCATCGCTTTCCGGCCAGGCTTCCCGCCACAAGCCCACCCCGGTCGCCATCCCGGGCGGGCGTTCACCGCGCGCCGCACAGGAGCTGCACCGGGGCGCGTGTCGAGGGTCAGGGGGGCCGCGGCCGCTTTCTCCCGGCGGATTCATTTTCTGGCGGATTCGTCGCCGGGCCTGCTGGCAGAGCTTTCAGCCAGATCGCAGTGCGCATTGCAGTTGCCGAGTGATCAAATTACCATCGGTGAACCGCAGCGCACTGGTCGTCAGCACCCGTGGCGGACAATTGCCGCCCCGGGAACACCGCCGACGCCGACATAAGAATCACACCTCCGAGGAGCACAGCATGACTTGGCTTTCCGTACGACCCGAACCGGCCTCCAGCGATCTCGACGCCCTGCTGGCCCTGAATCCCGACACCGGCAAGGCCCTGGTGGACTTTCTCGCCGTCGCCGACGCCGTCAACGACAGCGACCTGCTGGACCTGTGTCGCACCCGGATGGCGCAGTTGCTCAGCTGCCGGGCACTGCTCGCCGATGCCGACAGCGCACTGCTGGCGCGGCTCGACAGCTGGTATAAAACCGCCGACTTCAGCGCCGCCCAGCGGGCCGCCCTGGATTTCACCGAGCAGTTCATGGTCGCCGCCCGCGAGATCAGCCCGGAGCAGCGCCGCGCGCTGGCCACCGCGCTGGGGGTGGGCGAGCCCTCCACCTTCGTCTACGGCCTCTACATCAACGAGGCGCTGGTGCGCTTTCTCGCCTTCCTCGACGTCGAACCGCTGCACCTGCGCCAGGTGCTTGCCGCCACCGGCCCGGTCGGCGAAAAGTCCGACCGCAAGTTCATCGAGTGGGTGGAAGGGGACGCCGCCGAAACCGATCCGGCCCTTCTCGCCGCCTATTACGCCTTCAACCGCGCCACCTGCGCCGCCCACGACGTCGATGAGCTGACCGACGAGATCGTCCGCCTGCGCAGCGCCGAATATCACGACTGCAAGTTCTGCCAAAGCGTGCGCCGGATAGTCGACAAGCCCGATGGCGCCGACGATCTGATGCACGAGGCCCGCAATTACCAGACCAGCCCGGTTCTCACCGCGCAACAGAAAACCGCACTGGAGGTCCTCGACACTTTCCTGGTATCCCCGGCGGCGGTCGGCGACGACCTGAAAGCGCGCATTCGCGCCCACTTTACCCCGGCGCAGCTGGTGGAATTGCTGATGAAGGAAATGTTCTGGATGTCCAACAAGCCGATGATTTCCCTCGGCACGGATCCGGGCGCGGTATCACCAGCGGCACTGACACCTTTTGAATACGACGCCGAAGGCAATTTCGTTTTGCTCAACGGCTGACGGCCGCCACGACAAGGAACCCATCATGACAATCCGCGCAGTGTTGCTGGGACTCAACGCCCTGATGTTCATCGCCTTCGGGCTCGGCTTCATCGTCGATCCGGTCACCGTCACGCCGATGTTTCTCGGCCTGCCCGCCCCCAGCGGCGACCTGCTGATCGACATGCGCGCCACCTATGGCGGGCTGTCCCTGGCTGTCGGCATTTATATGGCGTACTGCACCTGGCGCAGGGAATACCTTTACCAAGGCCTGCTGGTGGCGTTTCTGGTGATGCTGGCGCTGCTGGTTGGCCGCGGCGTCGCCATCCTTGCCGAGCACAGCGCAAGCCAAGCCATGTACCAGTCACTGATCCTCGAACTGGTGTTGAGCATTCTTTTCGGCGCGCTGTTCTTTATTCGAAAACGCGGCTGAAGAGCCGGGATCATCACGCCCGGCAGGGACGCCGGGCATTCCTTCGCGAAGTCCCCCGCGCCGCCCCCGGCGACGCCATACCGGCCCGGGTGACGCTATGGCGACCCTCGGGCCGGATCGGCGCGAAGCGCCCCCGATCCGCCATCTCAGTCCACCACTTCCTCGGCTTCCAGCTCGTAGGCGCCATTGACGTTGTGCACCTCCCGCCCGTGCAGCGGCGGATTGAAAACGCAGGCCATCTTCATCTCTTCCTCGGCGCGCAGGATATGCTTGTCGTGCAGGTTGAGAGCATACATCACACCGGGCGCGATGGCGTGGACCTCCCCTGTCGCCACATCCTCGATACTGCCCTTGCCCGAGATGCAATACACCGACTCCAGGTGGTTCTGGTAATGCATGGGCAACTCGGCATCCTTGTAGATGGTGGTGATATGGAATGAAAAGCCCATACCATCGTTTTTGAGCAGCAGCCGGGTACTGTCCCAGCCCTGGCTGACTATCTTGCGGTCACTTTTTTCCGCATCCTGCAATTTCCTGACAATCATTGATCCTCCCGGATTCGAAAGCTGGTTGTGTTGGCGTCCGATAAAGCGACGGGCCGCGGGCCTGAAATACGCTCAGGCACTTTTGTCCAGACAGTATTCCTTCTCGCCATCGGCTTCCATGGTCTCGGCGAAGAAATCCCTTTCCTCCGGAATAATGTCGATTTTCTCAAGCACCTCGGCGACGCTCTGCTCGATGATATCGAGGCCTTGCTCAAGACTTTCATCGCTGATCAGCAGGCTGCACAGGCACTTGACCACGTGGTCGTCGGCGCCGCTGGTCTCGATGATCAGCCCCTTCTTGAAGGCGGCGCGGGTGATTTTACCCGCCAGCTCACCGCTGACGCAGTTGAGCCCCTGGAACATGCCGCGCCCTCGGGTGGTGAAGTTGCCCTCGCCGTACTGCGCGACGATTTTTTTGAATCTCCGGGTCACATAATCACCCTTGCGGGCAATTTCCTTCGAAAACTCGTGATCGCTCCAGTAATGGTCGATGGCCGCCTTCGCGGTGACGAAAGCCAGGTTGTTGCCGCGAAAAGTACCGTTGTGCTCACCCGGGCGCCATTGGTCGAGATCCGGCTTCATCAGCACCACCGCAAATGGCAGCCCGTAGCCGCTCAACGATTTCGACAGCGTCACGATATCGGGGTAGATACCCGCCTCCTCGAAACTGAAGAACGTGCCGGTGCGGCCACAACCAGCCTGGATGTCATCGAGAATCAGCAGCACGTCGTGCCTGCGGCACACCGCGGCGAGATTGCGCAGCCATTCGGCGCTGGCCACATTGATACCGCCCTCACCCTGTACGGTTTCGACGATTACCGCGGCGGGATGATCGACGCCGCTGGAAGAATCCGTCAACACCTTGTCGAGATACGCCGTGGTGTCGATGTCCTCGCCCAGGTAGCCGTCATAGGGCATCCGGGTAACCCCCGGCAGACTGACGCCGGCGACGCCGCGGTGGTGGGAATTACCGGTCGCGGCGAGTGAACCGAGGCTGACGCCGTGGAAGCCGTTGGTGAACGACACGATGTTCTCCCGCCCCTTGACGTTGCGCGCAACCTTGATGGCCGCCTCAACGGCATTGGTGCCGGTGGGGCCGGTGAACTGGACGATATAGTCGAGCTCGCGGGGCTTGAGGATTTTTTCCCGAAAAGTTTGCAGGAAATCTTCCTTGGCAACCGTGTGCAGGTCGAGGCCGTGGCTGATGCCGTCGCGGGCGATGTAGTCGACCAGCGCCGTCTTGAACAGCGGGTTGTTGTGGCCGTAGTTGAGAGTGCCGGCGCCTGCCAGGAAATCCAGATAGCGATTGCCTTCGCGGTCGTACATGAATTCACCCTGGGCGCGATCGAATACCCGGGGAAAGGCCCGGGCATAACTCTGCACTTCGGATTCGATCTCTTCAAAAATTTTCATTGGTCTCTGTCCTGTCGATGGAAGGGATATCTGTGCTGGGGGATGTCTATGAGGCAGGGTCAAGCCGGGCTCCGGGCGAAGGGGCCGATAGCCATCAGGATTTCGTTCTCATGCCCGCCGGCAAAGTGCCGATCGCGATCAAACAGTATTTCGCGACCATAATCGCAACCGAGCTCCCGTGCCAACCGGGTGAACAATCCCCACGACGGCCTGTTGCCGGGAGTGATGGTGGTATGCACCGTATCGACGCCGCGGCATTCGGGACGGGCGAGAATATGGCGGATCATCCGCACGCCCAGGTTATTGCCCCGGGCCTCTTCCGCCACCGCCACTTGCCAGACGAACAAGACATTCTCATGCCCCGGCGGCAAGTAGCCGGAGACGAAACCCAGCATGTCGCCCGCCCCGGATTCCACCTTGACGGCAGTAGCGGCGAAGTGATGGCACTGCAGCAGGTTGCAATACAAGGAATTGGTGTCGAGCGGCGGGCAGCGGGCTATCAGGCGGTGCAGCGTTGCACCATCGGTGCCGTCGGGGCGGGAAAACCGCAACTCCGGCACTGTGCCCGCCCTCTGGAAAGATTCATTGCCTCCACTCACATTCATACACCCCTAAATAATTCTTTCGATCCATCAATGGGATTTGCCAGCCGCTGCTCTGTAGCGGCGATAATTAAACACGATATTTGCATAGTACACTAAACATATTTTCAGGACAACCTGCGATAAACGGTACAAAACAGCCTCAAAGGCCAGAAATTCCTGGGACTTACCAATAAAATTCATTTGTGCTCTAATCATTAATCGCAAAAGATCATCGTCGGCAACCCCATGCAGGGAAGCTCGTCATCAGGAGTAACACATGGAAAAAATAGAGGAAGTGCTGGTGGCCCTGCGGCGGCTGATCCGCGCCACCGATCTCAGGTCCAGGCAATTGAACAAGACTGTTGGCCTCACCGCGCCCCAACTGCTGTTGCTGCAAACGGTGAAGCGCCACGGCGAGATCACCATTGGCGATATTGCCAGGCAGATGACGCTGAGCCAGGCAACGGTCACCACCATCGTCGACCGGCTCGAGGCCCGGGCACTGCTGGTGCGGCAGAAATCCACCACCGACAAGCGCCGGGTATATGCCAGCCTCACACCCGAGGGTGAACAGATACTGGAAGATGCGCCCACGGCATTGCACACCCAGTTGATCGACAAGTTCCAGAGTCTCGAAAACTGGGAACAGTCGATGATCCTGGCTTCGCTGCAACGCCTTGCCAACATGATGGACGCCGAGGATATCGACGCCTCGCCGGTGCTCGACATCGGCGATCTGGATCGCAGCGCCAGCAACCTGGAAAAAATCGACAGCAAGCAGCCGCGGGGGAGACGGCAGAATACCGCGCAGCGGGCCTAGACGCGCCCCTCGCCACCACCGCACAGCTGCGCTCGCACCAGCGCCCAGTAGTCGTTCATCAGGCCGGCCAGCACTTCGACCACCGGATCGGCCGGGACGACGCCCACGGCCAGGTCATCGAGCCCGGCGCAGCCCGGCGCGGCATATTCCCAATCGATCAGCATCAGCCCCTGCTCGCTGTCGATGACGTTGCCGGGAGTCAGGTCGTGGTGGGTCAGGCGCGGCTGCCAGCCGGCGTACTGCCAGCGTCCGATCCGCTCCCGCCAGCGCTGGAAGCGCTCGGCCAGCGCCGGCGCCACGGCGATCCCGCGGTCCAGCAGCTGCCGGGCATAGTGGTCGAGATAGGCCACGTAGTCGCGGGCCGGCAAGGCCAGCGGCAGAGCGCGGTAGCGGTCCACCACCGCCCCCAGGCGCTGGCGCTGCCCAGGGTCGCGGATGTCGGCGTCGCTCCACACCCGGCCGTGAATATAGCGACTGACCGTGAACCGGTTGCCCGGATCGCGGAACCACACCGCCGGCGCCAGACCGGCCTCGGCCACGGCATCGACGATCAGCGCCTCGCGGCGCCGATCGATGCCGAGACGGCCGTCGTCCGCACAGTGGATCCTGACCACCGCATCGCCGCGACAGGTGGCGACACGCCAGCTGACATTCGTCAGGCCGCCGTCGAGCCGCCGGGGATTGCCGGGCCGGGCGGCGGGCGCGGGAGACCACAGCGGCCAGCTGTCGAGCGCGCGCTCGAGCCCGCTGTCAGGCAAAGGAGACATCGGCCTGACGCTCACTGCTGCGCCAGCTGTAGTAGCCGAAGATCGCTATCACCACGTAGAACGCGAACAGCGTGCTGCTGAGGTACAGGCCGCGGTCGAAGTACATGAAAATACAGACGCTGTTGATGACTATCCAGTAGAGCCAGTTCTCGAGTATTTTTTTCGCCACCATCCAGGTCACGGCAACGCTGCCCCAGGTGATCAGCGAATCCACATAAGGCCAGGCGGCATCCGAGGTGGTGTCCAGCATATAGCCGGTGACGGCTGCGGCCAGCGCGACCGCAACGCCGAGCAGCCCGTGGCGGCGCCATGGCCAGCGGCTGATCGCCACCCCCTCGTGGCTTGTCCCGCCCCGCCGCCACTGCCACCAACCGTAAACCGCCATGGCCATGTAGTAGCCGTTGAGCAGCGACTGCATCAGCAGGCTGGCATGCCACAGCAAAGCGGTGTAGATCGCGGTGCTGGCAAAGGCGCAGTACCAGCACCAGGCACTCTCGCGCATGGCGAGCAGCAGGTAGGCGACGGCCAGTATCACCGCCACCGCTTCCCACGGCGAGAGCTGGGTCAGCGCCGCCACCATGCCCTCACCGAGGGCCATCGCTCAAAGCGCCTCGTAGCCGGGCAGGAACTTGACCACAAAGACACCCTTGCCGAGCGTATCGTGACTCCAGCGCATCATGTCGCCGAGGGTATCGAGCACCTGGCGGTCGTCGCCGGTAAGCACGGTGCAGGTGGGGAATGTTTCGCATTTGACCGCGACCGTTGCGCCGAGGCGCGCCAAAAACGCCTTGATCACCGGCAGGTAATCGTCTTGCAGGGGGTATAGGGTAATTTCAGCACTCAGTATCATGGTAGTGGCTCCGTTAATGGTTCAGGCCAGGATCATCGCGGGCCGCCGCTGAAGCGGCCCTAGAAATGATAGGTTGCGGTGATGCCAAAAGTGCGCGGGTCGCCGAGTTGGACGTATGCCTGGTCGTCCTCGAAGAACACCCGCGGGTCGTTGGCAAAATAGAATCCCCGGCTCGCGTAATCCTTGTCCGTCAGGTTGCGCCCCCAGAGCTTCAGCTCGATCTGCCGGAACTGGTAGCCGAGGCTGGCATGGACCAGGTTATAGGCATCCGATTGCTGGTCATGGCTATCGGAGAAGTAGAAGCTGTCACGGCCTTCCACCTCGATCCTGGCCAGCAGGTTGGTGACGACCGTCCAGTCGAGGCCGACGTTGAACTGGTAGGACGGCGCATGGGCCTGGTCGCGCCCGCTCTTGTCGACGAGCACGTCGTCATCGCCCAGCACGAAAAAGTCGTCGATCTCGGTGTCGAGGTAGCCGGCGCTGGCGAACAGCTGCAGCTGCGGCGTCACCGCCACCCGGGTTTCGATCTCCACACCGCGGTTGGTGCCCGACGAGCCGTTGTCGATATAGCCGACGAACAGCGAACCTTCGTTATACCAGCCGCGCAACTGGACATCGTTACGCTTCATATGAAACGCCGCGGCACGCAATTGCCAGCGCCCGTCGAAGTATTCGCCCTTGAAGCCGACCTCGATGTTGCGCGCGGTCTCCGTTTCGAATTCGAGCCGGCTGGCGATGAAGTCGATAACGCTGTCGTCGAAATTGTTTCTTTGCGCCTGGCCAAGCGCCTCGCCGTTGACGCCGCCGGCCTTGAACCCCCGGGAGATCAGGCCATAGACCAGGGTCGCGTCGTCGACCTGGTATTGCAGGTTGATCTCGCCGCCCCACAGGGTCTCGTCCGGCTTGCCGCGCACCGCCCGGTTGTCGCGGTACTTGCCGGCAAAGTCCTCGACCCGGCCGCCGACAGTGAGGGTCAAGCGTTCGCTCAGTGGTGCGGACAGTTCTCCGTACAGGGCGAGGTGGCGGCTGTCGTAGTCGCTGGCAAACACGCCCGGCGCATCAAGATCCCAGTCGAAAAAGTCACGCCTGAGCCCTTCGTCGCGGTCGTAATAGTAGACGCCCGCGACCCATTCCAGGCTATCGAACAACCTGCCGGCCTCACCGGAGATCAGCCGCAGGTCGAACTGCACCGCATCCCGGTCGCGGCGGTAGCGGTCGACACTGGAATACCACCAGTCGAATCCCCACCGCCCGCTGTCGCACGCAAGGCCGTCGCAGATGGCGGTATTGGTCCAGTCCTCGTCAAAACCGTATTCCAGCTTGGAGTGCTCGAACGCCAGCGTCGACTTGACCGTGACCCGATCGCTGGCCGCCCAGGTGGCGGTGAAACCGAGGGCCAGCGTTTCCTGGCGGTCGCGGCCCGGTTCGTCGGACAGGGTCTTGCGATTATTGTCGAGGGAAAAATTGTCATAGCCGTTGTCGGCATTGATATAGAACAGCGTGGTGTCGACACTCAGCCGGTCGCTGGCCAGCCAGCGCAACTTGCCCCTGGCGGTGAGTTCGTCGCGCTCGGCGGTATCATCGCGGCCGAGAAAAACGTTGTCGATATAGCCGTCGCTCTGGTATTGCTGCACCGCCAGCCGGCCCAGCAGGTTATCCGCAAGGGGGCCGCTGACCACCGCGCCAAGTTCGCGGCTGGCGTAATTGCCGATCCCGCCGCTGACCAGTCCTTCGAACTGCTCGGTGGGTGCCTTCGACACGATATTGATCATCCCCGCCAGGCCATAGGCACCGAATCGGGTGCCCTGGGGGCCGCGCAGCACTTCGACCTGCTCGACATCGAACAGGGTGCTGGCATTGCCGACGCCGCTGAAATTGATCTCGTCGATCGTCAGACCAACGGATGGGTTGATCGGGTCGACGAACTGGCTGCGCTCGCCGATACCGCGAATCTGCACATAGCGCCCGCGCGATGCTCCGGAGGCAAAGTTGACGTTGGGCACCAGGTTGAGCATCTCGTCGAGATGCTGGGCGGCCCGGGCGGCGATGGCGCCGGAATCCATCACCGTGAGACTGGCCGGGTACAGCGCCGCGGACGCCTCGCGGAAATCGGCGGTAACCCGGATTTCTTCTATTTCCATCTCGGCTGAATGGGCAATGACAGCACAGACTGCCAGCGGCAAGAGCGCAACGGCAGCGAAAGAACAACGGGGAAATCTCAATGGAGCCTCCGAAACTCAAGGTTTGGGAGACCCGGTATGCGCGCTTGGGAGGCAATAGCAAAAGAGCACCTATCCCTACGCCGGCATTAACCGGATCAGGTTCTAAGGGTTCATCCTCGCGGATATCTCAGGCCTGTCTGGCCACCCCTAAGGTTTGGTCGTCGCAGCGCTTGGTCGTCGCAACGCTGGGTGATTGTAGCCGAGCGTGGACATTAAATGAAGATCGGACATCGGCACGGTCGGGCAAGGAGCTGTTGATGGAGATCGCCTATTGATAAAGAAACATTGTTCACAACAGCGGTGTCTGCGGTGCGCTTAGTTCCTCGGCGCACCCCATGCCCTGCACCCACGCCGCCGTTGCTTCAAATGATTCGGGAAAAACCTTGCCCCCGTTGCCCTCCACCGCGCAGCCAGGCATCGAAGACCATGCAGATCCGCCTGATCAGCAGCCGCCCCCGGGCGGTGACGACGATGGCATGGGGCTCGATCGCCACCAGGCCATCGTCCGCCATTGCCGCCAGTTGCCCCAGCTCGGCGCGGAAATAGTCGGCGAAAACGATTCCGAAGCGCTGCTCGATGGCCGCCACATCGAGATGAAAGTGACAGATCAGTCCCTCGATCACTTTCGCCCTCAGCAAGTCGTCGGCGCTCAGGCCGATGCCCCTCGCCACCGGCAGCTCGCCGCTGTCGACAGCCTGGTTGTAGCTGACAAGATCCTTGTGGTTCTGGGCAAAGCAATCGCCATAGGCGCTGATGGCGGACACGCCGAAAGCCAGCAGGTCGCAATCACCATGGGTGGCGTAACCCTGGAAGTTGCGCGCCAGCCGCCCCTCGCGCTGCGCCACCGCCAGGTCATCCCCCGGCTTTGCGAAATGGTCCATGCCGATGAACACATAGCCCGCCAGCAACAGCCTTTCGGTGGCGCGGTGAAGGATGTCGAGTTTTTCTTCAGGGCCCGGCATCTGCCCTACATCCATGTGGCGCTGGGTCTTGAACAGCCGCGGCATATGGGCATAGTTGAAGATCGACAGGCGATCCGGCGACAGCTCGATCACCGCATCCAGGGTGCGCGCGAAGCGCGGCCAGGTCTGCAGCGGCAGGCCGTAGATCAGGTCCATTCCGAGCGAATGAAAGCCCTGGCTGCGCGCCGCGGCCACCAGCGCCGCCACCTCGGCCACGCTGTTGAAGCGGTTCACCGCCCGCTGCACGTCCGGGTCGAAATCCTGGACACCCATGCTCAGGCGGTTGAACCCCAGTTCCCGCAAACAGCCGATGCTCGCCACCGTGGTATCGCCGGGGTGGATCTCGATCGCGTATTCGCCCCGGTCGTCCTGGCGAAGGTTGAACAGTCGCCGGGTGGCGGCCATCAACCGCCGTTTTTCATCATCACTGATATAGGTGGGCGTACCGCCGCCCCAATGGAGCTGATTGACCGGGCGGGCGGTATCCACCAGTGCCGCCAGCGCCGCCATCTCTCGCTCCAGGCGGTCGAGATAGGGTGGGGCCAGCTTGCGATCGGCGGTGATGATCCGGTTGCAGGCGCAGTAGTAGCAGACCCTGCTGCAGAAAGGGATATGCACGTATAGCGACAGCGGGCGGCCCCGGGCATTGCTGAGGGCAATGGCCCGACCGATCTCCCGCCGGCCAAAATCCTCGCCGAACTGCGGGGCGGTCGGATAGGAGGTGTAGCGCGGCCCGGACAGGTCGTAGCGGGCGATCAGATCCGGATCCCACAGCGCGGGGCTCTGTTCCCTCCAGTCGATACGGCGAGAGTCGACCTGATCGACGTCGATACTGTGCATGGCGGCTCCTGACAGGCGCTCGTTGTCGCGATGGCGCCATTGTCGTCCCGTTGGCGCTCTCTTACCTTGATGTTTATCAAGGGAATTTGCCGTCCTGTCGGGCACCCGCGGGGGTAGCCGGCGCTGGTTATTCCGTCACCACAGGACTATAATCCGGCCCGTCTCCAACCTCAACGAACGGAAGTCCCGCAATGAGCTACAGCAACATCCCGGCCGGCAACGACCTGCCGAACGACATCAATGTGATCATCGAAATCCCCGCCAACCACGACCCCATCAAGTACGAAATCGAAAAAGAATACGACGCCCTTTTCGTCGACCGGTTCGTTGCCACCCCGATGTTCTACCCGGCCAACTACGGCTTCATTCCCGGCACTCTGTCGGAAGACGGCGACCCCCTCGACGTGCTGGTCATCTCGCCCTATCCGGTCATGCCCGGCTCGGTGATCCGCAGCCGCCCAATCGGCATTCTCAACATGACCGACGAATCCGGCGTCGACGCCAAGCTCATCGCGGTCCCCCACAGCAAGCTCACCAAGCAGTACGAGCACATCAAGGATGTTGGCGATGTCCCCGAGCTGCTGCTCAGGCAGATCGCCCACTATTTCGAGAACTACAAGGACCTCGAAGAAGGCAAGTGGGTAAAAGTCGACAACTGGTCACATGCCGAAGATGCCCGCAAGGAGATCATGGCCTCCCGCGAGCGCTACCTGAAAAGCAACGCCTGACCGTCAAACGCTCGCCGACACCAAAAACCCCGCACCTCTCCGGTGCGGGGTTTTTGGTCAGGACCTGACAAAAGATCGGCCCGCGCCCCGTCTGCCAAGTCGACCGCGGGGACGCGCCCGGGGCGACAACCCGCCCCGCGAGCGCCCGTCCCGGCGGGGCAAGGCCCGCCGCTTACTCGGCGGTCGCTTCGTCGATCAGTTGCTGCAATTCGCCGCTCGCCTGCATCTCGGCGATGATGTCGGAACCACCGATCAACTCGCCCTTGACCCACAGCTGGGGAAAGGTGGGCCAATTGCCGTACTTGGGCAAATTGGCGCGAATCTCGGAGTTACTGAGAATATCGACATAAGCAAAGCGCTTGCCACAGGCCATCACCGCCTGCACCGCGCGGGACGAAAAGCCACACTGGGGCTGGTTGGGATTGCCTTTCATATAAAGGATCACCGGATTGCCCTCAATCTGCTCTTTGATGGTTTCCATGATATCCATACTGTCTTTACCTCTGGATGGGATCGCCACGAATCGAAGCACTCGCAATAGTCGAGTGGAAAAGTCGGGTATTCTACCCGTTTTTGATATCTTCCGAAACTGATGGACGGCGTCATCAGCGCCCGCCAAGCATTGCAAAGCAACCATGTTGACGATAGTATCGTCCCCTTTTTACGCAGGCAGCTTCCTTACCGGTACCGCTGCCTGTTCTGCTTTTGGCGTCAGGCAACCCTGTCTGGTTGATGAAAAACATTGGCGAAGCTGTCGATGTGAGGCCAAAGCGGGCAAACGGCTGGATTTCACAGAGTAACGTTCAACCGGAGTAAATGAGCAGGGCAGGCCCCGCGAAGCGCTTGGGTCCCGCGAGCCCGTTCTTAACGAAGCATCGACAATGCAGGTGGTTCTTCAGCGACCTGCTAACTGGATTTGGTGGAGTTGGCCCATGGCTACCCAAGCACTGATGAACACCTACGGCACCCGCAGCCTGACCATCGCCCGCGGCGAGGGTGCGACAGTATGGGATGATGACGGCAAGGCCTACCTGGATGCGCTCGCCGGGATCGCGGTGTGCGGCCTCGGCCATGCCCACCCGGCGGTGACCCGCGCCATCACTGCCCAGGCGGAGACCCTGGTGCACTGCTCCAATCTCTATAACATTCCCATCCAGCAGCGGTTGGCCGAACAGCTGTGCCAGCTCGCGGGAATGACCAATGTCTTCTTCGGCAACTCCGGCGCCGAGGCCAACGAAGCGGCAATCAAGCTGGCCCGGCTCTACGGTAACCAGCGCAAGGTCAAGCTGCCGACCATCATCGTCATGGAGCACGCCTTCCACGGTCGCACCCTGGCAACCCTCACCGCCACCGGCAACCGCAAGGTTCAGGCCGGTTTCGAACCGCTGGTGAACGGTTTCATCCGCGCTCCCTACGACGATATGGCCGCGCTCAGGACCATCGCCGGCAACAATACCGATGTCGTCGCCGTGCTGCTGGAGCCGATCCAGGGCGAGGGCGGCGTGTATGTACCGGACAGCGACTACCTCCGGCAGCTGCGCGCCCTGTGCGACGAACACCAGTGGCTGCTGATGCTCGATGAGGTCCAGACCGGCAACGGGCGCACCGGCACCTTCTTCAACTACCAGCAGAGCGGCATCCTGCCCGACGTGGTGACCACCGCCAAGGGACTTGCCAACGGCTTCCCCCTGGGCGCCTGCCTCGCCTCCGGCATCGCCGCGACGCTGATGGCGCCCGGCAACCACGGCTCCACCTTTGGCGGCAACCCCGTGGCCTGCGCCGCCGCCCTGGCGACGCTGGAGACCATCGTCGCCGAAGATCTCTGCGCCCGCGCCGCTGCGCTCGGCGCCCGCATCAGGTCCGCTTTTGCCGCGGCCCTCGCCGGCTGCCCTGAAATCAAGGACATTCGCGGCAGCGGGCTGATGATCGGTATCGAACTCGATCGCCCGTGCGCCGAGCTGGTGGCGCAGGCGGCCGATGCCGGCCTGCTGATCAATGTCACCGCCGAGCGGGTGGTGCGCCTGTTGCCGCCACTGATCCTCAGCGACGCCGACGCCGACCGGCTGGTGGCGATCCTGGCGCCGCTGATCAAGACCTTCGTCAATCATTGATGACGACAACCTAAAGACAATGACCTACAGCAAAGGGCTGCCGCCATGGCCGTGAGACATTTTCTGACCCTCAAGGACCTCACCCCCGCTGAGCTCGATCAACTCATCGCCCGGGCCATCGAGCTCAAGACCCAGCACAAACTGGGTACTGCCGGGACCCCGCTGCGCGGCAAGGTGCTGGGCATGATCTTCGAGAAGGCCTCGACCCGCACCCGGGTATCCTTCGAGGCCGGCATGGCCCAATTGGGGGGCAGCGCCATCTTCCTCTCGCCCACGGATACCCAGCTCGGACGCGGCGAACCGGTCGAGGACACCGCCCGTGTGCTGTCGCGGATGGTGGATATCGTCATGATCCGCACCTTCGGCCACGACAAGCTGGAAACCTTTGCCTCCTATGCCACGGTGCCGGTGATCAACGCGCTGACCGACAGTTTCCATCCCTGCCAGCTGCTGGCCGACATCCAGACCTTCGTCGAACATCGCGGCGCCATCCGCGGCAAGACCGTGGCCTGGGTGGGAGATGGCAACAACATGGCCAATTCCTACATCAACGCCGCCGCCCAGTTCGACTTCCAGCTGCGCATCGCCTGCCCCGAGGGCTATGAACCGGACGCCGGCCTGCTGGCGCTGCACGCCGACCGCATCCACCTCACCCGTTCGCCGGAAGACGCGGTCCGGGGCGCCCACCTGGTGGTCACCGACACCTGGGCCTCGATGGGCCAGGAAGAGGAAAAGCAGCAGCGTCTCACCGCCTTTGCCGGCTACCAGGTCAACCACCGGTTGATGGAGAACGCCGCGGCGGATGCTCTGTTCATGCACTGCCTGCCGGCCTACCGGGGCATGGAAGTCAGCAGCGAACTGATGGAAGACCCGATCTACTCAGTGATCTGGGACGAGGCGGAAAACCGCCTCCACGCCCAGAAAGCGCTGATGGAATTCCTGCTCTCCTGAGCCCTGGGCAGCACGATCAGACCGAACGGCCCGACGGGCTGGCGGTGAAATTGCTCAGGTTCTCCGCCACATGGGGCATGTGGGAAATGTACCCCCCGTCCACCACGATCACCTGGCCGGTGACGAAACGCGCATCATCGGAGGCGAGATACGCCACTGCCGCGGCGATGTCCCGGGGCTCGCCCAGTTGAGGGGTCAGCGAATGTGACCGGATCCGCTCCAGCTGCTCCCCGGTATTGTTGTCACGGGCAGTGGGAGTCAGGATCAGCCCCGGCGATACCGCATTGCAGCGGATGTTCCGCGAGCCATACTGGGTGGCCACATACTGGCCGAGGCAGTTGATGGCCGCCTTCGACGACGCATAGGCCGGCGCGTAGAAGTCGCCGCGCAGGGAGGCGCCGGAACTGGTGTTGACGATCGAACCACCCCCCGCGGCGAGCATGATGGGCAGGACATGCTTGATCATCAGCATGGTGCCGCGCACATTGATATGGAACGCCCGATCCCAGATGTCCGGGTCCATGTGCTCGATGGCCATATCGCCCGCCATCTGCTCCAGGCGGGTATCGGCGGCGTTGTTGTGGAGAATGTCCACGGTGCCGAAGCGCTCCACCACCCCGGCAAACAACGCGGCGATGCTGTCGACACTTCCCAGGTCCAGCTGCACAGCCGCAGCCTCGCCCCCGGCGGCGAGCACCGCCTCGGCGACACCGGTCGCGCCCGCCAGATCGGCGTCCGCCACCACCACTTTCGCGCCCTCGGCGGCCAGCCTCAGCGCCGTCGCGCCGCCAATCGCCTGCGCATCCCGCGCGCCGGAAACGATCGCTACCTTTCCGTCCAGTCTTTTCATGATGCATACCTCTTATCGTTAGATGTAATCTGTACAACCTCCACCCCCTGCCCGGGCGGGTCGCGCCCCGCGAGGATCTCCGGCAGGGAAACGACACCGACCACCAGGCGCCGCCGAGCCGCTCTCGGCGAGTGCCTCCGCGACGACAATAACGGGAGCACCCTATGATAAAACTCATGACCCTGGTCAAATCCCCTACCGATATCGCATTGGATGACTTCCGCGACTTCTGGCGCAGCGCCTTCTTCCCGGCGATGCACGCCATTCCCGCGGTGCGATCCCACCTGGTGAAGGCCGTCCACCACCACGCCCTGCCCATGGAAATCCGCCACGAGGAAGGCATTGAAAATGCCCGCTGGGCCGGGGTCGGCACTTACTATTTCGACAGTCGCGCCGGCGTCGAGAAAGTGCTGGCGGACAGCCGCTACCAGCAACTGCTCGGCTCGGATCCGCAAGTCATCACCGAGACCGTCAATCTGCTGGTGGACGAAGTGTGGATACACAACCGCGACAAATCCCACCTGCCGGTCAAGGCCTTTGCCTTTTTCAAGCGGCGGCCCGAACTGTCCCGTCTCGACGCCCTGCAGTATTACCAGGATGTCCACGCCCCCTTTGGCGATTCCGAAACCATCAACAGGGGTCGGACGGTGCGCTACATCCAGAATCATGTGCTGCTCGACCACCACCATCCCGATCCGCGCTACGATTTCGACGGAGGCCCGGAAATATGGTTCAAGTCCCTGGACATCGCCCTCGACCTGTTCGGCGACCAGGAGGCCATGGCGACCCTGGCGGAGGATGAAGCCCGCTTCGTGATCCGCGAGGATCTGATCCACTTCCTCAGCGACGAGGTGCCGGTGTTCGCCGGCGACGATCCGTGCTGAGGGGATAGGCGGTCATTCATCCCCGCCCCGCCACCGCGAGGTGGCGGTCGGTGATGAAGGTGAGCATCTCCTCGGGCTTGCTGAATTTCTGTTCGTCGGGACGCACGATGGCCATGTATTGGTCGTTGCCGTAGGCGGCGAGCAGCTCATCGATGCCGACCGCCCCCATATCGGCGCACATCGGGAAGAACTGGTAGGGGCAAAGCCATCCGGCAAGCCCTTCGCCGGAAATTTCCCGGCCGTGGACCTGCACATAGAGGGTGAGCCGGTTCCAGGTATCCGGGGCCCGCTGTGCCACCACCGGGTGGACGTCGTTCCAGTAGCGCTGCGCGTCCTCCACCGCCATGCCATCGACGACATGGCCGGCGACCGTCATCCGCACCCCGGTGGCGGCGCTGTCATCGGGCTTTTTGGGACGCACCTCGCCGAGAAAGGCGGCGCTGTCGCTGGGGTCCACCCACGCGTCCAGCCGGGCGCCGGCCGACGCCCGGGACAGGTCGGCGAGGGCTTCTGCGGCACTCTGATGATCGGCGTAATACAGTTCGACGAGGGCATCGAATCGCGGCGGAAAGACTTCCGCCAGTTCGGTGCCGGCGAGATCCAGGGGCAGGTTGACCAGCAGCTTTTCCAGACCCGCCTGTTGACCGGCGACGCACGGCCCCCAGACGTCGACCAGATGGCCGAGAAAATCCTCGCTGCCGATATCAGCCTTGCGCTTGAGAAAAGCGGTAATGCGCCACATGGGTTGCTCCCGTAGTTATTGTCGACAATAGCCGCTATTGTGCATCAGCGTTCAGCCGCCGTATACAACGGCGGCACTCCTCCCCCACGGCTACAGGAATTCCGGCAATTGCCGGCGAATCCGTTCGAGACTTTCAGTCACTACGTTCACCGACCTGTCCGCCACCAGGGCGGCGGTGGCGGGGTGAAACTCCTTGCGCAACATACCGAGAAACTCCGGTGGTGCCAGGACATACAGCCTGTCCACCGATCCCGCGAGAGCTTCGCGATTGAGCAGTTCGGCCACTTCCCGGGCGAACACCACGACCGCCTGCCGGTGGGGCTCTCCATCGCCGAGACTGTGGACGCCACCGCCGCGCCCGCGATCCCGCCCCTGGCGATCGCTGACCAGGTCCCGCGGGCGCTGCCGGGAGGCGGTGTGCACCCTGCTGTCGATTTCGCGCAATGCCCCGTTGGCCTTGTCCGCGGCAAAATAACGCAGCCGACCGGCATCACAAACGGCGATCCTGATCTTCATTCTCAACCTCCTCGCACTGATGGCATCGATAATCCGGCGCCCATCTCCCGGCCGCCGGGCCGGACGATGGGTAGTCCTTCCGGGACTGCGGATCGTCGTTATCGTTCCACTGCCCGCAGTGCGGCCACCAGGGCGCCATCGAGACGATAGATATCGGGGCGGAATTCCAGTTCCCCCTCGCCATCCACGCCAACCGTCAGATAGGCCATCAACAGGGGTACGGGAGACGGCAGGTCGACATTGCGGGTGCGCCCGCTGGCCTTGATGGCGGCGATCCTCGCCAATTCCTCGTCACCGGCCCCGGCGAACAGCAGATCGGCAAGGGTCATCGCGCTCTCCACCCTGACGCAGCCGGAGCTGAACATCCGTTGATGACTGGCAAACAACTGCTGGTTGGGGGTGTCATGCAGGTACACCGCAAAGGGATTGGGGAAACGGAAGGCCACCAGTCCCAGGGCGCTTTTCGGGCCGGCGTCCTGGCGCAGGACAATGGCCCCGGGCGCATTCCAGTCGATGCCATGGGGGTCCAGCTCGCGGCCATCGCGATCCAGCACACGGATGCGATTTTTGGCCAGATAGCCGATGTCTTTGCGGATTTCCGGGAGCTTGTCGTGGCGGTAGATGGTCGGCGGCACTGTCCAGGGGGGATTGAAGGTCAGGTGAGTGATATGGGACTTGAGGGCCGGCGTCGGCCTCGAGCCCATGCCCACCTGCGCCCGCGCCTCCCACACCGCTTCGCCGCCCTGGTAGTAGCTCACCCCGGCGCCGGCGATATCCACCAGCACCATGCGCGGCGCCATGTCGCGCCACAACCAGCGCAACCGCTCCAGGTTGGCGCGGATCTGGTCCTGGCGAAAGGCCCTCGGCAAATTCATTTCACGCAGCGTCTCACCCCCGACGATACCGTCGACCTTGAGGCGGTAGCGGCGCTGGAAATCCTCGACCGCCTTCGCCAGGCCGTCATCGAAATGGGCCTGTTCCGCGACTGGCCCGCCACTTCCCGGGTTGTCGGCCCCCGCCCGCACCAAGCCCTCGGCCGCCAATCGCGCCCGCAACACAGGTATCCGGGCGTCGTCCATGCCCGGCTTCAGCGCCGCGCCCGGCGGCAGTTCGGGCCAGTTGACGAAGCGCAGCCGCTCCCGCCAGGCGCCGTGGGCGGCGCGCAAGCGGTGGTAGCGGACCATATCCGGGCGCGCCCGCTGGAACGCCGCGGCGACATCCACCAGGCCTTCTTCTGCAAGGGTTGTCAGGGCATCGGCGGGCGCGGGGAAGAGATCGGCGACATTCGCGCGGGCATCGCGCCACAGCGGCTCGAGTGCCTGGCCATCGAGCACGCCGTGGTTGAGGTGATGCAGGGCTGTGAGATAGGCGCGGGAGGCGAGCAGATCGCGACAGATCAGCTCCGCGTCGCCACCCGCCTGCCCCCTCAACTGGCGCAGGCGCAGCACCCCGTAGGCGGCGGGATCGAGGCCGTCGTCCACCAGGCCATCCAGGGCCCCGATCAGGGCTTCGTAACGCTCTTCATCGCGCCACAGAAGCGCATAATCAGCAACGCCATAAAGACTGTCGAGCAAGGCTGTCTCGCGGTGGCGGGCATCGCCGGCGGCGATGCCACAATCGCCGGGCGGAGCCGCCAGGGCCGACTGCAGAGCCGCCGCCGATGTCGAGGCGACACCTGCGAGCACCGATGGCGCCGCCCCGGCGGCCAGCGCCATCGCCGCCAGCAGCCAGAAGGAACACAGCAAACCTTTCCTGTACAACGGTTTTTCTCCAGCCTCCTGCCTGTTAGAATCCCCCGCAACGATTTTGTCGATCGCTGCATGGCGGCTTTAGTGCGCACTTTATCACTAACCACGCACTTGCCCCAAAGACCGGTTCCCGCACGGGAGCGCAAAACAGAGAGACCATACCAATGCCATCGCTGCGTTGTCTGCTCGCCGTCGCCGTTCTGGCCGCCACCCCGCTCCTCGCCGCTGCGGCCGGCGTCATTCCCGGCAAGGCTGAAGCCCGCGCGCCCAGCTCCCTGCTCGAAGCCCTCGCGGGGAAGGCCCCGGCGCTCAGCAAAACAGTGCTCTCCCGGGCCATCGGCGCGATGGACTGCGCCATCGGAGAGGGCATACCCGCGGCCAGGCGGCTGGCGGTCATCGACTTTTCCCTGCCCTCGTCCAAACCCCGGATGTGGATTTTCGACCTGGCGCGCAAAACCCTGCTGCTCGAGGAACTGGTGGCCCACGGCAAAAATTCCGGCGACGACCTGGCCACCATCTTTTCCAACCGCGAGGGCAGCCATCAGTCGAGCATCGGCCTGTTCCTCGCCGCTGAAAGCTATGTCGGACGCCACGGCTACTCGCTGCGCATGGACGGCCTGGAGCCCGGGATCAACGACAAGGCCCGTGACCGGGCCATCGTCATCCATGGCGCCGACTACGTCGATTCCGGCTGGATCGAACGCCACGGCCGGATAGGCCGCAGCCAGGGGTGCCCTGCCGTTCGCCCGGAAGTGGCCGACCAGGTAGTGGACAGCCTCAAGGACGGCCAGTTCGTGTTTTCCTATTACCCGGACGAAGAGTGGCTGGCATCGTCGCCCTACCTCAACTGCCGCCCGGAACAGGTCGCCGGAACCACCGCGCCGCTTCCCGACAGCGACAGCTGACCCCGCAGCCGGCCCCTGGCACTACTGTGGGAATGACGCTACAGTAGCCGGAGCCTGTTAACGATAATCAGGAGTCAGCATGTCTCTATCCCCGCAACTCCAGCACGAAATCCATATTCTGTCCCTGTTCAATCCCGACACCACGTTCACCGGCATCAAGGTCCACCAGGATGCCGGCGCGGAGGCCATCGCCGCCACCCGGCGGCTTTACGACAAGGGCCTGATCACCCTGGTCGATGGCGGTTATCCCACGGCCCTGGGCCAGGAGGCGGTGCAACACATCGATAGCCTGCTGAGCATCCTCGCCGCCCAGGGGGCCACAGCGGCGCCTCGACCCGCCATCTAGCAAATGGGCGATGTCCAGCGCAGACAACCATGGTTACCGGCCCGGCGTCCTCGCGCCATCTGTCCAGCCCGCCGGCGGCTGGACAGACAGGCAACGATTGGCTAGCGTATCAACCCCTCCTTCGGAGGGGTCTGCCCAACCGGAACCGACAAACAGGAAAGGAATATGAGCGAATCCACACAATTCGACATCAACAAGGTCATTGCCGACGCCAGGCTGGTACTTACCAACCCATCGGCCTACTACCAGAATATGCCCA
>Ga0265293_10004870_pt1 | contig 23106 bp, 18 predicted proteins | sample Munlanlewell138R_FD_192505 | JGI IMG/M metagenome (GOLD analysis project Ga0265293, IMG submission 192505) | Leachate microbial communities from a municipal landfill in Southern Ontario, Canada - Leachate well 138R | ecosystem: Engineered > Solid waste > Landfill > Unclassified | place: Canada... | reverse complement strand
AGTGCCGCACATCGTGAGGGCCATCACCGGCAGCGACGAGCGTTTTCTTATACCGGCTTCGGCACTCTACGGCGGCATTTTCCTGTTGTTTTCCGATACGCTTGCGCGAACAATCATGGCGCCTATGGTGCTGCCTGTGGGAATTCTCACTTCATTCATCGGCGCGCCGCTCTTTCTTTATTTGCTCATCAAACGCCGCAGGAGGATGCTATGACGATGATACGAACGGAATCGCTTAGTTTTGCTTATCGCAATGATAAAGTCCTGCACGACATTTCGTTGGATTTTACGCCTGGAAAAATTACCGCGCTCTTAGGTCCCAACGGTTCAGGAAAAAGCACTTTATTAAAATGCTGCGCAGGAATTTTAAAAGGTTATGATGGTAATATTTTTATCGATCAGCAGCCGCTTCACCGGCTTTCGCCACGACGCAGAGCCAGATACATTGCTTATGTGCCGCAGCAGGAAATCCATACCTTTCCGGTGTCGGTACTCGATACCATTTTAATGGGACGGAAGCCTTACATCGGGTGGATGCCTTCGCGAAATGACTACGCGGTGGTGGAAACCATCATGCACCAACTGCACCTCGACGACATCGCCCACCGCCACCTGAACGAGCTAAGCGGCGGGCAACGCCAGCGTGTGATTATTGCGCGCGCTCTGGCGCAGCAGCCACAGGTTTTGCTGCTCGACGAGCCTACCGCTAACCTCGACCTGCGGCACCAGCTCGAAGTGATGATGATCCTTCAAAAGATTGCGCAAGATGGAATCACCATCGTAATAGCTGTTCACGACCTGAATCTGGCTGCCGGCCACTGCCACCATTTTGTTATGCTGCATGAGGGACGATGCTTTGTGCGGGGAAATCACGAAATTTTTACACCCAAAAACATTCGCAAACTTTATGAAGTAGAAGTAAAAATAATAGATAATGGAAGCCAGCCATTTATCGTTCCTGCATCTTCGGTACCGGAATAATTTTTCATTTGAAATGGCGCTGAGATAGCCAAATGATCACTAACCCCGGCATTTATGCCGGGGCTAAAAGACGAAAAAAACTCAGTGGGCTTTAGCCCAAATAAATACGACATTACAGACAAAAGCTATAACAATTTAGGTTTTAATAAAATTAGCCACTTTCTAAGACCCCCTCTAACTCCCCTTAAGGGGGAGAATGCCCGCTGCTGTGGCATGTGCGGCTGGACTCCCTTCCCTTTCAGGGGAAGGGTTGGGGATGGGGTCTGAATGATTTGGGAAATCACACAACCACTTAAATAATTACCAAATGCTAACTAATTTCAAAATAAAAATAATACGATTATGAACCTGCAAATTCCCTACATCGGAAAAGTAAAAAGCCGCTTTGCCGAGCCTGCCAATCCCGGCATCATGCGGGAGGCACAAAGTGAAATTGAGATTTTTGAAAACTACGCCGACGGATTATTTAAAATAGAGCTGTCGGATTACCTGGAGGTCTATTTTCATTTTGATAAAGCCGCTCCTTACGATCTTCAAACCTACACCTACACCGGCGATTACAAAGGCGTTTTTGCCACACGCAGTCCGCGCCGCCCGTCACAAATTGGAAGCACGCTGGTAAAATTGCTCGAACGCCAGGGCAACACTTTGGTGGTGCAAGGCCTCGATGCATTAGACGGCACGCCGGTGCTCGACATCAAGCCGATGCACATCCCGCTCACCGAAGAACAGGTGGCCGATGCCGAAATCCACAGCCGGAAAAACAATCCGCGCAAGCAGGTCTTTTCGGATATTTGGGCCAACCGCACCGACCGCCTCATGCTGGACGCCGCCCGCATGCACGGCCACTTTTGCCCGGGTCTGGCCATGGGCGTGATGATGGCCACCCATGCCATGCAGCTCATGCGCAGCAACTCCGACGGCCTCGAAGATTTGCTCGCCATCACAGAAACCAACAACTGCATCACCGACGGCATCCAATATGTAACGGGCTGCAGCTTTGGCAACAATGGATTAATTTTTAAAGATATTGGCAAAACAGCCTTCACCCTTGCCCGCCGCGATGGCAAAGGCTACCGCATTGCATCGCGCGCCGACGCCAAAGAATACATGCGTCAGGCTTCTCCCCTATTTAGCGAAAGCTACCAAAAAGTGGTTGCCGAAAACGACCGCAGCCAGGAGGAGGTGGTGAAATTTAAAATCACCGGTATCGAAAAAGCCTTTGCCACACTCACGCTTGATTTCGATAAACTTTTTACTACCGAGGCAGTCACCGTGGAGATTCCGGCCTATGCGCCCGTGCACGAAAGCATCGTTTGTGATAGATGTGGTGAACCGATAATGGCTTCGCGCATCATTCATCAAAGCGAGCGCAGCTTGTGCATACCCTGCGCCGGACATCGCGGTGCCGAACTAACGGGTCACGGCATTTCTGCAGGAACCAATTCTAACCCCGCCAAAGAATGATTCAATTTATCACAGGACTTACAGCGGCTGCGGCGCATGTGGTTTCCGGCCCCGATCATCTGGCAGCCGTCACGCCGCTGGCCATCGAAAGCCGCCGCAAAGCGTGGGGCATCGGCCTGGCTTGGGGAGCAGGACACACACTGGGAATTTTGGTGATTGGCATCTTGTTTTTGTTGTTTAGAGATGTAATTCCTGTGGAACGCATCTCGGAGCACAGCGAGCTGCTGGTGGGCATCATGCTGATACTCATCGGCGCCTGGGCTATCAGCAAAGTATTTATGAAAGAGCGCAGCCGCCGGCATGCGCATCTTCACACGCATGCTGCCGGCAGCGAAGTTTACGTACATCTTCACGATCATCAGCACGAGAATAATTCTGGTCATAATACCCGCGAGGCGCACAGTCATGACCACGCACGGCATCATCGGCAAAACCTCAAAGCATCGTTGGGTGTGGGAGTTTTTCACGGACTGGCAGGCGTATCGCATCTGCTGGCAATTTTGCCCACCCTTGCTTTGCCCACCAAAATGGATGCAGCCCTGTATCTCATAGGTTTCGGCATAGGTACGCTGGCAGCTATGATGCTGTTTGCAGCAATACTGGGATTTGTTTCAGGCAAAACTGCAATAGCAGGCAGAGCTGCAACCCACAATCTGCTTCGTATTGTGGGAGGGGCAGCAGCTATTATTATAGGGATATGGTGGATTGTGATGGCGGTGTAATTTCTTTTTCTTTGTTTAATAATAAGGTAATGCGTGAACAGGCACAGCCTGTAAAAATAAAATGGACGAGACACAGCCTCGTCCAAACACCGTCGGAGATGATGGATCGATAAACAACTTCTGCTTTATTCGGAACCAAACTATATATTTCTCACGCCATACTCATAGGAATTTGGTGGATTGTGCTGGCGGTGTAAACTCGAAATCCCAATATCAATTAGTTCTGATGCGGGTTCAGTAGAAAAAGTTAGCCCATCTCCTGAATTTTTTTATTTTTGTAGAAAAAATAGATGCTATGAAAATCAATTTTTTGCTTTCGAATCTGCCTTCGGGTCTTAATAAAAGTGCTCTCATCCTCAGCCTTGTTTTATTGTTCATTGTTTCAATTTTTTCTTGCGGGAAAGATACCATGGAACGGAATTCTGAAAATCAGTTTGGTTATACTCCACCAGATTATCCTGAAAAACCAGCAGGAAGATATTTGAAATCTATCTATTTAAATGATCTTGGAATGGGTACTGCAGGCACAAAAGTTGAGTTCGAATATGATGAAAAAAATTATGTACAATCCTATCTGTTAAGGGCTTTTGATCACAACGACATAACAGGTTTCGTTTGGCTGGAATACGATATTAATGGAAATGCCAAAAAAATAAGGCTATTAACTCCTGATAGTACTTTAAAACAATATGATAATATTGAATACGATTTGGAGGGTAGATTTACAAAGATATCAACCTATCAGAAGAGTGATGGGAATGAAAATTTTGAGCTGAGCTATTTCAGCGAGTTTATGTATCCATCAGTCGACACCATAGTTGAGTACCATTATATTCGCTATAATAATTTTGAAATGCCTCACAAATCATTGTTTTTACTCGATTCTTCAGGAAATGTATTTCGGAAAATGAACTTCAGGTTTGAAGAAAAATACCCTTATTCCGAAAGGGAAAATTATTTTACGAAGAGGCAGAGAATTAACGAACATCATGACCTGCCAAAATATTACCTTTCAATATATGGAATTAGTATGGAGATGGTTTTATCATCCAACACCTTAACCGGATTTCAGTCATTTACCTATGAACAAGATAGCATAAAAGTTCCTTTAGGTGAGCCAAGTATCATGCCTTTCGAGTATGATGAGAAGGGGTTTCCGATTTCTCAGGATGGTGTGTATTTTTTTTATTACACGGATTTCGAATAATAATCCTGAATGTGGAAGTCTGACCAATCTGTTTTGAGCTGATAGTGTTTATTGAACTACACCATTCAGAAGCAACACGGTTAAAACAAAACCTCTAATGTTTTTCATCATCAAAGATTTTAGCATGTTTTAAAAAGTACTTAATATTTATCTAATCAGCTTCAAAATTCATAAAAATCTTTTAATGATTGAACAGGCACAGCCTGCAGGAATAAACCGTTGCTTCGACAAGCTCTGCCACCGTTGCTTCGACCAAAAACCTTTGAGGAAAAGGGTTTGTCAAACGTTGATTTTCAGCAAGCTTTCGTAGCGGGTCTTCAAATCGTTGAGATCGTTTTTTACGGTGATGCCTGATTCGCCGGTTTCCAAAACCATGGCGGCATGGCGCTGGATAGCGTCCTTCTGCTCGTCACTTCGGGCAAAGTTCATCAACGTGTCGAGCGATTCCATGAGTCGGATAAGTACCGACGGGCTTCTCTCGCCGTATTGGCGGATTTGATTAAAAGAGGCGTCGATGAGGCCGGCGAAGTTTAACGGATGAACCTCCACACGAGGCGCACCATCATCGTCGCAGCGATATTTCTCCGGAAAATGAGCACGCGTCAGGTGCGCGAGTGTTGCGGTAAGGTTGTCGATACAGGTGATGGCTGTAAACGGGTCGTTGATACCGGGAGAAAGCGCCCGCGCCGCCACCTCTACCATCTGACGAATGGCAAACTCCACATCCTGCAGCGGCGTACGTTGCCCGCCAATGATGATGCTGCCGCGGATATGGTGCAACAATTTTTCATCCGTTTGCTTTCTTGCATGCACTTTGGCCAAAGGCTGCTGCTTCACCACAAAACCGCCTGGCCGGGTTAGTATCTTGATAAACAGGTCGTGCTCATGTGCCAGCTCCAGCAGCCTGTCATAATCTATCACCTGAAGGTAACCATCTTGATGCGATTTTACTACATCCGCTACAATCAGTGCGTTTAGTGTTGCCTGCGCCCGCGAGGCCAGAAGCTGCGAATCCTGCTCTTTATCCTGATCAGGGAAAAGCTTTTCAATACTATCATTCAAATTTTTATAGCTTTCCGAAATCACAGTATCGGCTTGTATTCCTAAAGAAATATGATGGATGAAAATAATCAGCAGAAAAATATTGGCAACTGCCACAACAATGGCAAACAAAATCGACAAGTTGGGGATAAAATCCAGATCGTGGTCGGACTTCACGGTGCGCAACACAAGCAGACAATAAATAAAAGTAGCGATATAGGCTCCCAGCACGATTTGATTCAGGCGGTCGTGCATAAAGTTACGCAGCAGCCGCGGGCCAAACTGCGACGAAGCCAGCGTGAGGGCAACCAACGTAATGGAAAACACAGTGCCCGCCACCGCGAGCATGGCACCGGCAATCGTCGAAAGGATGCCTCGGGCTGCTTCAGCTCCGCCCGAAAACAAATAACCAAGTGCACCGGCGGGTTTAAAGTCGATAGTACTGTCGAGAAAAATTAGTCCTATTGCCGAACCGATCGCAGCAAGCACCAGCAGCAACGGCACAAACCAAAAGCTGGTTTGTATAGTCTCCCATAAATAAATAAGCTTTGCTTTCATAATGTAAAAGGATTATTGATGGGGCTAAAATAGTGCTTTCTGCACAGATTTATTCTGAGTTTTAAAATAGGAAGAACCGACATCAACATCAACTAAAAGAATACCGGCAAAACCTGTAAAATAAACCAGACGAGGCGCAGACTCGTCCAAACACCGCTGCGGATGGAAGACCGACAAACTGCGCTTTCTTGGTTTATTACAAATGAAAATTTTGAATATCGAATATTGAATACTGAATCTTGAATATCGAATTAAAACCCCGTAAGGCGAGTAAAGCGGAAAGCCCGTCAGCCGCCCTAATGTCTTAAAAAGTAAAAACAGGGGCATGCGGTTTTTTTTAAGAAATCATCAACTTTTTCAACCGCACTAAAAAAGTATTTTTGCGCCAGCATTTTAAAAAATTATAACTATGAACTGGTTGTTGCCGGCAATACTTACGGCCATATTTTATGGCACCTACAATGTCTTTATCAAGCTCTCCTCCGGGCATATTCATCAGATAGCCGGGGCGCTGATCCTTCAGATTGTGGCAGCGCTGCTGGGGGCGGGAGTTTTGTTGTTTTTAAAAATAAAAGACGTTCCCCTCGAAGTTTCTACACGTGGCATCTGGTATGCCGTGCTGGCGGGAGTTTTCGTAGGCTTGGCCGAGATTTTTTCGTTTGTCGTTTTCGCCAAAGGCGTAGATGCTTCTGCCGGCATTGCAGTCATCATTGGCGGCTCGGTGGTGGTGGGAGCTGTAATCGGCTTTCTGTTTCTCAAAGAATCGATGCCTCCTTTGCAACTGCTGGGATTAATATTCATTGTGGCCGGAGTAGCGCTGGTTTCACGTTAAAAAAAGAAAACCGATGTGCCGCACCCTAAACCAATAGCACTTCTTTTTGTTACACGCAAAGATTTCTAGTTCGTTTTAGTCCTTTAAAGTTACAATTGGTAAAATATTTCAGTTGCAAAAAAAAGACAAATGCTGATTAACAGATCGTTCAATTAAACTTTTTTATTTTGTATTAAAAAAATTCAACTTCTAACTTCTAATCTAATCTCTAACTTCTAATCTTTCCATGCTACCGTTTCCTAAAAACATTAATATTTTGAAAAATAAAAAATCAGGATTTATCCTGCTCATCATTTTCGCGATGCTTCTGGTGGTGGCATGCCGCCAATCAGGAGATCAGGGGCAGCAACGCGGGGGCAGCAGCCAGCCCCAGCCCTATCCGGTGATAGAAATTCCGCGCATGACGCTCACCACCTGGCGCGCCTATCCTGCCAACATCGAAGGAACCAACTCCAGCGAAGTGCGCGCCAAAGTATCGGGTTACATTACAAAAGTTCTGGTAGAAGAAGGCCAGCAAGTGCGCAAAGGACAAGTACTCTTTGAGCTGGAGACGCAGTCGATGTCGGCGGAAGCTGATGCGCTGCAGGCCAACGTGGAGGCAGCACAGCTCGAGGTCGACAAGCTCGGCCCGTTGGTTGAGCAGAACATTGTAAGTCCTGTGCAGTTGCGTACCGCCGAGGCGCGGCTGGCGCAAGCACGCAGCAGCTACCAGAGTGCTGTGGCGAGCATCGGCTATGCCAGTATCAAAAGCCCGGTAGATGGCGTGGTGGGAACCATCCATTACCGCAAAGGTGCCCTTGTAAATGCGCAAGACCGGCTGCCACTCACACGCGTGTCGGCCATCGGAAAAGTGTATGCGCGCTTTGCCATGAACGAAAAGGATTTTATCACCTTTATGAATTCCGCCGACGGCCATACGATCGACGAAAAAATTAAAAATAAACCAAAAGTCAAACTGCTGCTCGCCAATGGCCAAACCTACAGCCACGAAGGTATCATCGAAACAGTGTCGGGCGACATAGATCCGCGCACAGGGACAGTTTCTTTTCGCGCCACCTTCGACAACCCCGAAGGGCTGCTGCGCGACGGTAGCAGCGGCACCGTGCTGCTTCCGGAGGCGTTTGAAAATGCCCCTGTAGTACCGGCATTGTCAACCTTCGAGCAACAAAACAAAACGCTGGTGTATGTGGTGCAGGGCGACACACTGGTGGCTGCCGCCATTGATGTGCTTGCCGAGGTAGATAAACTTTATGTGATCGGCAAAGGCACAGTGGAGGCCGGCACCATCATCCTGGCCAAAGGCGCCAACAAGCTGCGCCCCGGCACCCGCATCAAGCCACAGCAGGTGCCCATCGACAGCATCACCCAATCTTTTACAACCGTTTTTTAAAATATTTCTATGTTAAAATTTTTTATCGACAGGCCGGTCTTCTCCACCGTCATCAGCATCCTGCTGGTAATTCTGGGATTGTTGGGTCTGGAGCGGCTACCGGTTACGCAGTACCCCGACATTGCTCCGCCAACGGTGCAGGTGTCGGCAAGTTATCCGGGTGCCAATGCCGAAACCATCCTGGAAAGCGTAATTATTCCGCTCGAAGAGGAGATCAACGGCGTGGAAGGAATGTCATACATCACCTCCAGCGCCAGCAACAACGGACGCGCCAGCATCCAGGTTTTTTTCGAGCAGGGATATGATCCCGACATCGCAGCCGTGAACGTTCAAAATCGCGTATCGGCCGCCAACTCGGTGCTGCCTGCCGAAGTAATACGCGCGGGAATCACCACTTTTAAGCGCCTTAACACCTCCTTGCTCTATGCTGCTTTTTATTCTACCAACCCTGACTACGACGATACCTTTATCCAAAATTATCTTAACATCCACATCAAGCCGGAGCTGCAGCGTATCAAAGGCGTTGGTGAAGTAGGCGCTTTTGGTGGTAAAGATTACGCCATGCGGGTGTGGCTCGACCCGGTAAAGATGGCCAACTACGGGCTTATCCCTGCCGACGTGATCAACGCCATCGGCGAACAAAGTCTTGAGGCTGCTGCCGGCGCGCTGGGACAAAATGCCGGCGAATCGTTCGAGTATGTCATCAAATACAAAGGACGCTACAAAACTTCAGAAGAATACGAAAACATCATCATTCGCGCTTTGGGCGATGGACGCTATCTGCGCGTAAAAGATGTTGCCACCGTACAACTCGATGCTTTTAGCTACAGCACACTGTCGCAAACACTGGGATATCCGTCGATCAGCTTTGGTGTTTTTCAAACCCCCGGCTCCAATGCTCAGGAAATCATCGAAAACATTCATAAAAAACTGCAGGAGCTGCGCAAAGATTTCCCGGAAGGGGTCGATTATGTTGTGAATTACGATACCAACCAATTCCTTACAGCTTCCATTGGCAAGGTGCGCACCACGCTGATAGAGGCCTTTTTGTTGGTGTTTCTGGTGGTATTTGTTTTTCTGCAGGATTTTCGTTCCACGCTTATCCCGGCCATCGCCGTTCCGGTATCGATCATCGGCACATTCTTTTTCCTGGGGCTTTTGGGATATTCCATCAACCTGCTCACCCTTTTTGCACTGGTGCTGGCCATCGGTATTGTGGTGGATGATGCCATTGTGGTGGTAGAAGCAGTGCATGCCAAGCTCGAAGACGGCGCCACAAGTGCCCGCGAAGCCAGCGTTAGCGCCATGAACGAGATCGCCGGCGCCATCGTTTCTATCACATTGGTGATGGCCGCCGTTTTTATCCCCATCACCTTTATAAAAGGACCTACCGGCGTTTTTTACGAACAGTTTGGCGTCACCCTCATCATTGCTATTCTCATCTCGGCGGTCAACGCGCTTACTTTAAGCCCGGCGCTTAGCGCAATATTTCTAAAACCACAGCATGAATCGCGGCAAAAGAAGAAATTCCTGCGGCGTTTTTACGAACTGTTTAATGTGGGTTTTAATGCAGGAAAAGACAAATATGCGCACACGCTGGCTTTTATCACGCGTCACAAATGGATTGTTCCTGCCGTGCTGATCATCGCTATCGCTTCGATGGTGTTGCTCGACCGCAGTCTGCCCAAAGGATTTGTGCCAACAGAAGACCGGAGTGTTATTTTTATGAATGGGGAACTTCCCCTGGCAGCCTCACTCGATCGTTCTTATGAGGTGACGCAACAACTTTATGAGCATATCGATAAGATCGAAGGCATCAACACGGCCACCCTGATTGCCGGGCGCAACTTTTTTTCGGGCGCCGGCAGCTCTTACATCATGGGATTTATAAATTTAAAAAACTGGGACGAACGCAAAACCGAGGCAACCTCCGTAGAAGGCATCCAGGGGCAACTGTACCGGGCTGCCTCCTCGATTAGCGACGCCAGGATCATCTTTTTTACACCCTCAAGCATTCCGGGCTTTGGCAGCGTGGATGGTTTTGAAATGCAGCTCCTCGACCGTTCTTCCGGCTCACTGAAAGACCTCGACGCCACAGCAGGTGCTTTCACACAAGAGCTGATGCAACAGCCAGAAATCGCCTTTGCCTCCGACCCTTTCAGCACCGACTATCCGCAACTGCAAATGGAGATAGACGTGGCACGCGCCAAAGAATCAGGCGTGTCGGTGAGCGATATCCTGCGCACCCTGCAGGGCTATGTAGGTGGATATTACACTACAAACTTCAGCCGGTTTGGCAAGCAATATCGCGTGCAGGTGCAGGCATTGCCCGAAGACAGAGTAAATACCGAAAGCCTCAACAGCATGTTCGTAAAGACCCGCGACGGAAGCATGACGCCCGTTTCGGCATTTGTGACCCTGGAGCGTATCTACGGACCACAAACCGTTACGCGTTTCAATCTTTTTAATTCGGTAGCTATCAATGGAACCTCCGCGCCGGGCTACAGCTCGGGCGATGCCATCGATGCTATCCGCCGTGTGGCAGAGCGCTCGCTGCCCAACGAATATCAGGTGGCATTCTCGGGGCTTACCCGCGAAGAGATTGCTGCCGGCGGACAAGCCATCCTCATCTTTTTCCTTAGCATCGTGTTTGTCTATTTCCTCCTGGCGGCGCAATACGAAAGCTACCTGCTACCGCTGTCGGTGATCCTGTCATTGCCCATCGGTGTAGCCGGAGCTTACGCCAGCACCTGGATTGCCGGGCTGGAAAACAACATTTATTTTCAAATAGGATTGATCATGCTGGTGGGCTTATTAGCCAAAAACGCAATCCTCATCGTGGAATTTGCGCTGCAGCGACGGCGCCAGGGCATGAGCATCGTCAAAGCAGCCATCGAAGGCGCCACAGTTAGACTGCGCCCCATATTGATGACCTCCTTTGCTTTTATTTTTGGGATGCTTCCACTGGTACTGGCCAGTGGCGTTGGCGCCCAGGGCAACCGTTCTATCGGCACAGGCGCTGCCGGAGGTTTGTTCGTGGGCACGGTGATAGGAATATTGGTGATACCTACGCTTTTTGTCGCTTTCCAATGGCTGCACGAAAAGCTGGCGAAAAAACCTGTGGTACAATCTGTAAAAAATAGTGCTGACTGATGAAACGACGAATCACTTTTGGAATAGCAATTTTGGTGTTAATAACGCAGCAGGCTTGTTTTGTGGCGCGGGATTATACGCGCCCTGAAATGTTCGACGAAATAGGTTTTCGCACCGACACTGCCACAATGGATACACTGACGATGGCCACCATCGCCTGGCGCGACTTCTTCAGCGATCCCATCTTACAATCCTACATCGAAGAAGGGCTGCAAAACAACCTGGACATACGCACAGCACTGACGCGAATAGATGCTGCCCAAGCCTGGATGCGACAGGGAAAGGCTGGCTATCTGCCCTCAATCAGCGCCGACGCATCAGCGTCACATTTTGAATTTTCGGATAATGGACAAGCTCGCGGCGCCGGGTCGATAAATGTTTTTGAACTGGGCGCAGGACTTTCGTGGGAAGCCGACATCTGGGGCAAGATTCGCAGCACCCGCCGTGCTTATCAGGCGCGCTACCTGCAAAGTCAGGCTGCCCACCAGGCCGTAAAAACCCGGCTTATCGCCGGCATAGCCACGTTCTATTACGATCTGCTGGCCATCGACGCACAGATGGACATCACCCAGGCTACCATCGAAAACCGCAAAAGAAGCCTGACGACAGCCATCGCGCTGAAAAATGCCGGCAACGAAACCGAAGCCGGTGTAAAGCAAACCGAGGCTCAGCTATACACCGCGCAAGCCATCTTCATCGATCTGCAAAAGCAGGCACGCATTTATGAAAGTGCATTGTCGCTGCTGCTGGGAAGCCAACCACGCCCGCTGGCCCGCAATACATTCGACGACCAAATCGTAGATACCGTATTGCTCACCGGCATACCGCTGCAACTGCTGGGCAACCGTCCCGACATCCTCGCCGCCGAATACAACCTCATCAACGCTTTTGAGCTTACCAACGTGGCACGCAGCAACTTCTACCCGTCGCTTACTTTGTCGGCATCAGCAGGGCTGCAGAGCTTAGAGCTGCAAAACCTCTTCAGCCTCAACTCACTTTTTGCTAATGTTGTGGGCGGACTCGCGCAGCCTATCCTCAACGGGCGGCGCATACGCACGCAATACGAGGTGGCGCAGGCCGAACAGGAACAGGCGCGGCTGCAATATCTGCAAACGTTCCTCACGGCCACCGCCGAAGTGTCGGATGCATTGTATTCGTTTGATGCAACAACCCGCAAAATAGAGGTTAAACAAAAGGAATACGAAGCTTATAATGATGCGGTGCGTTATTCGGAAGCCCTCGTCAACAATGGCCTGGCCAACTACCTGCAGGTGCTCATCGCCCGCGAGCGTTCGCTGGCGAGCAGCCTCACCCTGGCCGAAAACAAAGCCACCCGTCTGAAATATCTGGTACAGCTTTACGAAGCTTTGGGCGGAGGATGGAAGTAGTGCCAGGAAATTCCAACCGTCCGTGGCGGTGTAAACAACGACAATAAAAAACCACAAAGGTGGCGGCATTGAATTCCAACCGCACCAAATACCAGTTATTTTCTTTGCTGTGATCCGGCTATCTTGTTGTTTCCATTTTATAAATAGCTACCTGATAGGGTGCAAGCTCGCCCGTGAGCCTATTATTTTGAACAGATAAACTATCAGGCCGGTTGGGGAAAAAATTAACAGCTTCTCCAGCCACATCTTCGGGCAAAGGTATTTCGTAAAGCTGATTATTTTCTGCATCTGCATTTAAAGCTATCAGATAAAATGCGCCGTTGTAGCGCCAGGTGGCGTAATATTTAAACTGGTAAATATTATGGTATTCGTGCAGTCCATGCAGGACAACATCTTTCCACTCACTCTGAAGTATCTCGTTTGCCACATTTGAAGCAGCCGCAAACACTTCCGGTTGCGTAACGTCGATGGTGGAGTTGTTGTCGTAATCTTTAAAAGTATAATACAAAATCCCCTTCATCCCCGTAACGAAGGCCAGGTAAGTCTGGCAGTCGATGTGGGCGGCAGAAGGATAGGTTTGGTCGATCCAGTTGAAGGTTTGAGGCGTCGCCATCGGGAAAATATGTTTCTCCTTGCAATCCAACACAAGATTTCGAAAATAGAAATCGGAGAGGTCGAGATAATGACCTTCGCTTTGAAGCCCCCACGGATACGACTGCATAAAAGCTACGTCGGTAAGAGGCAGCATGTACGGTACGGGAGGCTCAATATCGGCAAAGCTGATAGTAGCAACCCTGCTTTGATCGAGCGCTATGAGATGGTTTTTTTGATTTTCTACTTCCTGAATTTCCATATAGTTGGCATCATCCATCAGATTCCAAGCCACTAAAGCAGCGTGCTGCCCGAAGGTATTAACATACAAATCGAACAATTCGGGCGTCACTGATTGCCACAGCAAACCATTCACCACATGTACCTGCTGCGCTTCACACTTTTGCAGAAAGTCGTCGTAATTAGCCAGATATCCTGGTAACTCTTCCGGAGTTTTCCAATAGCTTTCGGCATAAAGGAAATTAAATCCTCCCGAAGCGATTTGTTCTGCCAGGTTGGGATATTCTTCAAAGGGAAGTGCCTCACAATAAAACCCAAACGGAAGAAAAGCCTCGTCGTAAACGATGAGGTTGAGATCGTCGTCCACGTAACTTATTTGCTGGGCAGCAACACTGACCACAAATCCGAATAAGAGCCAAAGCAAACTCACACTTTTAAAAATCTCGCCTGATGTTTTCATAGCTAATATTTTATGATTTTAATGGTTTGGTTTTGCTTGTCCGCTTTCGCAGAAATGCTGAGCAGGTAGATACCATCGGGCAGCGCTTCGAGATTTATGAATTCGCCGGGCATTACTTCCGTCAACGCCATTACAAACCTCCCTTGTACATTATAAACCCTGCAACTAAATTTGTTTTTCACACCCGAAATGGTAAACCTTCCTTTCGTCGGATTGGGAGTAGCAGTGATTGTTGCTTCAGTGGCCTGCTTTTCAGCAAAACCGGTATTGAGATCCATTTTATAAATAGCAACCTGATACGGTGCTAAGTTTCCGGTGAGGTGATTGTTAATCAAAGCTAAGCTGTCGGGGCGGTAATCAAAAAGGTTAACCGGCTCACCGATAACATCGTCGGGCAGGGGAATATCGTAAGCAAAGCTAATATCCGCGCTGGCGTTGGCGGCCATTACGAATAAATTATTGTTGTATCTCCAGGTGGCGCAGTGGCGATATTGACCAACATTATAATATTGATGTTCGCCGTGCAGAATCACCTCTTTTAGTTCGCTTTGCAACACTTCGGTGGCAATATCAGAAGCAGCCTGATAAAGCTCCGGCTGTGTGATGTTGATGGTAGAATTATTGTCGGAATCGAGAAAAGCATAAAACAGAATACCCTTGTTGCCGGCAATAAAGCCCAGATAGCTCTGGCAGTCGAGATGAGCTGCCGGCGGATAAGGATTATTTTCCCAGTTGTGCGTCTGGGCAATTATCATTGGAAATACAACTTGATGCGCTGTTGTTTTTTTATTAAAACGGTATCTGTACGCCACCATGTCGAGGTCGGGCGTGCCCCAGGGATAGCCCCACGGTCCCTGGTAAAAAATAGAGCTTTCCAGATGTTGTATCATATACTGAAAAGGGGGCGTAATCAATTCAAAATCGGCCATGCTTACCCTGGTAGTATCGAGTTGCTGCAATCGCTGCTTCTGTTCCATCACAGCCAGCTCGGCGTAGTTGGCATTGAACAGTAAATTGTAGCCAATCAACGACGGGAAGATTTTCAGGGCATTTACATAAGCATCAAACCGCGTAGGGTCGTTGAGATATTGCGGCAACACGATGATATTTTTGAGGTTTAAGCCATTGCATTGATTGAGAAACATCTCGTAGCTGCCGATATCCGGGACGTACGTTTCGGTAACGATTGTGTTAAAACCTCCATCAGCAATATCCTGGGCCAGATCAGGCCAGGTATAAAAGTTCATGTATTCGCAATAGAAACCGACAGGTAAAAATACTTCTTCGTCCACCATCAGATTCCCATCATCATTTACATAGCTTACCATCTGGCCAAAGGCTCCACTGCTGAAAATCATCAACACAGCCAAAAATACCCGGCGCAGTGTCAGGAAATTAATACCTGCTGGCGGAGCTTCCGGAGCGTAGCCCTGATTATTTTGCATCAATTTTATAAAAAAATTCATATTTCCTGCCACTTAAGTAAAATGGCAAAGGTAGGGCATAATCGGTTCGGTGAAAATACACCGCGTCGCGCATCGAAGAAGGGCCACTGCAGTATTAATCGGAATAAGTGGGAGAGATGCAACCCGATGGCCTTCACCTTTGATTGTGGATAGACCATCTACAGCGTCTCGTTTGGGCTAAAGCCCATTGATTTTTTTTGCCTTTTCACCCCCGGCCTAAAGGCCGGGGTTAGTGATTAATTGGCTAAAGACCAATGATGATCGGGTCGTCGCCATCTTCTAAAGAAATTAATTGCACATCCACGAAAGTGTTGGGCTGCGCCTGATGCGTAGGGAATTTCACCGGCACATAAAGCTCTCCGTATCCCTGCGCCATGCCGCTGTCGATTTTTTCGATCAATACCCGCTGCTTTTTCCCGATAAGGGATTCGCGAAAGCGTCGTTTTTCGGCATCTGCTACCTGGCGCAGCAGCTCGCTGCGCCGGGTTTTTTCTTTTTCACTTACGTGATCGGACATCCGCTCGGCGCGGGTGTTTTTCCTTATGGAATATTTAAAAGTGTGGACGTGACCGAAGTTGAGCGCTTTTACAAGCCGGAGCGTTTCGTCAAAATCCTGCTGCGTTTCGCCGGGAAATCCAACTATTATATCTGTGGTAAAATTGAAAAGCGGGTAACGCGTGCGCACTTTCTCTACTATTTGGCGAAAGCCTGCAACCGAATACATGCGGCGCATGGCAAGCAAAATCTTGTCGGAGCCGCTTTGCAGGCACAGGTGCATGTGGGGCGTTAGTTTGGGATGATCGAAAAGATCGAACAGCTTGTCGCCAAAGCCGTCGGGTTCGATAGAGCCGATACGCAGTCGGAAGTCGCCTGGCAGCGCCAGAATGCCCGCCACCAAATCTTCAAAATTCAAACCTTCTGCATCGTACCTCCCGATATTGACGCCGGTGAGCACGATTTCTTTATAGCCAAATTCCACCACGCGGCTGATGTTGTCGTAGATTTCCTGCGGCTTGCGGCTGATGGCCCGACCCCGCACACGCGGTATAATGCAAAATGTGCAGAAGTTGTCGCAGCCATCCTGAATTTTTATCCAGCTGCGTGTATGGAAAGTTTCGCGTGCCGGCTCATAATTGAAAAGCGCCGGGTCGAAGCTGTCGGGATGCACCACCTCGCCCTTATAATGGCCGTCGATAAGCTCGAAGATGGAGCTTTTGTGTTCGTTATCCACAAACCAGGTAACGTTGGGTTGCTGCTGTTCGAGGTGCTCGCGGTGGTTGTTCACCATGCAGCCCGTCACCACCAGCATGGCATCGGTGTGTTTTTTGGCTGCCTGGTTGATCACCTGGCGCGACTTGCTGTCGCTTTGGTTGGTAACGGTGCAGGTGTTGATCACCACCACGTCGGCGGCATCTTCAAAATCGACCACCTGATAGCCGCTGCTGCTAAAGCGCGAAGCCAGCGAATCGGTCTCAAACTGATTGAGTCGGCAACCCAGGGTTTTGAAAGCTATTTTTTTCATCTGATAAAAATCGAATTCGGCTTTGATACATCAGTATCTTTCCATGAACTCATCATAACATTCTATTTATTTGGGCTAAAGCCCAATAAATTTTTTTGTCTTTCCACCCAGCCTAAAGGCCAGGGTTAGTGATCAGTTGGCTATAAAAAACGCAACATTTAGTTCCCGGTCGTTAATTCGGCCACCGCCACGCGTTCGCCTTCTACCGAGAAGTCGGTGGCGCTGGTGATGACAATGTCGGTGAAGGTGCCGATAAGTTTTTCATCCAGAGCGGCAAAGCGGCAAACGATCTTTCCTTCGGTCAAAGCCGAAAGAAATCCCGGTTTACGGTCGTGGCCGGTCACCAGCACGCGGTAGCTTTTCCCGACCATATCTGTGTTGTGTACCAGGGCATGCTTACGCAAATCGTTGCTCAGCTCGTGGTAGCGGCGGCGTTTGATGTCGGGCGCGATGTCGTCGGCCCAACGGGAGCTGGCCGCACCCGGCCGCGGTGAATACTGGGCAATATACGCCATGTTGTATTTAAATTCCTCCATCATCAGGCGGGTGTTGGTGTGCTGCTCTTCGGTTTCGCCCGAAAAGCCGGTGATGATGTCGGTGAAAATGGTGGCTTCGGGAATTATGCGGCGAACGGCATGAATGATCTGGCGGTATTTATCCACAGTATGCTTGCGGTTCATGTGGATGAGCACCATGTCGTCGCCACTCTGCACGGGCAGATGAAACTGCCGTGCCAGGCAACGGTAGCGCGCCACCATCTCCACCACTTCGTCGGTCATGTCGCGCGGATGTGGCGAAGTAAAGTACACCCAGAATTCCCTTTCAGAATCCTCTCCCATTTTTCCTATCGCTTCAAGCAATTGCGGAAACGAAAGCTCTTCACCTTTTTTATCCAAACCATAGGAATTTACATTTTGCCCCAGCAAAGTAATGGATTTGTACCCCTGCTCCACCAGTTGCTGCACCTCTTGGATAATCTCTGCGGATGGACGCGACACTTCCCGTCCGCGGGTGTAGGGTACGGCGCAAAAGGTGCAAAACTTATCGCAGCCGTTTTGTATGGGAACAAAAGCCTCGAAGTCGGAGCTATAATGCGGCGTAATGCGCCAGAAGTCGTCGATGCTGTCGTTGGAAGGCATCCGTTTCAGGTCGCCAAATAGTGAGGCGGGCGTCACCACGCCATAGTGGCGGATCATCTCGGGCAGCTTTTCCAGTTCACTCATCCTAAAAACGATGTCGAAAAGTTTCAGAAACTTCTCCATGTCGGCGGGCAGGATGCATCCGGAGATAAAAGTGATCAGGTTGCGGCGGCTCTTCCATTTGTTCCAGCGGGTGATGCGCGAATAAACTTTGTCGATAGCTTTCTGGCGCACCGAGCAGGCCAATATTCCCACCAGATTTGCTTCTTCTTCGTGGTCGGTCCACTGGTAGCCGGTTTGCGTTTCGATGATGGTGCGCACCCGCTCACTGTCCGACATATTCATTTGGCATCCGAGGGTGATCAGATGATATTTCATTTTATTAAAATCTAAATTTTTAAAAAAGAAATCCTAAGCGTACAGGCCATCAGAAATAAACCTCGGCGTGCATGTTTTCGGTAGCCACGCCCTTTTGTGCAAGGATCTCAAAAGCTTCATGGATCATCTTTACGTTGCCACAAAGGTAATATTGTGTGGCGGTGTCGATGGTGGTCTGGCGCAGATAATCCGTTACACGCCCGTTGAAGTCGCCGTTGGTATCGGCAGTTGTACAAAGAATGTAGCGGTCGCGATGGTATTGGTCGCGTTCGTAGGCTTCATTACTATATCTAACCCCGTGCAGCAGCGTGTAGTCGAGCTGCGGATAGCTGCGCACATAGCTGCGGAAGGGCGCTATGCCCGTGCCGCTGGCGATAAACATGTAGCGGGCGGTATTTATTTCGTTGGGTCTTAACGTAAAAAATCCCAAGGGGCCATCCATCTGCAGTTGCGTGCCGGGCTTGAGTTTTTTCAGGCGGCGGCTTACGTCGCCTTCGAGCACCTCTTTGATAAGCACCTCGAAATATTCGTCGTTTTCGCCACTATACACGGAATATTCGCGGGCGTTGTTTTCGTCTTTTATACCAAGAATTACATGTTGTCCGGCCAGGAATTCCCGCTGGTGCCGGTCGAAGCGAAGCACGTAAGCGGTGGGAGTAAGATTCCGGGTTTCCTGAACGGTGATGGCTTGGGTTGCTAAAGGTATTTTGGTTGTCGGTTGTGTCATGTCAATAGTAAATTCTCAAAATTAATCCTCCCGTAAAAGGGAGCTTTTTAATAAAAACCATTAACAGGCACCTGGTGGGGTTGTTCATCTTATTATAACGTCATCCATTAAAGGAAACAACTGAATCCGATGGATTGGGTTTGTCAGGATAATTAACCAATTTTACCTCAACATTTAAAAGCTGAACGCTGAATAAGGCGTCGATGAATGGCAACCACCCTACATCTTGCGACTTCCGGCTGTCGGTGATTTTTGAATTATCTTTGCGGAAGTTTTTAATAGCAACAAAAAGAGCAGGAGATGAACATTGTAATAACAGGAGCCAGCAAAGGGATTGGCAACGCATTGGTAAGACGGCTTTCCGCCGATAGTGCGCATCATATTGTAGCCATCGCGCGCGATGCCGAAAAGCTGGACGCACTTGCGGAGGAGTGTCGCCGGCAAAACAACGACGCGCATGTGTACCCCATTGCTTTCGACCTGCTCACGCCCGGATATTCCTTCAGCCTTATTCCCGGGATCGTTGAGGCTTTCGATAGCATCGACGTGCTGGTAAATAATGCCGGTCTGTTGATCAAGAAAGATTTTGCCACCTTTTCGGATGAAGATTTTGATGCCCTGATGAACGTCAACGTGAAAAGTGTTTTTAAACTTACACGAGCGCTGCTGCCCTACTTTGCGCGACCGGCACACATCGTCAACATTGGCAGCATGGGCGGCATACAAGGCACGTCCAAATTTCCGGGCATGTCGTTGTACAGCGCTGCCAAAGGCGCCGTGGCAGTGCTCACCGAAGCCCTGGCCGAGGAGTTGTCCGACAGAAAAATTTCGGTGAACTGTCTGGCTTATGGCGCCGTGCAGACGGAGATGCTGGCGCAGGCTTTCCCGGGATACACCGCGCCATTAAGTTCTGAAAATATAGCTGAGTTTGTTGCTTGGTTTGTAATTCACGGCCACAATTATTTTAATGGGAAAATACTTCCTGTTTCTTCATCAACACCTTAAAAAAATACTTTTCTAAAAAAATGGATCACCAGGATCTGATCACACACAGCGGCATCGTCACGCGGCGCGAAACCGGCACCATCTACGTAAGTATCGTGGCCGAATCGGCATGCGCGGCTTGTCATGCCAAAGGAGTTTGTGGTATGTCTGAGATGCAGGAAAAGGTTGTGGAGATCAACGACGCCGAACATACGAAACTTGCCGTGGGCACTCCGGTGACGGTGGCCATGAAACGTACCACCGGACTTAAAGCCGTTTTGTTCGGATATTTCCTGCCTTTTGTGCTGTTGCTGACAACACTTTTCGTTGCAATGGGTTATTACGGCAACGAAGGCAAGGCAGGCCTGTTGGCATTGGCCATTCTGCTGCCCTACTATCTTGTGCTCTACATGCTGCGCGACAAGATGAAAAAAAGATTTGAATTTACTATACTCGACACATAATCAACTACATTTTACTAAATATTGAAATCCGATGAAACAACTACTAATCTATCTTGTACTGCATGCATTTCTACCTTTACTTGCACCGGCACAGCAGCCACTCTCGCCACGCACAGTGCGCAAAGCTGCCTTTGCCGACAAAACGCCGCAGCAACTGCGCGATATGACGGTGATACTGCCCGGCGAACGCAAACGCGCCTGGAAAGATGGCATCATCAAAAATGAATCGGTGGAGATGACACCGAAAAATGAGGCGAACTACGAGCCGGGAACCTATGAAAACCTGCAACAAACCAAAGGTGAAATAAAATCGCGCGGGCCGATGGTAAACATCGACGGCGTGGGCAACGTGAACGGCGTTTATCCGCCCGACACCGACGGCGACGTTGGGCCGAATCATTATTTTCAGATGATAAATCTCTCCTTTGCCATTTACAATAAAAACGGAACCAAGCTATACGGCCCCGCCGACAACAGCACGCTGTGGCAGGGGTTTATAGGTCCCTGGACGGGCACCAACGACGGCGACCCTATCGTAATCTACGACGAAGATGCCGACCGCTGGATAGCTTCGCAATTTGCTATTGAGCTTTCTAACGGCAAAAGCTATGAGCTGGTTGCCGTGTCGGCCACCGGCGACCCGCTGGGCGAATATTACCGCTATGCCTTCGAGTTCGATCATTTCAACGACTATCCAAAACTGGGCGTGTGGGGCGATGGCTACTACTGCACCTTCAACTTTTTCAGCGGCGGATTTATAGGATCGGGTGTAGCCGCTTTTGAACGCGAAAAAATGCTCGTGGGCGACCCGGATGCCAACATGGTCTTCTTTGGATATTTCCCCGGCAAATTCAGCCTGCAGCCTTCTGACTTCGATGGCGGCCTACCACCCGAAGGCTCGCCGGCTTATATTGCTACAGCTAATATTTTTAATAATAAACAATTGGAGATTTACGAATTTGCTGTGGATTGGGACGAGCCGGCCAACTCAACTTATCAGTTGGGCGTATCGCTCAATCCGGGATATTTCAATGCAGATGTGGATGGCATCCCACAGCCGGGCACCAATACCCGCCTCGATGTGCTGTCGCAGATGCTCATGTTCAGGCTGGCTTATCGCAATTTTGGCACTTACGAAACCATGCTGGCCAACCACACCGTAAAAGTAGGCAACCGCGCCGGCATCAAATGGTACGAGCTGCGCAAAGACGACACCACCAACTGGTACATCTATCAGCAGGGGGTGTATGCTCCCGACGACGACCTGCACCGCTGGATGGGAAGCCTGGCCATGAACGCCGACGGCACCATAGCACTGGGATACTCGGTGAGCAGCAGCAGCCATTTTCCATCTATCCGCTACACCGGACGTCCGGCCGACGCCCCGCCGGGCGAGATGACCTACGACGAAATAGAAGCTGTGACCGGAACCAGCAACCAAAGCGGCATCTCGCGCTGGGGCGACTACGCCAACATGAGCGTGGATCCTGTGGATAGCACAACTTTTTGGTTCACTACCGAATATAGCCGAAGCGGCTGGAAGACCCGCATTATCTCTTTCAACTTCGACTCGCTGATGCCACCCGTGGCCAATGCCGGCCAGGACGCCTCCGTTTGTCAGGACACACTTTTCAGAGCTTTCGGCAGCGTCACCAACGCCAAGAGCCACCTATGGACAACCACAGGCGATGGCATCCTGCCCACACCGCAAAATTTATCAGTAGTATATTTCAGAGGAAACGGCGACCTGGCAAATGGCGAATTCTGGCTCACCCTCACCGCCGAAGGCTACGACGAAGGAATGATTAGCTCCGACAGCATCCACGTAGAAATTGTTTTTCGCCCCATAGTTGATGCTGGAAACGACACCACCATACACCTCGACGCTGCCTTTCAGGCCGACGCACAGGCCTCCAACTACGAGAACCTGCTGTGGAGATCAAACGGCGACGGCATCTTTAGCAACGAAAGCTCCCTGCAAACGATCTATACACCCGGCGAACAGGACAAATTAAACCGCACCGCTAAGCTCACGCTAATAGCATCGCCTCTTTCGCCCTGCTCTTTCGGCGACAGCGACGATATGAACCTGGCGCTCGATCCAACCATCGGTATCGCCGAGGAACGAGCATTAGAAAAAATTTCGGTTAAACCAAATCCCTCTTCCGGGAAATTTACCGTCACCGCCAGCGGCATCAACCGAGATGCGACCATCAGCATTCTCAACTCCGCCGGCGACATCGTATTTACCCAACACATGCAACCCGGCGATTACTCCAGAGCATTCGACCTGCGCTACCAACCGGCAGGCATCTATCTTGTGCAAATCAACACAGGAAAAACTACGGTGGTAGAAAAGGTGATTATCCAATAGCGCGAGGCGCGGGGCGCGAGGC
>Ga0265293_10004869_pt1 | contig 23108 bp, 19 predicted proteins | sample Munlanlewell138R_FD_192505 | JGI IMG/M metagenome (GOLD analysis project Ga0265293, IMG submission 192505) | Leachate microbial communities from a municipal landfill in Southern Ontario, Canada - Leachate well 138R | ecosystem: Engineered > Solid waste > Landfill > Unclassified | place: Canada... | reverse complement strand
CTCTATTGAACGGCAAAGACGGCAGACGGACCAGGAACTCAACCTGGCTCGCAGGATCCAAAAAACCTTTCTGCCGGATAAACTGCCTGAAATCCAAGGTTATCAGCTTGCTGTAGAATGGAAGACCGCCCGACAGGTCGGCGGCGATTTTTACGACATTTTCAAGCTTGGTGAAGACAAATATGGCCTGACCGTTGCGGATGTCTCCGATAAGGGGCTGCCAGCCTCACTTTATATGACCGTTTCACGAACACTCTTGAGAGCAGTTTCAGGTGAATTCACCTCGCCCGCTCTGGCACTGGAGCGAGTTAACCAGCTTATCCAGTTAGACTCGGCCCAGTCGTTTTTTGTCACACTGGTTTACGCCATCCTGGACACCAGAAGCGGAGAGCTGACTTACGCAATCGCGGGTCACAACCCGCCCTTTGTCCTCGATCCGCATCAGCAAACTGCCACCCTGCTCCCAAGAGGCGGCATGGCGCTGGGGCTGTTAGAGCCGATTTCGCTCCAGGATGCACACCTGAAATTGCTGCCAGGACAGTCAATTATTTTATACACTGACGGCGTTAGTGAACCCCCAAATCCTGATGGCAAGGAGTATGGGCAGGAACATTTGGCAGAATTGCTCGGATCAGTTGCAAGTCGGGAACCCGAAGAAATTATTGCGGCTCTTTTGGAGGATTTGGAGGTCTTCCAGGAAGGTGGTATTTTTGAAGACGATCGCACAGTGCTGGTGTTAAAGCGGCTTTAATTACTGGCACACCAAAACAGGAACCTGACAAACCTCGAGCACGTGATCAAGGATAGAGCTGAATATTCGCCCCAATATGCCGGTGCTTTTGTAGCCGCCCATCATCACTGTGGAAATCGAATATTTCTCGACTAGTTCGGGTAGCTTAATTAACAATTCCTCGCCTGTCAGGTCAATCTGGTGATAATGCAAATTTAAGGCAGAAAGATAACCTTCGACAAAATCGATTGCTTCCTCGCTGGTTTTGTCCGAGTTGTCAAGCCAGACGATATGAAGCTCGCAATCATATCGCGCAGCGTAGTAAGCCGCGATGAAAAAGGCTTCACGGCTTTTTTCACTCTCATCGTAGACCAATAGTATGCGGCTGACACGTGCCGCCAAATCCTTGACGAACATCACCGGCCGCCGGCTGCTCTGCAATAGGGTGATCACTCCTGAAGAGATCCGTTCGAACAACGAACCTCCTGGCGGATAGCTCAGCTTCACCACTACCAGGTCGCTGAGAAGGCTGTATTTCTGTAAGGTTGGGCTGACATCCCCAGAGACCCTCAAAAACCGTCCTTGCATCTGACGCTGATTGAGTTGTTGATAAAATCTGTTTTCCAGATCCGCTTCTGTTTCGACGGTAGCTAAATCGGATTCAGTTTTCACATGCAGACCGATAATGCTCCCGTCGCTGCAACGGTTCATCAGCATGGCCTGTTCCTGAGCCAACATGGTGGAATCGCTATGGCTGACCGCAACCAGGATATCCCGGAAGAGACAGTCAGGATAGCCTTCCAATTCACCGGTCAACAACTTATCCAGTTCACGATCGGCAACAGAACCTGTGGTTGTGGTTTGCTTACCTTCCTGGTTTGCGACAAAATCGACAACATTTTCGGTCTGAAAGGCTGTCCCATACTCTTCCTGAAGAGCCGTCTGCTGGTCAAGCACCCAAAGATACAAGTCGGTTACAGTAAACTCGTTAAATTCATGACGTAGGCCAGATTCTTCAATGATCTTGACTACCGGAGAGTAGACACGGTCATACCAGTCGATCGCTGCTTCATCGAATGGGACTTCCCGGTTCAGGTTTGTGCCCATGTAATATTGGTGGACGTTGATATGTTCTTTCAGAAGTGGATAGTTTTCAATGCGCTTCAGGGTCAGGTCTATCCCTGGCAATATCCGGTCAAGATGGGTATCTTCCAAGAAGTCAGCCTGGGCGGCTTTTTCGGCCAACTCCTCCAGTGTGAACGAGCTGGACAATGGCACCTTGGTTTTCACTTCGGTCACATACGCCTCGACGGTATCCAGACCCATCTCTTTGGCAATTGAAATACGATGATTGCCGTCCAGGACAAAGTAAGCCTCCCCGATTTTGTAGAGCGATACCGGGGGCAGCCCTTTAGCATAGGGGCTTGTCATTGCCGTTTTTACATTTGCCCAGCGGGACTGGTTGGCCTCGCTGAGCGGTCTGAATTTTCGGTCAAAATCGGCTGTGCGGTTGACGCTGCCAACAATGTTTGCCAGTGGAACTTCGATCAGCCCAAGATCTTTTTGGCTAACCGCTCTTAGTTTTGAGGACACCTCTTGATAAGGCAGTAGATCTAAAGATTCACCACGGATACCTGACCAAAACCGATCCATCGCTGCCTTGCTGCGCAGTCGGTGAAAGTCATCCAGTGCTTTTCGATAAGTCGTGACATCTTCGTGCATAGTAAGTTGATTTTACTCCAGAGCTACGGCACCCACTTGCCGAGTCGATGCAACCCAAAAGTTCAGCTGGTCTTTAGGCACAAGTTGAGGTTCAGTCAGTTTCGAATCGGCGGGCTTCCATTTCTTTGAAACTTAATGAATCCCTACGGAATCAGAATCCCAGCCACCGCTGGCAGGACCAGAATGGACGGGTTCCATGCTATAATTTTTTACGCTCGAAAGGCGAAAACAGACTCACATGAGCAAACTAACCACCCTGAAACCAATCGATTACCTGTTGATCGGTCATATCACTTCAGATCTGCAGCCGGATGGTTCCAGTAAACTTGGTGGCACAGCTAGTTTCTCGGGTCTTACCGCTCATAAACTTGGGCACGAGGTCGGCTTGCTCACCAGTTACGGAGACGACGCTGAGATTTCTGCACTCTCCGCCTTGCAAGTCTGCAATGCGAACCCGGGGCAAACCACCTGTTTCAAAAACATCTCAACACCAGACGGACGCAGGCAATACTGTTACCAACAAGGCTCAACACTTAGTTTCGCTGATGTCCCAATTGCCTGGCGTAAGGCACCAATCCTCCATCTCGGTCCGGTCGTGAATGAGATAAACCCTGACCTTTTCGATGGTTTTGAAGACAGTATGATCTGCAGCACACCTCAGGGTATGCTCAGAGCCATTGCCGAGGACGGCAGGGTTACTTTCCGCGACTTTCCGGATAAGGAACGCCTGCTTCCTAAGACCCAGGCAGTCGTGCTCTCATTTGAGGACCTGCAAGGTGACCAACAGTTAATTGATGAATACGCAAAGCTATGCCAGTTATTAGTGATAACTGAAAACAAGGATGGCGCAAGGGTATACTGGAAAGATGAGGTGCGCAGTTTCAGCGCACCGGCAAAGGCCTTGGTAGAGGATACTGGAGCCGGGGACATATTTGCCGCCTGTTTCTTCCATCGTTTGTTCAAAACTCGCGATCCCTGGGAGGCTGCTCGTTTCGCCGTAGAGCTCTCATCCAACTCGGTAACCAGGCGTTATCTGGACAGCGTACCCCGCCAGGAAGAAATTGAGTACGCGGATACAGGTTATCTGAATGGGTAAGATATACACGATTGTCAATCAAAAAGGTGGCGTTGGCAAAACCACAACCACCATAAACCTGGGTGCCTACCTGGGACAGTTTGACCAAAAAGTGCTTCTGGTCGATCTTGACCCTCAGGCTAACGCGACTTCATGCCTTGGAGTCGACCATAACAAGGTCCAAAGTGGCACTTATGAAGTTTTGATAGGTGAAAAGAAGGCCAGTGAAGCATTGTTGCGAAATAATACCTTCAAGCTCGACTTGCTTCCTTCTACGCCCAATCTCTCAGGAGCTGAAATTGAGCTGATTGACATGCCCTCGCGTGACCGTTTATTGAGGGAGCGACTGGAAGTTCTTGAGAGCCGCTATGATTACATTCTGATCGACTGTCCACCTTCGCTGGGACTGTTGACCTTGAACGGACTGATTGCCGCCAAAGACGGACTCATCATTCCGGTTCAGGCAGAATATCTTGCCCTGGAAGGATTGGGTCAGCTAACACGCACCCTTGACCGTATCCGGGGCAGCCTGTTTGCGGAATTGCAGATAAGGGGCGTGATAATCACGATGTATGATGCCCGAACGAATCTTTCCGCAGATGTAAAGGGAGAAGTACATAAATTTTTCCCCTCCAAAGTATTTGAAAATTTCATTCCCCGCAGCATTCGGCTTGCCGAAGCGCCTTCATTCGGGATGCCAATTTCCGTTTACGCGCCATCCTCAAGTGGAGCACAAGCTTATCGGAATCTGGCGCTGGAATTATTAACGGGGGATGGGGTCAAACCAGACCCTGGTCAGGAGTAAACTATGGCAAAAAAAAGTGGGTTAGGCCGTGGACTGGATGCACTCATCCCAGGTTGGCAGGAAACACCGATCAGCCGCCCTGGCGATAAGGTAATACAGGTTCCCATCGCCAACATCAGTCCCAATCCTCATCAACCTCGGCAGCAATTCGGCAGCGATGGGCTTGAAGAATTAGCGGGCTCTATCCGTGAGCATGGCATTATTCAGCCATTGATCCTGATTCCTGGTGACGATGAGAACGACTACACGCTCATTGCCGGTGAGCGCAGACTGCGCGCGGCGAAGTTGGCCGGCCTCAGCGAAGTCCCTGTGATTGTACGCAGTGCTACCGAGCAGGAGCAGCTGGAGTTCGCGATTATTGAAAATGTCCAGCGTGAAGATCTTAACCCGCTGGAAAGGGCAAGGGCTTATCAAAATCTGCTGGATGGTTTTTCACTCACTCATGACGACATCGCTCGCCGAGTCGGCAAGAGCCGGGTTTCGGTCACCAACACACTGCGCTTGCTCAATTTGCCCAACATTGCCCAGCAGGCACTCCAGTCCGGTGCTATTACGGAAGGTCATGCCCGGGCGCTCCTGGGGCTTGCTAACCTTCGCGCGATTGAAGCCGCTCTTGATTCGGTCGTTTCTCTGAACCTGAATGTCCGCCAGACGGAAGCATTGGTAACCAAACTGGCAGGAAAAACCCCGCGGTCAGCCAAACCGACACCGCGGTCGCCTGAAATTGAAGATCTCGAGAATAAGCTCAGGCAATTTTTCCATACCAGGGTTAACCTGACCAAAGGTTCTCGCGGAGGGACAATCAGCATTTCCTTCTATTCGGACGAAGAACTCAATTCCATTCTCGACTCGTTAGGGATTAATGAGTAAAGGTATTCTGTTTACCAACACAAGCTTTTGTGCCCGTACCCTGCAACAAGCCAACGCCTTGCTCGTTGAGGAAGGACGTATTGGCTTCGTGGGCAAGCTTGAGCAAGCCCGGGAGATCGCGACCGGCACTTATGAAGAAGTCGACCTGGCCTGCAAGACCATCTTACCGGGCCTGTGCGACTTTCATCTGCACTTCGGCTATACAGCCGAGAAGCTCGACGCAGTGGATTGTGAAACAGACACACTGGATGAGTGTTTAAGAAGGGTGGCGATCAAGGCAAAAAACACGCCAGCGGGGGAATGGATCATCGGCTATGGCTGGAATCATAACGTCTGGCAACCGGCAGAGTATGGCAGCGCCAAACTTCTTGACCAAGTCACCACTGCCCACCCCATCCTGCTCCACGCCAAATCTCTACACGCGTCCTGGGTCAACACTATGGCTATGCGCAAGGCGGGCATATCACACTTAACGCCAGATCCAGGTAGTGGCGTGATCCTGCGGGATGAAAACGGGTCTCCAACCGGAATTTTGCTCGAGAATGCCACCGCTTTGATTTCTTCATGTATTCCTCAACCAAATACGGAACAGACCGCCCAAAAGTTATTGAGAGCGCAAAGCCATTTCCATAGCCTTGGTCTTACCGCGGTGCACGATTTTGACCGATTCGACACTGCTGAAGCGCTGCTTTTGCTTGCTGAACGCGATGAACTCAAATTGCGGGTGAGCAAGAACCTTCCATCAGAAGAGATCGACAAGGTGGTTGAAGGTAACTGGCGGGAAAGACTGTCTCATCCTCCTTTTCTGAAACCGGGCTGGCTGAAGATTTTTGCCGATGGTGCCCTTGGGCCCCAAAGCGCAGCCCTACTCGCCCCCTATGAGGGTACACAAAACCAGGGCATGCTACTTCTCAGCTCTGCAGAGCTGCTGGAATTGGGGAAAAAAGCAGGAGCCGCCGGCTGGCCGCTGAGCGTCCATGCGATTGGAGACAGGGCTGTCAGAGAAGTCTTGGATAGTTTTGCCTTGCTCAGACAACACGAGCGTGATCACGGATATCCGCGCCTACCTCACCGCCTTGAGCATATTCAGCTGATTGAACCAACCGACCTTCTCCTAATGAAGGAACAGGACATCATCGCTTCAGTTCAACCTATTCACGCCACATCCGACATGTTCACTGCTCAGCATTACTGGGGTGGGCGTTGCGAGCATGCCTATGCCTATCAGAGCATGTTTGCACATCAGATTGACGTGCGCTTTGGCTCTGACGCACCAGTGGAAACAGCCGATCCCTTCAAAGGGCTTCACGCTGCCGTGACCCGCCGTAGGGCGGATGGGCAGCCTGGCCCGCAAGGCTGGTATCCAGAACAACGGGTTAGTTTTGATCAAGCCCTGAAAGCTTACACTCAACCATTGCCAGGCAATGGTGAAGTTGATCTGCTGCAAGCCGGGATGCCAGCTGACATGATTGTGCTCGAACAAGATCCTTCCACTCTCAACCCTGACGAGCTGGCTGACCTGAAGCCTTTGGTTACCGTGGTGGCAGGTGAAATTGTCTACAGCAGGTGACCGGTTGCCTTCGAACATTTATTCTGGGAGCCAATGTGACCAGGACGACTTACTAAATTTTGTCAACGGGCCTCAGTTAGCTTACGAACACCTGGACTGGTTTCCAAGCCATTCTCGTCTCAGTTCAGAATCCACCTTCTGCCTTTGGTCATCAGACCAGTTGCAGGCTGTTCTATCGGTAGCACCTGAGACACAGGATTTTGCCTGGCTGCGCTTCTTTTTTACCCGGCGGGATGGCAATCACAACCCAAATTTCAGTGTGTTGTTCAAACACGCCCGGGATTGGTTGGGCAGCCAAGGCGTCTCTAAGCTCTACAGCCTGTCGCACAGAGACTGGTTTGAAAGGCTGCTGATTGATAACGGTTTCAAGGCTGAAACGCAACTGATTTCTCTGGTTACGGGGCAGATTTCAGGAACTCCCCCAAAACTGGAGTCAAAGGTTGTAATCAGACCGTTGCACTCGAACGACCTGCCCGAAATTGGTGCCCTGGATAAGGTTTGTTTTTCGCCACCCTGGCAGCTTAACGAGGCGGGGTTGGAAAAATGCTACATCTCAGGCGAATATTCCAGCCTGGGGTCCATAAATGGGAAACCTGTCGCCTATCAGGTAACCACACGTCTTTTTGATCGTCTTCACCTTGCCCGCCTGGCTGTCCATCCCCAGGCAAGAGGTCGTGGCATTGCCAGGGCATTGCTCTTTGACCTGTCCGCCCATTTCGAAGGCAGCAATGTCGAAGCTATCGGCGTCAACACACAGGTTGACAACCAGGCCTCGCTCAAATTGTATTCTTCATTGGGGTTTAAGCAAGATGGCCCGTTGATTCCAGTATACAGTTTTGACCTTTCCTGAGTTTTTAAGCGGCTATAATTGCTGAACTTATTATCAAAGGAGTTTTCTATGACCACACCGAGAATCCAACGGGAATTATTGAAAGAGCAGCGCGAACAGCAGAAAAAAAAGACCGCCATAACTATTCTTATGGTAATAGGAGTTGTTGCGCTTGCCTTAGTATTGTTATATTTTATTCCACGCAGAAAAGCCGATGGTCCTTCTGTGGGTAACCCCGAGGCTCCTGTCAAGGTCGACCAGTTTTCTAATTTCACCTGCTCCCATTGCCAGAACTTCGCCTTAGAGGCCGAGTCAGATTTCGTCAAAGACTATGTAGACACAGGCAAAGTCTATCTTACTTACTATAACTATCAATTCCAGGAAGACGCATCAAACCAGGCAGCTGAAGCGACTCACTGCGCGGGGGAGCAAAACAAATTTTGGGAATACAAAAAACTGGTTTTCCAAAATGCTCGTTTCGCGGGGGGATTCGCTGACGAAAGTCTGTCCAATTACGCCAAGGATCTGGGTTTAGATTTGAATCAGTTTGAGGCTTGCCTGCAAAGTGACCGCCAACTGAAGGTTATCAATGATGGCAGACAATATGGTCAGGTGTTGGGTGTAAATGCCACGCCCACATTCGCGGTCAACGGTAAGCTATTCTATTCGAATGAATTGCGAGAGGCTGTCGAGGCAGCATTGGCAAATCGGGAAATTAGCAGATAGCGGGGTATCGCGGCAGGTCCTCATCCACTCTGGGACTGAATGCGCAGATAAAACGGATAACTCGCCCTTTAGCTAATAAGCGATGCCTAACAAGTTCAGGATTAATACGATCAAGACCACCAAAAACAAGGCCGGCAGGAAACTCCCTGTCCGGATCTTCTTGATTTGCAGCATGTTACTGATGGCAATCCCGATCAATATGACACCACCGGTGGCGGTCATCTCGGCGACTACAGCCTCACTGAAACCCTGCCCGATCCAACCTGAAAGCAAACTGATACTGCCCTGGTAAATCAGAACGATCAGGGCTGAGAACATGACCCCCACGCCCAATGTTGAGGCGAAGGCGATGGACATGATCCCATCTAATAGCGATTTAATCGCCAGCATTTCAAAATTCCCGCTGATGCCGTCCTGAATTGAGCCCAGTATCGCCATGGGTCCGATACAAAAAAGCAGTGAGGCTGTGACAAAACCGGTCACAAATCTCTGAGGTTCCCCAGAAAGATTTGGGTTCCAGGAAGCAAGTTTTTGCTGAATTCGTTCACCCAACCCATTCAAACCCTCTTCAATCTTAAGTAATTCTCCCAGGATCGTTCCTAAAACCATGGCAAACAGCGGAATAAAAATGTTATGGGTTTGTCCAAAGAGGGATACGCCATAAGCCAGGGTGAACAAACCCATGGCGGAAATGAGTGTCTGTCGGATCTTCTCCGGAATGCGGTTGCGAGCCAGAAGCCCAATCAGACTGCCTGCGATTATCACGGCGACGTTGATGAAAGTTCCTGTCAACCGGACTTACTCCGTGGTTTGGTCGGTAAACTTCAAGATGAGCAGGTAACACAGACTGCTCAGACGATTAAGATATTGCCGCGCGTTGGGCACCTCAACCTCCAGCTGGTCATAGGCAGCGTTCATCTCACGTTCAGCACGCCGGATAATTGCCCTGGCGAGGTCTAAGGCTCCGGTTGCTTGGTTGTCGCCGGGGAAAATGAATCGGTTCGGCATTTCAACCATCAAACGCTGGTTTCCAATTTCGCTCTCGATCTTAACCAACTCTTGGGCAAAGAAGCCAGGATCTTTCGGCAGCATCTTTTCGGTACCGATGCGGGCTGTAAAGGCCATCAGAGCAGAAAGCGCTTGCTGGCAACTGGCCAAAATCAAACGGTCATCTTCGTCGGGTAAGGCGGATTTTGCCAGGCTCAAGGCGGCGCTGGCTTCATCGATGGCTCCCAACAATTGGATGCGTAAATCCGTCTTGCTGACGCTGTGCTCGCCAATCAAATCGGTAAAACCAATCGGGTTTTTTGCTTTTTCTGCGTTCATGGCTGGCAGCTGCCTTTCAGACTCACGGGGATTAAACTATTCTACGCCAGTACGGATATACCATTCCTGAACGTTGTTGAAACGGTCAGCAGGGTTGTAAACCGGACCAAAACTGAGGTCATTGATTGAATCCTTCACGGCGTAGTTGTATACCGGGTAAAAAAGAGGTAAGGAAGGCAAATCTTCTTCAAACAGTACCTGGAAGTTGCGATAAAGCCTCGTTCGCATCTCGATATTTGGTGTCTGTCGGGCTTGCTCGAGGTAACTGCTGGCAGTGGTGTTGGACCACTGGGCGTAGTTCTGGCCATTTTCAATCTGCGACTCAGCCCAAAACTGGTATGGGTCAGGGTCGGGTGTGTCGGACAGGTCTAAATCAACCAGGGCCATCTGATAATTGCGGCTCTCAAGGTTGGCAATAACCTGGTCATAGGGCAGCGGTGTAACGGTGACTCCAATGCCAATTTTTTTCCAATTTTGCCGCAAAATTTCGGCCATAGCAGTATGCTTGGGGTCATCCGGCACCAGCAAATTCAGCTCGATAGGAGCTCCATCGCTGAAGAAACGTCCGTCTTCGCCTGAAGTCAACGCCATTCCCGCCAGTATTTGCCTGGCGCCGTCAGGGTCATATCGAAGGGCTGTTTGTTCAGGGTAAAACGCCCAGTTGCCCGGCATAATCGGCCCCTGCGCAAAGATACCCTGACCGTTGATCACATCATCGATCATCATTTGCCTGTTCACGCCTGCCATCAGTGCTTTTCGGAAGTCAACACTCTGCAAAATGTGGACATTAGGATTGTTCAGGTTGAGAAAGACAATACAAAGTTTAGGTTGTCGACTGGAATACAGGTTCAAACCGGTTTGATTGAGTACGGTCTCCATGTCCTGGTTGCGAATTTTAGAAAGCCCATCCACCTCGCCTGCCTGGTACGCATCCAACGCGCTTTTTTCATCGCTGTAGTAACGAAAATGAATTTCGTCAATAAAAGGCCTGCCTTCGTAGTAGTATTCGAAAGAAGTCAGGTTAACACCGGTGATTAGGCCATTGTCAGTTTCAAGAGAATCAAAGCGATATGGGCCTGAACCAACCGGGTTAAGGTTGAATGGATGATCAACCAGGCCGTCCATAGAGAGGTTTCCCAGCAAATGGGAAGGCAGAACCTGGAAACTCAGGTAGTCCATGAAAGGCGCGAATGCGACCGGAAGTGAGAATTCGAGCCCTGAATCAGAAATCTTGCTGACGATCACCTGGCTCCAAAATTCCTGCAAACTTGAGGGAATGAGCGCGCTCTGACTTTGTAAGAGTGAGATTGTGTAGATTACATCTTCGGCAGTAACCGGATTGCCGTCATGCCAGACAGCATCTGTACGCAGATTTACTGAATAGACAGCCCCATCCGCCGATACATTCCAGCTTTGGGCAAGGTCGCCCACCGGCAAACCTCGGGCATCAAAACGGATCAAACTACTGAACAGCAGGCGGTCGATATCACGATCGGGTTGATTGAAATGATCCAGCATCGGATTGAGCCGCATAATCGAGCCCACCAGTGCCTCGGTATAACTCCCACCACTGATAGGGTTCGGGGTTTCCGCTACTTCTTCCTGGGGTGTCTGTTGTTGAAAAAACAAGACCATACCCACCAACAAACCTGTGATCAGGACTATCAGCAGTTGCCAGCGAAATTTTTGCATAAACAGTAAAGACAACTCACAGATTGAGTGAGTCGTCTTTTTTCTCCATGATTATCTGTGAATGGCTTTGCAATTGTAAAGGATATTTACCCCGATACAATAACACTGACCAAAGCCAGAACAAGGAAAGTGGCGCTCAAAGAAATTGTGATGTAAAACATCACTTTGTCAATGCCGCGCCTCTTGGTATACACTCCACCCGTATCGCCTCCGGCGAGACCACCAAGTCCAATGCCTTTGCTCTGCACCAAGATGCTGGCGATCAACGCCAGGGAAATAATAATAATTGCAATATTTAAGATCATTGAATACTCAACCTCCAGGTTATAACAGGTAGATTATACTCTGTCCATCCAATCCGTCAAATTATCAGAAAGATAATTATACCTTTTCTTAGCATAATTGAGGTTTAATTTCGGTATGCTGTTTTCTGGGTGGTATCAGAGCGGTCAAATAACGCAAAAAATCCTCTATTCAAGCTACAACTTCCCTCTAACTCAAAACCAGGCGGTATAATTTTGCTTAGTATTATTATGGAAGAACTCATTGTCGCCCTTCACATGCATACCCGCTACTCAGATGGTAACGGATTGCACAAAGACCTGGCAGAAGCCGGGCTGGATGCCGGCGTGGATGTTTTGATGGTCACAGATCATAACGTGCTGGTACAGGGTCTGGACGGTTACCACAAGCGCGGTAAGCAGCGTCTTTTGATGCTGGTCGGTGAAGAAATTCACGATCAGACTTTGCCAGAGGGTGGTAATCACCTGCTGGTTTTCGGACATAACCAGGAGCTCGTGCGCTACGCGACGTCGCCCCAAAAACTGATTGACCAGGCCAACGCAGTTGGCGCGCTGACCTTCATTGCCCACCCGATTGACGATCCAATGCCGGCTTTCAAGGAGGGCGATTTCAGCTGGCATGACTGGTCCGTTAAGGGCTACACCGGCATCGAGTTGTGGAATCAGATGAGCGAGTTTAAAACACGTTCCCAGACGCTGCCCAAAGCCGCGCTGCATGCTCTCTTGCCTCAGTTTATGAACCAGGGTCCTATTGAGAGGACTTTGAATTTGTGGGACCAACTTTTGCTCAGCTCCAACAAACCCGTGGTCGCGGTTGCTGGCGTGGATGCCCATAATCTCGATTACAAATATGGGCCCCTGCGTGTCAAGGTTTATCCTTATGCCTTTCAGTTCAAGTCGTTCAGGACCCATATCTTGACGCCGGATAAGTTAACCGGCGAGATCAATAGCGATCGTACCATGATCCTGGATGCCTTACGAAAAGGACATGCGTTTTGCGCTTACGATTTACCCCATTCGACCAGCGGTTTCCGATTTAATTGCAACACAAACGAGGGAACTTTCGTGATGGGAGATAAAGTGCGGGCGGAGGATGGGCTCACTTTCCAGGTTCGCCTGCCCATCCGTACTCATGTTCGCCTGCTAAAAGACGGGGTTTTGCTCAAGGAGCACCGTGATCGTGAAGTCCTGACTCACTTGACTAAGGAACCCGGCGTTTATCGGGTGGAAGTCTACATCGACTATCTCAATCGACACCGGGGTTGGATTTTTAGCAATCCCATTTATGCGGTCTGAGGTGGTGGTTTCGCCAAAGCCGTAGTATATCCTTGGCAGGTGAAGAACTTAGTTCCCCAGGCATGATTTTCACTGCGAGACCGCGTCAGTTTCTGCACCATCACCATCAAGATCGTAAAAGCTTAAATCAACAACGCCTGTTCAAAGGTATAATTGCCCCGAGGTCGTAGTGCGAAATTTATTGCAGAGCATCGAAGACAAATTGCGTTATCTTCTGGAAGAAAAGCTGGACAGGCTGATTTTTCCAGGTGTCTCCAGCTCTCTCAGTTACACGCTGATCGAGCTAATTGAGAAGGAAATCGAGACCCAGGAAGGCAGATGTGAAAAGTGCATGCCCGACTTGATCACGATTAAGGTCTCTTCCGAGCGCTGGGATGCCTGGCAGGAGTCACTTCCACTACTTGACGAGGTCTCGGGTGCCCTCGAAGAAACCTGGAACGAGCAGGGCTTTGAGGTAAAAGCAAAACCAGCCATACAGCTAATACAATCACCTCAACTCACCAGTAACCAAATAAAAGTGGAGATTGATTATTCCACTGTAGACGAATACACCTCACGCCAAACCAGCTTACAGAAAATTACGCGAGATCCTGTCGAAGCAAATTTGCCCAAAGACGCCTGCCTTATCATCGCAGACCAAGAAACACACTACCTGACAAAACCAATTATCAACATCGGACGCCGGTCGACCAACGACATCGTCTTAAATGACCCGTTGGTCTCGCGCGACCACATTCAGTTGCGTGCGGATAACGGACGCTACTACCTGTTTGACCTGGGTTCCAAGGCCGGAACAACTGTCAATAATTTCCCTGCCAGCAATGTAGCCCTCAAACCAGGGGATGTCATCCAGGTTGGTAAGTCAAGGATGATCTACAACCAGTGGATCAACCCTGCCGTCTCCAAACCGACCCGTAGCATTTTCGAAGGGACGGAATGAACGCGGTAACCGGACTGGTTTTGCGTATTCTCCTTTTTATCAGCCTGTATGCCTTCCTGGGTGTGGCTGTCTGGCTGCTCTGGAAGAGCATCACCGGATCCAGGCTCAGGGGTGGCACTATCGCAATACCGACATTAACGCTGGCTACAACCATGGGAGAAGAGCAAGTTATTCAAACCTTCACCAGCTCAGACGTCCTGGTCGGTCGCAATCCCGATTGTGACCTGGTTTTGCAGGATGAAACCGTCTCAGGTCGCCACGGTCGCCTGACATATCACCTGAATCAGTGGTGGTACGAGGACCTGAAATCGACCAATGGCTCCTGGCTGGATGATCTGAAGATTGAGGAACCAATCGTCATCAAGGATAACGATTCAATTTACTGTGGCGACGCAGTCTTTAAAATCTATATCAAACCATTGGATTAACAGAAAGCGAGGCGCAAAGTATGTCTGGATACGCATTTGGAATTATCGGAGGTTCCGGGCTCTACGGATTTGAAGGTTTTGAAAACGTTGAAACCCTTGATCTTGACACCCCCTTCGGCAAACCCTCATCACCCATAGTAACCGGCACGATTCATGGGAAAAAGCTGGCCTTCTTGGCAAGGCATGGTATTGGTCACATATACAGCCCGACTGAGGTAAATTATCGGGCCAACATTTGGGCTTTCAAAATGCTTGGTATCGATAAAATCATCAGCGTGAGCGCGGTCGGTTCCTTGCGAGAAGATTATGCGCCAGGCGACATCATCGTTCCTGACCAGCTCTTCGACTTCACCAAGAATCGCGAGCGCAGCTTCTTTGGCAATGGACTGGTAATCCACATCAGCTCCGCGGACCCCTTCTGCCCAACTTTGAGCAAACAGTTGCTTGAAGCGTTGAAAGAAGAGGGAGCCAATGTGCACGAAGGCGGCACGTTTGTTACCATCGAAGGGCCACGTTTTTCCACCCGCGGCGAATCCAACACTTTCCGTAAGTTAGATTTTTCATTGGTGGGTATGACTGCCTCTCCAGAAGCTTACCTGGCACGCGAAGCGGAAATCCATTATGCTACCATGGCTCACGTGACAGACTATGACAGTTGGCACGAAACAGAAGAGGCAGTAACTGTAGACATGGTGATCAACACCTTGAAGAAAAATACCCTTGTCGCCCAAAAAAGCCTGGTTCGCCTGGTGGACATTCTGGCAGCCGAAGAAGGCCAGGCTAACAAGTGCGCTTGCGATGAAGCGCTCAAGTACGCCTTTATCACCAACCCAGACTATATGGATCCGGCAATGAAGACTAAATTGTCGCTCCTGGTAGGTAAGTACCTGGAATAAGCTTGAAAACCTCAACTCGAATGCAGACCAAATCGCATCCACCGATGCTTCTGTTGGTTTGTATCACTCTCTTTTTCTATGCGTCTGCCCTGGCTTTAGCCAATGGCACCCGTCTGCATAGCGAAACCCTGTTGATCAGTGTTGAATATTTTGTTCCCTTTGCAGTCTGGCTGATTGGCACGTTGGTAGTCCAACGCACCATCCAAAGAAAGCTTCCCAACCGCGATCCATGGGTCTTCCCAACCACTGCCGCGCTAACCGGCCTGGGGTTGCTGACTGTCTGGCGGCTTTCACCTGACCTGGGGCTGAAGCAGTCACTATGGTACCTGGTAGGGTCTGGGCTCTTTCTGCTTGCCCTAAATACCCCCGATCTGATTAAAATCCTTAAGAATTACAAATATGTCTGGCTGCTTTTAGGCCTCATTTTAATCGGACTGACTTTTGTCGTGGGCGTCAACCCGACGGGCAGCGGTCAGCGACTCTGGCTTAAAGTGGTCGACATCTATATTCAACCTTCCGAGCCGCTCAAGTTGCTCCTGATCATTTACCTTGCCGCCTTTTTCGCAGACCAAATCCGCCCTAACATCAGTTGGATCAGCTCGGTTTTCCCAACTTTGGTTGTAATGGTTTTCGCGGGGCTGCTCTTGGTGGCCCAACGCGATTTGGGAACCGCCAGCCTGTTCATCAGTCTGTATATTTTGATGCTGACAGTAACGACCCAACGGCAGCGCCTGCTGTGGATTATTCCCGCGCTTGCGACTGTGGCTGGCACCATTGGCTACTTTGCATTTGATGTGGTCAAAACCCGAGTCGATATTTGGATCAACCCCTGGCTGCAGGCGAGTGGAAATGCCTGGCAGCTCGCGCAGGCACAGATCGCGATCGCAACCGGTGGGTTAACTGGCACCGGTCCGGGCCTGGGCAGCCCGCGATTCGTTCCTGTTGCCGTCTCGGATTTTATCTTCACAGCGATTGGGGAAGAATTGGGCCTGCTCGGAACCAGCGCGGTGATGCTCTTGCTCCTGCTGTTGGTAATGCGCGGGATAAATATCGCTCTCTCGAGTAAAACAACTTTCGGACGCTACCTGGCTTTCGGCATAGCAGCTTACTTCGCGCTGCAATCCACCTTCATCATCGGCGGCAACCTTGGGTTGTTACCGTTAACCGGCGTGACTCTGCCGTTTCTATCTTATGGGGGTTCTTCGCTGGTTACAAACATGGTTGCGATCGTTTTGTTATTGCGAATAAGCACAGAAACAAGCGCGCAGGAACAATCCGAGAAAGTGCGAAGTCCTTATCGATGGGTCACAGCCATTTTCGCGGCCAGCTTCATCCTGACCATTGCCTGGAATGGCTACCTGGCCTTCCCTCATCAGGATGAGCTGATCGCCAGGGCAGAAAACCCACGTTGGGCGGTCTATGATCGCTATTCTCCACGGGGAGAGATGTTTGCCCTCTCCGGAGAGAAGCTGGTTGAAGTGCGCGGAGAGCCAGGCAATTATGAATTATGGGTTAACCAGCCGCAACTTTCCAACACTTTAGGCTACGCGCACCCAGCCTATGGTCAGGTCGGACTGCAAAGCTCCCAATACCCTCTTTTGCGAGGCTACGCCGGCATTCCCATGGAAGAACTCTGGCAGCACGAGTTGCTCTACAACCAACCCCCTCCGGGACTGGACATCAAACTCAACGTTAATTTAGCACTGCAAAGAAAAGCCGATGAATTACTTGGCGACCATAAGGGTGCGATCGTACTGGTGAACGCGCAAACCGGTGAGATTTACGCAATTGCTTCTCACCCAAGTTTTGACGCCAACACGCTCTCCGAATCATGGGATAGCCTTATGGAACGAACTGATGCGCCTCTGCTCAATCGTGCCACACAGGGTTCGTACCCATTGGGTTCGCTTGCAAATACTGTGGCATTGGGAAGTCTCCTGCAAAGTCAACATGCCCTGGACTTCCCCTCACTTCAAAGTCGTTTTGCGCTGGACCCCTTTTGTTACCGCGCCATGCAGGACGCCCAAGGTCCGCTGAATGCTTTTCAATATGGTTGTGAGAGTGTGACAGAATCCATATTAAACACCACCAACCCGGCTAACCTGCTGGCAGACCTGCATGCTTTCGGTTTGTTCACAGCACCAGATCTTGCCATCCAGACAGCCCAGCCCTCACCCGCTCTCACGGTTGAGCAGCTGGATGAAAACCCACTCATGGTCAGGGAAATCAACGTCAGCCCGGTGCAGATGGCTATGGTGGCGGCAACGATTACTAATGACGGAATCCGCCCCTCACCAGCCCTGGTAAATTCTTACCAAACCCGTGCGGGTATTTGGCAGGCACTTAATCAGTCAGCTTCTAAAACGGAGGTCTTGACTCAGACCCAGGTCGCAGGCATCCGGGCAGAACTTCTGTCAAACCAACAGAAAATCTGGTATCAAATCGGTCACGCCCTGATCAACCAGACCGAACCCCTGACCTGGTACATCGGTGGAACCACACCGGGGTCGATTTCAACACCACTGGCGATCGCAGTGGCAATCGAAGAGAACGCCCCCGGGCTTGCAATAACTATCGGTGAGACGCTGTTGAATTTATTGGCTGCGAAATAATTTTTCTGAAGAAGAATATTTTCCAAGCCCAGTATGGCTCACCGCAACCGCAGGAAGTGGCGTTTGCCAACCTGGAGCACCTGACCAGGCTTCAACTCTACACCCGCATCGCTAACCGTTTCACCATCCAGTTTTACGCCTTGTTGGTCGATCAGGCGGCGTGCCTGGCTGCGAGAGCCAGCCATCTTTTCTGATGCCATAATATCGATCAAATTGTCCTCTTCTCCCAACTGGTATTCCGGAATATCGTCCGGGATGTTTCCTTTCTGGAAGGTAGTAACAAATTGGTCTTGCGCGATCCCAGCCGCTTCTTCACCATAAAAGACGCTGGTAATCCCAAAGGCAAGCTGCATCTTTGCGTCACGAGGATGCAAACTGTTTGTAGTTAAGCCGTTTTCGAATGAATGCAGCTTTTCTGGCGTCCACTCTGTTGCCAATCGGGCGTATATTGGCATGGCCTTATCGGGAATGCTCATCACTTTTCCATACATATCTTCAGCACTGGTGTTGAGTGGGATGTGGTTGCCGAGTGACTTGCTCATGCGAATTTCGCCGTCGGTGCCCGGCAAAATGCCAAGCACAATGCCGATATTGGGTTTCCGATCCAGATGAGCCATCAGTTTTCGCGCGGCAGTCATGATGTTGAACAACTGGTCCGACCCGCCAATCTGTACATCGGCGTTCATGTGGTAGGCGTCATAGCCCTGCATGATGGCATAGAAGAATTCGTGCAGGTAGATTGGCTCGTTCTTATCAAAGCGCTGATGGAAGTTATCTCTCCCTAAAAATTGCTGGACAGTGAAATTCGAAGCCAAATCGATCAGGTCTGTCATGGTCAGGTCCTGGAGCCACTCGTGGTTGTAGAGAATCTCAGTTTTTTTCGGGTCCAGAATGCGGAAAGCCTGCTCCGCGTAGGTGTGTCCGTATTCCATCACCTGGTCGTAGGTCAGTTGGGCACGCAATTTATCTTTATCCGAAGGGTCGCCGATCATGGCAGTAAAAGATCCGATCACAAACAAGACCTGATGCCCAAGCTCCTGGAATTGACGTAATTTCCGCATGGTCACAGTATGACCGAGATGAAGGTCAGTGGAGGTTGGGTCGTAGCCGCAATAGACACGCAGAGGGCGGCCGCTTTTTTCGGATTCGACCAGGCGCTCCCGCAATTCAATTGCCATCGTCTCGGCGATGGTGGCATCGCCGAAGTCGGCTCCCTGCATCAGGTATTCAACTTGTTCGTCAATATTCATTATGCTTCTTCTCCATCAGGTCGTCTATTGACCATCTTGCTTTTAGCTTAAGTGTTGCTGAATTTTACCACCGCAATCGAGGCTACAGGCATCACCGATGAAATAAAAACGCCCCACTGCTAAGCGGGGCGTGTAAGACAAAAAAATTATCAAGACGTTGGCTCGTCGTCGTCTTCGGGTTTTTCTCCGAAGTATTCGTCGCGGATCTCTGGCAGTTCTTCGTCGTCAAGATCGGGCAGATGTTCTTTAGTCCAATCCTGTGGTTCTTCAAGCAGGCTTTCGGAAAGCAAATCTTCTTCAGCTGCAGTTAATTCCTCAGTCTCGTCTGGGATTTCATCATCATCGATAAGAGGGAGAATTTCCTCTTCAGTCTCAGCCAACTCCTCTTCTGCTTCAACTTCTTCGGATCCCGGTTCCTCTCCTTCATGCAGAATGTCTTCATCCAGGATGATCTTCGATTCGTCTTGGTCAGACTTTTGCCCATTTACAGGGTGTTCTTTTCGAGCCAGGCTATCTGACCAGATAGTATGGCGAAGAATGAGAATGATCAGTGCCAGTACGCCAATGACCAGCATTGAAGTCTGATTGACATTGATTCCGTTTACGGGTGAAGGATCAAGACGTAAAAATTCCAGGAAAAACCTGGCAGTTGAGTACCAGATCAGATAACCAAAGAAAATGTCTCCTTTGTAGAGCTTGTCCCGATACTTTTGGTCGATCCAAATTAAGATCAACGCTCCCGCCAGCGTTAAAAGGCTTTCATAAAGGAAAAGCGGGTGATACTTTTCGACATGTTCAAATCCCGCGATTCGATATCGGGGGTCAATGGTGATCGCCCAAGGCAAATCTGTCGGACGACCGTAAACTTCCTGGTTAATAAAATTCCCCCAACGACCGACCGCTTGTCCAATTAACAATCCCGGGGCGATGAAATCTGCCCACTGCCAGAAATTGAGTTTCCTGGCTTTGGTGTAGATGATTAAAGCCAACGCGCCGCCAATGACCCCACCGGGGATTCCAAGCCCACCATTCCACATCTTTAGTATCTCGATTGGATTCTTGAGGTAGTTTTCGGTCGTTACTCCTTGGGCGATGTTAGAGGCTGAAGGAGTAAAGACGTGCCAGATTCGCGCACCGATAATTCCCGCAATCAACAACCATGGAAGCATATCGATAATGATCTCGCTGTCTTCTCCATGTTTCTTTGCTTGTCGGGCTGCCAGCCAGGCACCTGCAATTGCACCAATAATAATCAAAATGGCATAAAAACGTATGGTTAACGGACCGATATTAAATCCTTGAGGCATAAGTTTCCTTTCCAGACCAGAGTGGTCTACTCAGCGTTCGTTTGTTTCCAAACCCAGGCGATCCGTTGAACAGCGGTTATATTCGCCAATACGGCAATTATACCAACGGAAAAGATTGGTCTGCCAATTAGTAGACCGATAATCAGGATAAAAGATCGCTCAATCCGTGTAAGAACACCGACTTTTGCTTTCAGGTCCAGCCCTTCTGCCCGGGCACGGGTGTATGAGACCAAAACCGAGCCCATTGCAGCCAAAAACGTCAGCACAACACCCAGTCGATCGGACTGATTGAAAAAGTAAATGATTAAAGCTCCAAGCAGGATCAGCTCATCATAGCGGTCGGTCACAGAGTCAAAAAAAGCGCCGAAACGACTGGTATTTCCCTGCAGGCGCGCCATAGCCCCGTCGACAGCATCAAGTGGAGCCATGAGTGCAGCAAGCAAACCTCCCCATTGCAAGTACCCGTAAATGATCAGGGTCGCCGCGCCGATGTTTCCAAGCAGCCCCAGCAGCGTAATGTGATTAGGAGTGAGACCCAGCCTCAAAAACCGCCCTGCCAGCCAGTCCAGTGGTTTCTGAAAAGTCCTTCGCAGGAAAGACTCAAAGTCGCTTTTCCCGGTTTTGGTTTCACTCATTCTTCAACCGCGTTTTCTGTGTCATCAGACTCCGGAATCAGAATTTCCCGCTCTTTGCGGGCACCAGTTGGAGGTCCCAAAACTCCCCGTGATTCCAATTGGTCGATCAGCCATGCCGCGCGAGGATAGCCAAGCCGTAAATGCCTCTGCAGATAGGAGGCGCTTGCACGCCGCTTGACACGGACAAGCTCTGTCGCCTGTCGAATCAGTCCCTCATCCCCATCATCTTCTTGTTGGCTTTGAACTTCCTCTTCCCAGGGGACTTCTTCTTCTACAGTTGCATTTCCAACCGTGTCAGTTGGTCTGGACGCTTCGCTTTTTTTGCCTTTGTCAGTTTCTGGCAACTCCAATGTCATCGAAGCACGCCGGTCCAGTTGCACTTGCTTTTGCCACCAGGCGATCACCTTGCGGATTTCATGGTCTAAAACCATCACCCCTTGAGCCCGCTGAGGGTGCCCGACCTCCGGATGAAGGAAAAGCAGATCGCCTTTCCCCAGTAGCGTTTCCGCGCCGCTATAGTCGAGAATAACACGTGAGTCTACTGATGACGCGACGGTAAAGGCAATTCTGGTAGGGAAGTTTGCCTTGATTACACCGGTGACAACATCGGTGCTGGGCCGCTGGGTAGCAACCACAAGGTGGATGCCAACCGCCCGTGATTTTTGAGCAAGTCGCACAATGGCATGTTCAGTTTCATCGGGCGCGCTGAGCATGAGGTCAGCCAGTTCATCAATCAGCAGCACAATTCTGGGCATGCGCGGCTTGCCGAGTTTGTCCATCTTCTGGTTATAGGTTTCAAGATTGCGGGCATGGACAATTTCGAGCAAACGATAGCGGTTATCCATTTCGGTAGTGGCCCACCTCAAAACAGCCATGATGCGCTCTATGTTGGTTTCGACCTCACCGAGCAGGTGAGGTAGACCGTTGAAGCGCTTCAGCTCGACCATTTTGGGGTCAACCATGACCAGTTTCAAATCGTCTGGGTGATTATTCATCACCAGTGCAGTTGTCAGCGCAGCAATGCAGACCGATTTGCCTGAATTGGTGGTTCCCGCGATCATCAGATGAGGCATGCTGGCCAGATCTGAAATTATCGGCTGACCTGAAACACCTCTTCCCAAAGGAATGCTCAACGGGGACTTCATCTGAGTAAACTCAGGCGATTCCAACAGGGGTTTGAGGCGCACGACAGTGTGCTCACTGTTTGGCACTTCCACGCCCACATAAGATTCGCCGGGAACAGGCGCTTCGATTCTTAATCGTTCAGCTTTCAAAGCCAGGGCCAGGTCTTTGGAGAGACCTGAAATTTGAGAAATGCGTACTTTTTGCTTCTCTTCCGTGTTTCCCTTATCAAAGTAGCCCGGTTCAACAGCATATTGGGTAACTGTTGGCCCAACCCGATAACCGATCACCTTGGCAGGCACGCCAAAGTCGCCCAGGGTCTTCTCAAGCATGGCGGCGTTCATGTTAATTGTGCCCTGGTTGGCAACGACGATTTTTTCCTGGTCGAGCAGGCTGAGCGGAGGCAACTGTTCTGGTCGAGGTTTTTGTATAACTTCTTTTGCCGGTTTGTTATTATCATTCAGGTCGCCTTGACGGAAAGCCAATGGAAGCTCCATCTGAGGGGTTGGCTTGGCGCCTTGTCTAGTTCTCAGCCGAACAGTTTGAGTCTCTTTTGGGTTAACCTGGATTGTGTCATTCCCGCCAACCGATGTCTCTTCATCAAGGGAAATTTGTGGGTAAGCCTGATAGTGGCTCATCTCACCTTTTGCCCAGCGCTCGATCCGGGAGGAAAGGCGGAATCCCAAAAGCAACAGGATCAGCGCAATCACCCCCAGCAAGATCCCTGTCGGTAGATTTCCGATCAAGCTGCGCAGAGGATAAGCCAGGCCAAAGCCAACAATGCCGCCAGCACTGCTGCCTGAATTGATCCGAAATACAGAGTCGTTAGCGAAAGCTGAAAAAACACCCAAGAGCAGAAACAGCCCCAGCTCTACCATCAGCAGACGCCCAACATTCAAGCTCTCAGGCGGGTTTTTTCTCCAGAGCAACAAGACCCAGCCGCCCAGAAAAACGGCTAATGCGACTAAAAACCTC
>Ga0265293_10004868_pt1 | contig 23109 bp, 16 predicted proteins | sample Munlanlewell138R_FD_192505 | JGI IMG/M metagenome (GOLD analysis project Ga0265293, IMG submission 192505) | Leachate microbial communities from a municipal landfill in Southern Ontario, Canada - Leachate well 138R | ecosystem: Engineered > Solid waste > Landfill > Unclassified | place: Canada... | reverse complement strand
ATGAATTATTCCCAAGTCCAAGCCCTTCGGGGGCAAAAGTACCCGTACCTTCAAACAAATCCGGTACAAAGGTAGCCTGATTTGACAGCTCAATAGGTCGAGATACCGCCTCAGGCAACCCTCTTTCGTTATACTTGGTGCCGGTAACAATTGTTTTATTGCCACCTCGAACCTGGCTTTGTATTCCACGACCTAAGCCATCAAGATAACTCACCGATTTTATAACCTTAGAAGTATCCCCCGCATCATAATAGGTCCAACTTTCTACTCGATTAGGATCCATAGGATTGTAATTACTATTCCCCTGTAACGAATAATAGTATTCATTCTTCAAAATGCGTACCCCATGTGCATTATAGCTTTCCTTTAATCGACCAAAGGAATCGTAGGCAAAATAATTTGCACTAAGTGACGCATCATATATTACTGAAGGTTGTTGAAATATTCTTTCATAATTTGCACTACGTACTTGTGCTTCTTTAGGGTAAATACGAATATGACGAAAATTGAAACTAGTATTAGTGTGCCCTCCTCCACCAAATGGAGCTCTAAAATACAAATTCCCATTTGTACTTATTGTCAATAAAACACTAGCTCTTTCCCAACCAGACGTTACTGAGCTATTGAACCAATTTACCCATGAGTCTGTAGAAGAATTTAACCCTGTTAATTGCAAAGCCCCATTTTCAATATTATACTCGAACTCAACCATAAACTGTTTCCCCACTGGTTGTGAACCAACGGATACCATAAATCCAGCACCCCGCTCCGTCAAGCCCACGATTTCTACTTTCTGGTGAGAAATTCCTTGATCAGATCCTTCCGAATATGTAACTGTCCCATCTCCATTATGATATAGATAAGCTCCAGAAACTAAGTCTCCGTAAATATTGGGTTCAAAATTAGACATATTCAGTATTTGTACTTCTGTGTGAGCAGCATTTGTAGCAACTCCCTTTATTCTAACTCCAGACTCATCCCAAATGTAAGAAGTACTCACATTATCGGCATCCTTAACTTCTAACGGGTTACCATAGCTATCATAAGCTATGACTTCCTGCACCAGTACCTGAGCAAAGGAAGCTACCGTTAGACTCAATACAAGTATAAGAACACCTGTTGCCTTAAGCATAAAATTCAATAATTCTTTCATGGCAATTATTTTGAAATCATTCATTTTAGCTACCTTTAGTTTGCTTCGCAATTTACTGGAGCTGTAGGCGTCCCAACACCATCCCACACCCATGTCCCGCACGGCTTCCAAAAGGTATTACTATCTATCACCCATGGCTTCCATAGTGTCCAATTCTTACTTAATACATTGTTCGGCGCGGTTTTAGTCGGATCTAGTACTTCTATTGAATAGGGCTGGGATAGCATATTTGAATCCGCCATCGCTGCATATTTTTCGTGGGCATACTCATAATTTGTTACCCGAACTAAACCATCAGAGTTGGTTTCGGCTTTACTAGTGAGTTGATAATGGGTTGAGTCACTATAGTAATATTGAATAGCAGTTTCTAAAAATTTACCATTATCAACAAATACTTTCTCATTTTCGATAATTTTTTTATATAAATTGGATTTATATGCATATAGCCTACGATATATAAAATAAGTATCATCTATCATCGGATTTAAAGGTGGTATATAATCTCCTGTGTATAAATCTAAACCATAGGCTAAGTCAGAATACCCAGGCGTTATATACTCTTTAAACTCAGACATTTGTTTAAATTGTGGAGATTCTGTAGAATTAATCATTTCTTTTTTTATCGCATCCCCTCTCTTCCAATCATTTGAAATTATAGTTCCTAAAGGAGAATCATTTATTGAAAAAAAACTAATATCACCACTATGATTAAAGGTATATTTAGTCTTACCATGAGTAACACCACTTTCATCTGTTTGTGTTTCCGTTACATTAGTATAATTAACGATTTGACTCCCAGATCCAAGAGGAATTTTGGATGTAGAACTATGGCTAAAAAACATTTCTCCAATAAACGTAGGATTAAAAGTGTACTTAGGCGTAGTAACTAAATACCCACTAGATTTTGTAGAGTCTTGAAATTGCTTATAGCTATAATTAATAATTTTTTTTCCATTACCCGTTCCGTCGTCTATAATCATATTCTTGATTCGTAGACCAGAAGCGATCCCTATACTTATCTCCTCATATTTATCCCACTCTGCTGTAACAATAGTTACATCATCTTGATAAAATGAGTGAGCCTCTATATAATAGTTTCCAGATGGAATTGAAAAACTGTAGGTATAAGAAGGATTTGACTTATTACAGATTTGACTTGGTTCCCAACCAAACATTTTGATGGGAGTATTATTCCCTACCTTGTATATTTTAACAAAACTTTGTTGGTATGAAGGACAAAATATATTACCCTCTTCATCACAGGAACATAAACCATTTAAAGCCAAATCTATATTTATTTTCATTGTTCCCTCTAGGTCACCAATATTAAAGTGCATGGTGCCTGAAGAAACACCATCAATTCTAAAATTAAGATTCTTGTTAACAACCTTATTTATCTGCTCATCAGAGAAACTATAATCATTATTTTCAAATTCAAAAACTATGTTACCTCCTGTTGGATAAGTAATCTTCTTCAACATTCCTGCCTTTGTAAAGGCCGAATCTACAGATCTATCCGCACCTCCTAAAGTATGTGAACCTCTAACCATCTCTGGTAATAATGTTGTTTGAGACTTCCCATTGTAATAACCCCAGTGGTCTTGTCCTCTTCTGCCATTTAAACTTGTAGGTAGTCTTAGGTCTACATAATCAAACTTATATTCACTATAGCTTTCATCTGTTGCAGAATACATTCCAACAGAGTCTAAAGTTAATCTATTAATTGCATCAGAGTAACTAAATTGATACTTACTAATGACTTCATCCTGAACCGTCTTAAGCACTAAAGTGTTTAATTGTTTCTCCCCAACCAATAATCCATTAGTTCTCGAACTAGTCTCAAATTCTAAAATATTACTACCTATCTTTATACTATCTAAAAACAACGTTTCAATATACTGGACTTTAGAACCTCTATTATTAGTCCAAGTCTCACCATTGAATACTTCTTCTTCATAAAAAGATCCATATTCATGATTATTTATATTCCCTTCAGAATAATAAAAATCTAGCGTTTGGTCTGTATTTACTGGTACTACTTGAGATAAATACCAACTTGAAACATAACGTTTTCCCGGATGTAGTGGATCTTCAAACGGCCCCGTAAATTCTTTCGCAGCAAATATAAGTTTAACTCCATCCTCCCTAGTGATAATAATTTTTTCAAAAATCTTAGTACCGGAAACCGTTGATTGAACTAAATCTATCTCTATCTTTGATTTAGGTATAGTTTGAACTTCCCCTGAAAGTGAGATTACAAATTTTGTATTAACACCCAACGCATTCACATAGAAGACATCTGGTTGAGAATCCAAGTGACCTCTTACCACCTCAGCTAAATACTCGCTCTCTGCGTCGGTTCCAAACTGTACATATCCACTAAAAGTATTCCTGAAGGTAGTTAGTAAAGTATCCAAAGCTTTCCTTGTAGTTTGGTTATAAAATCCTTTCTCTAAATCATCAGGCAACCCTTTAACCTGCCGAGTAATTACTCCACCTGCGTTTAAATTCCAACCCATTCCTACCCAACTTGCGAACTGATCCGCTTTTTGACCCGACGCATTATAAGTAAGTGATATCGGGATATTGAGACCATAATGATTTAGCGTATAAAGAGGAATACTTATATTTGGGGTGCCCGTGTTGAGTGTTGCTGGTGTTTCAACGACCTCACCCAAAGATGCCGCGGTAGGAGATTGGAAGGATTGAACTCGAACCCCTGTTTGAGCTTGTGCTTCGATTGATAAAAACACTAAACATATCAAAACCAATCTTTTAAAGATTTTTCTTTTACAATTATTCCACACCTGTAATATACTTTTTGAAATATGTAAAACGCTTCTAATTATCAATAAGAGAACGTACTTATTAGTCACTATATTCAAGATATCATTAGACATATTATTTTGCTTAACTTATAAATTTCAAGATTTCCAGTACAAAAGAAATGAAAATAAAAACATTATACTTGCCTCTAAATACATCTCTATTTTAAATCGACTAAGTATAAAGTATTAATACCATTAAACATAATTATTTATAAATAAATGCAGCCCTAAATGAATTGATTATTAAACAATATTAAACAGATTCATTAATCTAACTAGCATATAAGCAATTATTATAAACGGTGAGAAAGCAAGATGCTCATTTTTATAATATTTTGGATTAAGCTTGAGTGCTATCCCATACAAACCTCTAAGTAGAATAGCAATATATAGGATTGCAAAAACTTGGGTTCCCATAAAGAGTGCTAATACCACAAACAATTTAACATCGCCCCACCCAAATCCCTTTTGGCGAAACACATAGTCAGACAAATAATTTATGAGTATACTTCCAATCAGTAACGCAACGGCACACCATATCTGGATAAGGTCAAAATAAAAAGGAATTATACAAAGCTAGCTAAGTCGATATGGTGGGGCGAATGCTGCCTAAATGGTTATTAATTATCTGTCGAGCCACACCCATCGTAGTTGGTTTATTTGGTTTAACAGGGATAGTACTATAATCTAAAGTGCTATTCAATGGTGAGTTGGGATATTTTAAATTTCTGCTCCTTACCATTGACAATTTTATTAAAGCTACCAAGCTTAAAGCCATTCAGTAGCCATCAAAAAAAAGCCCCGACAGATTGCCGAGGCTTTGGTTTAGGTTTTTTACTTCTTAGATGCTTGAATTATCTAAAAAAAATTAATCTAATGCTCCAAATAAATACAGAATAAAGAAAATCATCAACCCAAAGGACACAACAAAGAAAACAGCATCATATAAATAATCCCATTTGTCTTTTTCTTTTTCATCTATATACCCCTTAATCTTCAGTCCAGTTATTAGACATAGTACCAAAAAAAATACTAGATAAGGATCTACACCAATGGATCGAAAAAAATCGATGAATCCCTGAGTAATTTTGTCCTTCATTCTAATTACCAAATATTGTTTTAACAAGAGCTACTGTAGTGGCAGCTGGTGCTGTATATCCAGCAGAATAACCATAGAGATTCGAAACAAATCTTCCAGTGAAACTACTACGATAAGCAGTATTTGCAACAGCAGGGCCTGTCTCTTTTACAACTTTCTTTGACACACCTTGTAGTGCTCCACTAATTACCAGCGTTGTTGTTGCTTCACCTGCTTTAGTGAGAGCTGATTCATATGACCCACCCGTTGCATAAGCTTTCATCGCTTGCATACCAGCATTAGCAAAATCCGAAGCTGCACCCACAGCTCCAAAGACTTTCATAGCAGGAACTGAACCGCCAGCTGTTGGCCCTGCTAAAGCTGCGGCACCCAATTCGGCCGCTTCAGCAATATCTGAAACTTTTTCTAAAACAGGAACACTTTCATCTACTCCCGTTATAAGTTTTTCTCGTTTCAGTTCGTTCAACCTAACCACAGCCGAAACTTCTAATGGCAATTCATGATCCATCACTGTAATTCCAACCATCTCTTTAATTCTACCTATAAAACTACAGTCTTGTTCAGGCGGATCACATGCAGCCATCCCGGGAATATTCTTACTTGATATAGAAAATTATCGGTTATTGAACTAGTTCTTTAATAACCATAAAATCCTTGGAGTGAATTTTATTATCATAAGTATGGTAACAACAAATATCAGTCCAACGGCTAAATTTTTTCCAGAATAATCTAACTTTTTATAATTATCATTTTCTTTTTTACCTAGTATTTCATTGAAAGATACTTGCCTCTTATTAGAGAATTTTTGCTGTATCTTTTTAAATATCCAAATAAGCGAAGCACCAATATATTGTAAGTAAATTGAGCCTATAAATCCATCCATATCAATATTTTTTAAAAGCTTAATAATTTAGAAATATTACTGTATGCATTATTGATAAATCTATTAAATGCACGATTAAAACCCCCTCTAATTTGAGGATTAGCAGAAGCTAATCTTGTTCCTCTGGTAGCTGAACTGAATTGGCTAGCGCTTAGTGTTACACCTTTTACAGGCATACTTGCATATTTACCCATCATAAATCCACTGAAATCACCTATTTTATCTGTTAATTCTGACCCTGTTACAATTCTACCACTCATTGATGTTCTTCCATTACCAGAATTTCGATCAAAAGGTCCTGTTGCATATATATACAATGCATCAACCCCTTTATACATCGAGCCTGCTGTCATACTTAATAACATATTTGAGTTTAATTGTTCTTCTAACAAGGCCATTCCTTCAGGATTATACTCTCCTACCGTAGTAGAATAAAAGCTATCAAATAAACTATATATATCTTCCGCAGATATATTATTATCGGCACCATAAGATAACCGTTTCCATTCATTATCTCCCAAATATTCCCACTTTCCATTTTTATTTTCCACTTCCGATCCAACTCTATAGGTTTCATCACAATTATTCTTTTCTCCGCAAACAGGACTCATTCCATTAGGGTCAATATAATTTAATGGATTATTAAACACATAATTATATGGACTCCATCCCGGGAACTGATCTGCTAAAGGATCAATCTGCAAGAACCTACCAATCATAGGGTCGTAATTACGAGCCATCATGTAATCGAGGGTGAGGCCAGCCTCGTCATCTCGCTCGTGGCCTGTGAACTTGTAATTTGCATTCGGGTTTGCTGAGTTCGAAGATCTCCCAGGCATAGCTAACCCAAACGGGTAGTAATCGTCGTAACCGTCTATGGCTCCATTTTGGTTTACTGTGGTGCGTACCGAGCCTAAATGGTCTTTGAGGAAGTATCTTCTTTCGGTGATGCCTAGGCTTAACTGCCGTTCGAATACTCCTATCATCTCTCCCGAGGGCGTAGTGATGGGAAAATTGTAGTTGTAGTTTGTATCAAACCAAGTAATAACTTCTCCGTTTGCTCCCCTCACATAAAAAGTGGTGTTTCCTCCTCCACTCACACTCTTTTTTACTCGGTTGCCACTCGCATCGTACGCATACTTGAGCGTTTTCGAGACCCCTACCATTTGCGAAGGTAAGTTTCTCCAATCGTAGTTGGCAGATTCAAAGCCGTTATGCTCATTTACGATCATATTGCTATGGACATTGGTTTTAATTGGTTTATCAGAGATAGTACTATAATCTAAAGTGCCATTCAATGGAGAGTTGGGATATTCTAAATTTCTACTCCTTACCATTGACAATTTTATTAAAGTCACTAAGCTTAAAGCTATTCTGTAGCCCAAACAAAAAGACCTAACGATTCTCTGAGAACTGTTTTTTTAACTCTTTCTTATTCTATTAATAGAAGTCATCGGGTTAGAAGTATAAACATCAAATGTATAGTTACGATTGTCATCAAGGGGGTATAAAATCTTTTTATACTTCTTCTTATCAAGGTTATATAGCTTTAATACGGTATAACGTTCAAAAAACCACCTTCTATCAAAATCTAATTCATACTCATCAGCGCCCACTTCAATAGAGTCTTGTCTATAACTTGAAAATACCATTGTTACAGACTTTACAGTATCAGAATTTATTTTTTCAAAGTTAGACTCGCTTAGCCTTAGCAAACCCGGCTCATAAAAAAATTCAATCCTCTCCTCACTTCCATCATTCTTTTGAATCTTAAAGCTGGTTCTGGCAATTGTACCAAGAACAAGTTCATCATCAATCATTATGATAAAGTTGGTATCAACCATCTTTTCTTGAGTATTATAAAGCAACATACTCAAGAGTAACGATATGCAGATTAAGAATTTCATAATAATGCCCGCTACTTTAGTTTTTCAATGATTCTTCTAACTGTCCGTATTGATAACTGAGCTGTTTGTTGACTTGAACGATTATAAATCACTACACCTAATCCTGGTTGTTGCACAGTGACATTCCCACTAGTAGTTCTTTGACCTGTCGAAAGACCTAAACGTCCTACAATTACATTAGTACCAAAGCGCAAAAATGCAGACGGATCTAAAGGACCTGGCTGTAACGCACTTGAGGAATAAACAGTGTTACCATTAACAATTGAACCAGTTGGATGTGAATGTATTAAAGCTGCTACGTCCCCATCAGATGCTCCACTTGGTAATCCTGGCACTGTAGTATTTACCGTTGCATCACCCGCCTTCATCGCCTCTCCAGTCTTACCCCTAACTACGCCTCCATCATTCATAACAAGTGACGCTTCTTCACTAAGCCCTCCATTAGCGACTGTCCTGTCCAACACATTAAGACTTTCATCCAAAACACTCACACCAGGAACCTCTGTAGAAGCGCCCTGAGCAGTTGCTGCATCCCCGTTTTTAAGTGCTTTTTTTACATTCCCGCTTTGTTTTCGGTTGGCAATGTATACTTTGTCGTCATCAATCCCATCATTTCCTAAATAGTCTCCATTACCATTAAAGTAATCGCCAAGCGGTGCCATCCCTGTCGGATCGGTAAATCTCAACGGGTTATTAAAGGTGTAACTGTAAGGACTCCATGCTGGGAATTGGCTGGCTAGCGGATCTATCTGCAAGAACCTACCAATCATAGGGTCGTAATTCCTCGCCATCATGTAATCGAGTGTGAGGCCCGCTTCTTCATCGCGCTCATGCCCCGTAAACTTATAGGCATCATTGGGGTTGGCAGAGTTGGAGGAGCGCCCAGGCATGACTAAGCCAAAGGGGTAGTAATCGTCGTATCCCACTACAGCGCCACTTTCGTTAACAGTGGTGCGGATACTGCCTAAATGGTCTTTAAGGAAATATCGGCGTTGAGTGCGATCATAATTCCCAATCATTTCACCCCCTGCGTAAATATGTTGAGATTTAACAACATTGTTTACGTATGTGGCAAGTACTTTTCCATCTTTCCCTCTAACATAATGCGTTACAGTACTACCTATCCTCTTATCAGTCCTGTTACCATCAGCATTGTAATCATAGCTGAGAGTCTGTGAACCCGCTAACATTTGTGAAGGCAAATTTCTCCAATCATAACTCGCGGAGCTTAATCCATTCAGTTCATTTTTAGTCATATTGCCATTGGCGTCATAATCAACATCATACTCTGTATATATAGCTCCGTCTCTCAAAAAGTTTATACGATTACTCGAAGTTAAAACAACTTCCATATACCCTGTACCATCCGGATAGCCAAATTCTGTATTACGCATATAATGTATAATATTCCCATCTTTATCGTAGTTTAAATTGTACAATTTATATGCATTAGAGTTATATCCACTCCCTGTAAAATCAGCTCCCTTTAATCTATTAGCTGCATCATAGGAATATAAATAGGATGCAAGATTATTATTTAAGCCTGGTTGTTTCCATTGTTGCTGGGTAATATTGCCATTGGCAGCATAATTTAATTTCATTGCAAATTTATCTGAACCTATATTATTAATGTCATTAATTTGATCTAGCCAACCACGAATTGTATAACTGTAGTCTACTTTTTGAATTGCGGAATGCCCCAATCTTCTCTCCTTCACATTTCCAATGCCATCGTATACAAACTCTATATCTTTTTTACGACCTGAAACAACCGTATCAGTATCAGTATATACATATTTAAGACGACCATAATTGTCGTATTCATTCCAAGTTATAAAACGGTCTGTACTACTTGTGGGCTGATAATCCGTTCTTATTAACCTACCGAAGTCATCGTAATTATACCTTATAAGCTTTTTAGTATTTAGAGTCCTTAGATCTAATATCTTCCATTCAACCAGCCCTAAGTCATTGTACGAAAACGCTTCATGACTCCAACCTGATGGTGTATTTTGATTTCTGTAGCTAATTTTTGTTAAACGCCCGTTAGCATTATTCGGGGCATATCCAGATATTATAGGTGCATGGTTCCCACTATAATAATATTTGATATGTGCATTATGCCCTGAAGTGGGAAAAGCAGCATCATTTGGGTCTACCGAAGTAAAGCTGAGGCCCCCATTATATTCGCCTGTTTCTGTCGGGCGGTTTAATTTATCGTATTTGGTGTAGGTGTACACATCATCGGAAATAAAACCAAGTGTTCCTATACTAAACATAATGGGTTCATTAGAATTTTGCGCTATTCCGGTAAAATGATAGACCCCAGGTTCCACTTCGAAAGTTAAAGGAGTGGAATTGCCAACACAACCGCCATTGCTTGCCGCTGAAAAGGAATCGATATACAGTATAGCATGCGTATCTGAGTTTTTTATATAAAAATCATAATCATCATAAAACAAATCATATACACAAAAGTCCAAGCTGAGTTTTCCTTTACTTGGTGCTTCTATACCTCTGACAATTGATGTAATTACAGATGCATTACCACTTAAAGAAATGGATGTATCACTTTCTTTCGACTTATGATTGGCATCTCGAACAAAACGAAGGTTGCCTGCATTATCATATCTATACTCCATCGAATCATCTTGATCGGGGAGCTTTTTGCTGGTTAGCTGGCCTAGGCTATTATAGGTGTAAGTAGTTTCTAAGCCCTTAGGTGATATAGTTTTAACTAAGTTGCCAACTTTATCATATTCATAATCAGTTCTAAGTTTTAAAGAACTAACATTTTCTGCAATTGAAGATCTAACTAGTTCGCCTAAATCGTTATAATAGGTGCTAACTCTATTACCTGATTCATCTACTCTCTCCCTTGTGTACACACTCTGTCCATTAATTTGTGTTATAGCAAAGGGGAAAAGAATCTCAGTATTTTCTTCAATATTAGTATATGAAGGGAACATTTTCTTCGTTACTGGTAAACTTTTATTAAAATATTCAGATCGCTTATAGGGATGAGGACTGTAGGTCAATCCAAGTTTAGTCTTATAATATGCGGTTGCCCGAGTCCTAGCATCGGTAGGTCTTACTAAACTGCCATTTACAGTGATTTGATCTAAATAGGGATTCCACACTTTTTCAGTAAAACCCATTGGATTAAAATCAAAATGTGTAACATTAAACCCTCCTTCTGTTTCAGTAACACTTTGCCTTAATCGTGCTAAACCATCAAAATATTTATATGATTTTATATTTTGAGATGAATTTGAAGGGTTTGTGTATATCGTTTCAATAATTCTGTTTGTTTTGAATTCTGATTCAAATGTTAAACCATATTCATATTGATAACTTGATATTAATTTTCCTTTATGATTAGATATTCCAATCAATCTTCCATGTTCATCATAACTATAAGATGTACTGACTCCTTTTTGGTTAGTTATTTTACTTAAATTGCGGATAGGATAGTCATACTCCAAAGAAATTCCTAAAACTTCGGGGTTAGGCGAACCTCCTTCATGAATATTAACACTAGTTAATTTAGCAGTGACCCCGTCGTATGAGTACTTAACCTTTGTCAAGTTAGAAAATATTATTTCTTTTATATTTCCATGAACATCATATTCAATCTTTTCTTCATTCAATAACCAATTAGGTGGTTTATTACCGTTTGACCAAGCGTTGAATACAACTGGACTTCCTGAAACAGATGAGGATTCCCAAGAAAAAGATTTCCAAGGTTTCCATAATATTGAATTTGTCCCGAAATCCTTCCAAGTTGTAACATTACTTTTGTGCCATGTTGTATCTCCAATAGCTCTATATCCTATATCATATCTTGCAACTTGGGTGAGCATATTTTTCTGTTTTAGAGCAGAATATTCCGAAATCTCATGAGCTCTTGTGATCTTCGCAATTCTTTCATCATTATAGCTCCCATTTCTTATATGTTTTACTTCTTGAGACACTAAGTTTGTTTTCTTATCGTATCTATAAGCAATTTGTTCAATCTTTTCACCATCTCTATCATGTCTAGAACTAACTCTTGAAGCCATTTGCTTTAGCTCAATTGTTTTCAGCTGCGGATGTGTTAGGGATTCAACTAAGTTTATTGACCATAAGTGATTAGATGCTCCAGCATCTGAGGTTCCTGCAATTGTATATAATCTATGTGTTGATGAGCTTTTTGTATAAAATCCATCCTGTTCATGCCCATAATATATCTTATCTATTTCTTGCCCCCAATTTGATGATACTTCTTCTTGCCAAAGATATGTTGACATACATGTAATGAATGGATCATTTATAATATAATGAACGGGACAAGGGGCATCATTTACACTCACTAGAGAAATGGGGTTTTGATCAACCGTATAGTAAGTAAAATCATACGGTCCATTCAGAAGTCGTTGTCCACTTACACCATAATAAGTATCGACCCTCTCATAATAAATCTCTGAAGAGTTATTATTTGTAGAATATCCTAGATTATAGGATCCATTGTATACTCCATATTTAAGAAAACTGCTAGGAATACCTGATATACCAACAACTCCTTTATATTCGTACTCTCGGTAATAATGCTCAGCTCCACTAAATATATCGAAACCATTATCTTCAGTAATATTTTTAACTCTTGGCCCACCAACATACACTATTTCATTACCCGATGCATTAGGCTTAGGCTTATATTCCCCAACCATATTTTCCATTTCCGGCATGTAGTATTCTAGTTTTGTGTAGCCAGGTATAGACCTAGTTTCGTATTCAAAGCTTTCTTTAAGGCCTGTAGGATATTCGATAGATGATATACTCCAAGCTTCAGATCCTGAATTAGCATTATTAGCAGTACCTGTACAACGTGAAGAATATGTGCTATTTACCCAACCAAGATTAGAATAATTGTAATATCCAAAATCATCAATACAAGCAGTCATTTCATTATGATATTTACCATATGGCCATGATATGTTTGGATTTGAGTGATATTCAAATTTATATCCTGGTAATGAACTATTATTATATGCTTGAATTTGAATTTCTTTCAGTTTTAATCTCCCTTTAGCTGTACTACCATTTGGCATGGGATTAAAAGACTGATCTTGAATTAATATAGCTGTTTTTGTTACGCTATTAGACTCTTTGAATACTATACTTGTTAATTTTACCTGTGTATCGTTAGTATAGTTCGGTCCTTTTTCCCAATCATCTAGCATCGGCTCATATCTAGAACTTGTATTAAACTTTGCCGAGCCTGTCGGTGTTATTATTTTGTCTAAATATTGTGTTTGACGATATTCATGTTTTCTAGGAAGGTGAGAAGCTGTTTTTACTGTTTGGTACTCCAGTTTCACCCACTCCCCATTTGCTGATGCCAGTGGAGTCGTCCATTTATCCTCCGCATACGTATTCCCAAATATTGCAACTAACCTCCATGTTGACACATAATCTTGCCTTATTAGGTAGGTTACACTATTTATTTTCTCATTCACATCAACATAAGCTAAAGTTGGTGATTCAAACAGATAACTTGTACCATCTTCTACTGTAATTAAAAATTTTGAAAAATCCGCCTTCTTATTAACTGAGTGATGGTCATAACCAACATTTGTATTAGGTCTTTCTCCAGTTGATACCCCGTCAACAGTTACAATACTAGTTTTATATTCAATTTTCCATGCTTTATGATCTAATGTCATAAAGTCATCTGTTTGATATTGTGGTAATGTATTTGAAGAATAGTTGGTATTTTTTATTTGCACCATTTTTACAGAACCTTTTCCTGGTATTGATATAGTAAAAATATCTGGTGCATTATTATTACCAATGCCATCAAATATATCTACCCCCGATTTATTATTTGATTCTTTTGTGTACGGCGCAATTACAGGTTGACGTGATATATAACCTGAGTTAAAATTCCATCCTAACCCTATCCAACTTGAAGGCGCTAAAACTTTAATACCTGAATGATATGTGAAATTTATAGGAAAATCAATGCCCCTCCCTGATACAACCCCTATTGGAATTGTGATATTTAAATTTCCTTGGCTATCAACATTTGGCTCACTGGGCCTTTCAAAAGAGCTAAATTCAGGCTGGACAAGGTGTTTATTTAAATTATAAATTTCTTGTGCATAAACATCAATACTTACAAAAGTAAAGAGCATAATTGACGAAAGCATTAACAATTTTTTCATTATTGTAATAATTAATTTCCGTTATAGAGAAGTGCAAAGAAATTCTGTTTTGACTTCCATATCTATTAAATAAAATGAATTTTTCTAATAAGAGTAGAATGTTGCTTAATTGTTACAAAATAAAATTATTTCTTAGAAACAATATCTAGCGTTAAGTCTTAATCAACTTTCTGAGTTCACTATATCGTTAAAGTTCTAACTAACATATAAGCAATTATTATAAACGGAGAAAAAGCAAGATGCTCATTTTTATTATATTTTGAGCTGAGCTTGAGTGCTATCCCATATAAACCTCCAAGTAGAATGGCAATATATAAGATTGCAAAAACTTGGGTTCCCATAAAGAGTGCTAATACCACAAACAATTTAACATCGCCCCATCCAAATCCCTTTTGGCGAAACAAATAATCAGACACATAGTTAATTAGTACACTACCTACCAACACCCCGATTGCACTCAATATCTGATTAAGCTCAAAATTAATTGGAATTAAAAGAAGCCAACTAAGTAGACCCAATAAAACAACTCGATTTGGGATGATTTTTGTCTGGGCGTCGATGATGGCTATATATAACAGCCAAACAAATACGCCATAGTTTACCCAATCTAATAATTGTTCAGGTGGAGAAAGTAGATAGAGTGCTGTAATCACAGATAGTGAAAAAAGAGCTTCAACCCATTTCTTTAGGCGGGAATTAGTACTAGAGATATTTGGTGAGAGTAAATCTGGTCTCCAAAATGATAGATAAGAACATATACCGCCAATAAAAAGTATTAGAGATAGTTCTAAACCAGGCAAACACATTTAGTCTGGAACAATCTGTTCAACAATTCCATCTTGAGTCACTTGCCATTTATTGAATATTCCATTCCCATTAAAATCTATAATTGAAGTAGCCGTTGCCACATATTCACGAGGTTCAGCTTTCACAATTTCGATCACATACCTAGCCTTCCCACCCTCCGTAATTAATTTCTCTTGTTCAAACCCAAGTGCACCAAAATCTTTGGTATAAGTATCTCTCTCTAGATGATACACTTTTTGTAAGGTATGTAAGAAATTGAGCTGTGTTTTCGCCTCCGTCGTTTTTGCCCGAGTAGTTACATTTTGATATAATGGAACAGCAATCATAATTAGAATACCAATGATTGCTAGAACAATGAGTAATTCTGTTAGGGAGAACCCATCTTCTTCTTTAATAAACGTTTTATGCCAAGAATTATCCATACTCTTACTAATTAGATGTTACTTTTACTACAAATTCTTTGTTCTGAAATGACAATATCACTGAGTCAGGTGTTATACTTTTCACCAAAATTCCATCAAACTCTTCTTCCTCTTTTACAACGAACATTCTCCCCCCTTCCCCTCTTAATATAGCGGTTCCGTCTAAAATACCTGCCAAAATTAATCTGGGTTGTGGAACTTGTTCTTTTGGACTTGAGACCTTGGTAACCGCAACTTCGCGAGCCAATGGATTCTTAAATGGATCTCTTCTAACGCTTTTATATATAAATGGAGTCTCTTCAATAAAAGCTAATGTAGAAATATCAATTTCCTCTTTGGTTTGAACTGTAACTTTTTCGGAGTTCTGAAATACATCAGAAAACTGCACCATATTTACCCCCCAAACTGCCATAACAATCACACCTAATATAATTTTACCAACCGGTGTCTCCAAGAATTCTTTCATTATGCCTCCATCATTGTTGTTACTACCAAACTAATCTTTCCAGAAATCAATTCATCTTTAGTTGATGTTCCAAGCTCAATTCCAATTATTCTAATCTGAAAAGCACCTTGTTCTAACTTATTAACAAAATGAGCAATCTTATGGTAATCGCCTTTAATTTCTAGTTGAAGGGTCTTCTTATTGAATTTTCCTTTTTCGTCTGCTTTGGGTTGAATACGTTCTATCAGAATCCCTGAGTTTTGACCTGTTTTAAAAATCATCTCTATCACTTTTGGAAAATCTTGCGCACTGGGTACACCCTCTTGTACTTTTTGAAGGCTCGATGCTAACACCTTCTTCTTTTCTTCAAGATTGGCTAGCTCTTTTTTCCAATCGACAATAAAATCAATACTTTGTTGTTGACTCCTTAACACCTGATATTTCTCTAAACTAAGACTTAAATAAGGTAGAACAGCAACATAGATTAGTGCAATAGCAATTAACAAAACAGTGCCACTAGCTATTTTCCAGCCATATTTATGATAACTGCTCATTGAATCTCCACCATTACAGCTACCTTAAATTCATACTTATAATTGTCATCTCCTTTCGTTTCTGAGTTTAATAATTGTGGCGCTTCAACCCATTCATGACTTGATAAACGCCTCATAAAATCTGATATAGATGTCTCTTTTTTTGCTACTCCCTGCAAAGTAACCTTTGCTTTTCCACTCTCAAAGGGCTCTATTTTTATATTGTTGAATATTAAATCGTTATGCACCGTCTTGTTGAGAACACTAAAAGCCTTTGCCGTGTTTTGCCGTTTCTCAAGAACGTCGTTAACTTCTTTGTATGACTTAAATAGGGTTTGTACTCTCTCACCCTCAGTGTTAACTAATTCCAGCTTGTCTTCAATACTACTCATCACTTGGTTACTTTCTATAAGACGATAATCAAGAATAGCATTTCCTGCATAGGTTAAAATTAAAATCAAAAAAATTGGAACTAACAGTAACACACCTGCTTTTAAGAACGATGCTTTATCAACTTTTTCTATAGCTAGTTCTTTGCTATTTGTACTTGTAAATTCAAAGGAATCTAAGTCAGGATAAAAAGATTTTAAAGCACTCCCTACAACAATAGCGTGAGCTGGGAGCAGTTCTTCAAAGCTCTTATTTGATGTAAGTGGTTGAATCTCAGAGCAGCTTCTTTTTTGTTCAGAATAGCTCACCTTTCTATTCATAAATAAACTAGAACTGAACTCATTAGCTTGACTTTGGACTTCAATACTATGTAAGAAAGAATCTGATTGTTGAACAACATAATCCACATCCTCCTCTTGATGATCAGTAAAAGAGAATAAATCATAGATCAGTCCGTCCTTAAATACCGAAAGATAAGATTGATTCGGTTGGATGTTTAAAACTCCACGAAGCCCTTCTATTAGATCTGGCTCAAAAATCTGTGAATATCCAAGTTCTACAACTCCTGTATAGAATGTTGAAATTGGAAGCCCCGATTCTATAAAAACTGTTTCAATTTCTTGGATAAGATCAGCTTTTACAGTTACAAAAATAACTTTATTAAGGTCTTCGTCAATCTCTATAAGTTGACGTTTAGTGAGACTAGGTATTGAGTAATCATTAATTAATTTCTTTTCTTTTTCCAGCAACCAATCTTCAAGCGCTTCTTCCTCTTCAAAATAAGGAGCCTCTTCTGAATACACCCCTAAAACGGACTCTGAACAGGTTACACTCACCTTATATACATCTGCTTGAATTTGATCTTTTAATTGCTCAAGTGCATCAATATTTTCATGAATATCTGGTTGCCATACATCTTCACCACTTCCTATTAGTTTTATAATAGACCCAATCTTACTAATTTCAACCCATTTTAACTTATTCTGAGTTAATTCAATGCTAACAACCCTATGTTCGATAAAAGGAAGATTCATAAAACTCACTTATCAATACTAAGATCTAAATCATTTCTTAGACGTTTCCAGCGCTCATTATCACTCTCATCACCATAAAATACATGTGGGGTTATAAAGATTACTAATTCAGATTTAGCCATAGTTGTACTCTTGTTCCTAAATAACCTACCAAGTAATGGTATACTCCCAAGAATAGGTACTTTATTAATACTCTCAGATTCTGACTCTTGAATAAGACCACCTAAAATAATAGTTTCGCCATCTCTTAGCCTAACAGTGGAATCTAGAATCCGACTATTAATCGTTGGCGGAATATCAGGATTCAGCCCTCCAACGGGTGTATTAAACTCAGGATGTATTTCTGCTGTAACTTCACCAGAGGCACTTACCCAGGGTGTTATTTCAAGAAGTACATTGGCTTCTATCTTTTCAAACCGTTGAGATTCTTGGGTAACAATATTATTGGGAGATTGTAAAGGAGTGGTAGATGTTAGTAAATAGTATTGCGTAGTTCCTATTTCAATGCTTGCTTTATAGCCATTAAGCGTAGATATTTGGGGCCGTGACCTAATATTTACAATGCCTTCTTGATCTAACGCTTGTATTCTAAAAAAGAAGTCACTTGGTAACTTACCTAGATTTGCTACACCAAAAAGATTACCACCTGTTGCAAATGCATTATTTACATCGGTTCCTGTGCCCTGAATATTTAACCCACCATTTTGCTTCTGACCCTGCCCAAAAAGCATTGAGAAGGGATTAAAACTACTGCTATCTGGTGCGCCACCTTGAGCTAAAGAAACACCTAGTTGATACATATCAGAAGTTTGAACATCAACCACTAAGGCTTCAATCATAATTTGCGGAGTAGGGTGGTCAATTTCTCTGATATAATTCTCTAATTCTAGAATGATATCATTGGTTCCAATAATCATCAAACCATTTTGCTCTTTAACTATTTGAATAGTGGCTTTGGATTTTAGATTTGCTGGAATTAATTCCATGACAACATCAGATCGAATATGTTGTAACCGAATCAATCTAGTAGAAGCAATACCACTGGTAGCCTTGTCTCCTATAATAAAAATATCTCCTTCTTTTCGGTATGTAAATGAAGTACCTCTGAATAAAAATGTAAGTGTTTGCTCGATCGTTAAACCTTTAATCTTCGCCGTAATATTATTTGTCGGGAGGCCGTAGGTAATCATATTTACATCTGTTTGATACCCAATTTCTCTAATTAAATCTGTAATATTTGCATCCACAACATCCATGGTAATTTGCCCATCCTCAACAGCTACCCAAAAAGTATTCCGTTGTTCCCCTTCACTTTGATTACCTCGAAACCCTATACGATCTACAACAAGCACTCCATTACTATTCCGTAACGAGTAGCCATTATTAATAAAAATAGTATTAAGTCCATCATCAAAAGAAATCTGTTGTAAAAAGCCACTAATTGTACCTTTAACTCCATTCCGGATAACAATATTTGCTCCCGTTTTCTGAGAAATTGTTCGCACGAATTCATCAAGTGGAAGGTCTTTGATATCTAAGGTTAATAGGTTGTTCTCAAACTCAATAATTGGTTCTGCTACCTGGGGAGCTATCTCCTTTGCGATATAATCTCGTACCTTGAACACACTTCCAGTCTGCTCGAGCTGCATATCGTATTCTTGAGCCACAAAAATCATAACTTCAATTACAGGTATTTGTGAGAATCGTAGAGTGACTTCTTTTTTAATCTTACTGGAAACAACTATGTTTACATCATACTGCAACCCAAGAGCTCTTAAAAAATCACCCGCATTTACACGATTTATATTTAGGCTTTCGACCTGTTGCAATACATTATTTGGTAACTTTTCTAAGGAGAGATGAACCTTGTGAGTATCTATTATTGAGGCTAGATACGCTGAATATTGCGTTACTGTATCTTGGCGTGTAGAGTCTACCTCAACTTTATTTTGAGCGAGAATCGGCTCACTATAGGCACACAAAAACAGCGTTAAAATTAATATTCCTTGAAATAATTTCATGCGATACATTATATTCCAGTTAGCGACTATCGAGAATAGAGAATTTTTATTGAAGTTACATCTATCATTTTAGAGTGTTGTCTCTCTATAAACCTCTTCTATCGTTGTTTCGCCTTGCATAATCTTTTGGATACCTGCTTCTCTGAGCGTATTCATTCCAAAGGTAATAGCTTCCGCTTTTAATTGCCCCGCATTAGGGTTCTTAATTAAACTCTCCGATAGTTTATTGTTTAGCACCATAAGCTCTAATAAAGCAGTTCGGCCTTTATAACCGCTTTCGTTACACTTTTCACATCCTTTGCCTCGGTAGAAAGCTGTATTTCCATCTATACCTAATTCTTCTACTAAATGAGAATCTGGTTTGCATATTTCTTTACAACTGGGACAAATCTTTCGAACTAATCGCTGTGCTAATACTAACCTTACAGAAGAGGCAACCAAAAATGGCTCCACTCCCATTTCTACCATTCTTGACACAGCAGATGCAGCATCGTTGGTATGTAGTGTCGAAAAAACTAAATGACCTGTTAACGCCGAACGAATAGCGATTTCAGCCGTCTCTTTATCCCTTATCTCCCCAACCATAATAATATTCGGATCTTGGCGAAGAATGGACCGGAGAATGTGTGCAAAGCTTAACCCGATTTCTTCATGAACCTGAGTTTGATTGATACCATCTAGGTTATATTCAATGGGGTCTTCTATCGTTGTAATATTTACATCGGGTGAATTTAATTCGTTTAAGGCTGAATATAGTGTAGTTGTTTTGCCACTACCAGTAGGCCCCGTAACTAAAATCATTCCGTATGGATTATGAATCTCTTTTCTAAAATCGGCAAGCATTTTATCTGTTAACCCTAGAGCTTCTAGATTTAATTCCTGGCTTCCTTTATCAAGAATTCTCAGAACCATTTTCTCTCCGTATTGAGTAGGAAGAGATGACACTCGAAGGTCTATATCCTGACCTTTCTTTGTTCTAATTTTAATTCTTCCGTCCTGAGGCCTTCTCTTTTCGGCGATATCAAGTTCGGCCATTATCTTAATTCTAGAGGTAATGGCGTCTTTCTGGCTTGGTTGGAGAGATGCGATGTGCTGAAGTACACCGTCAATCCTAAAGCGAAGCCTATACTTTTTTTCAAAGGGTTCTAAATGTATATCACTCGCCCCCTCTTCAATCGCCATTTGTATGATTTGATCTACTTGGGTTATTACGGAACCAGAGAATTGTTTGTTCATTATATAGAGAAATAATTTTTGACTTATAGTATTAATTATTGATTATATATAGCCATACTAATCTACATATTTACAAATATTTTCCATTTTGTTTCTATATGAGGGTTTTGAAGAAGAGTAATTACAAATATTACGATAAGATCAATTAATACAGGTCATACTTTTACTATATAATATTCTATATGTACAAAAATCACATGGAAATTGTACTCTAGCATAAAATTACCATCCAGCTGTAACTATGGGTACAAAATTAGTATTCTCCTTCTCAGTGTTCTTTCCATTCTTCCTGTACATCATTCAATGCTTCTTGGATGATATTAAAGGACTCGGAATCTATTACTTTAATTAGTTCAAGTTCCACAGGAACATCCTCTTGCGGGTGCGGCCCATCAAAGAAAAAATGCCAGAAGCTTTTTTGTTCTTTTTTAGGATAGGATTTCAGCAATTCTATAAATAAAACAGGATTCTCTTTTACTTTAATAGCTAACCCATGTTGAAAATAGCTAACCGCGTCAGCGTCCCAATCCCCCCCCATTGCTATTTTTATAAGCTTATGAGAATAGACAGAGTCATCTATAGAGTTTATATTATTATATAAACCCATGATATGATCAACTGCATCAGAATAAAGAAAATCTCCTTGACCCTTCTCTTCATCCCTGCCATAAAGAGCAACCAATGTTTCGAAATCGGAAGGAAATACTTCGAAAAAAGCTTCTTCTAGTAGACGTTTTCTTTCAGAAGAGGCTGCTTTTGTATGCTTTTCAAAAATCTCCTTTAACAATTCAGCCCGCTTTTCCAAGGTAAGCGTATCCTGACTGAGCGATAAAATATTTTCTTCCTCTACATTAGGGTTTAGAAGAAGAGTTTCATGTTCTGTTACATCCAAACCACTCTTACCCGCCTCATCTGAATGGCAGTAATTAGACCAAATGAAAGTAAACATAATTAAAAGTTTAAACATTATCATTTGAAGACCTCATAAATATTAATGGTAACTTTATGCACTCCTTTTGACTTAATAAAAGCGTTTATGATACCGAGGGTATTTTTACTATTACCAACAAAATCAGTGCTGCAAGAAGATCCCGGAAGCAGACATCCTTGAGTATTCTTAGGAAAATTACCACTGTGAATCAATATACTTCTACTTTGCGACACATTTTTATTATATAACTTATATACATCCTTAAAATTCGTTCCACTATGATCTATTACGTTATAGGTACCTGTTGGGATTCGTCGATTTAAATTTGCTGTGGATGTGGAGGGTCCTTTAGGTTCGAGAAAATATCCCATAGCCCCTGACGCTGGAATACTGAATGCTGAGATAGTTGAAGATGCTGTCTGCATAAACCTAAACATGTTTATGGTATTTATTCCATCTGCTACAATAGTACCTCCGCCCCCCAAAAAAGCAGTTCCCCCATCTGTCCAACCTCCAAAATGATAGTAATGTGTTCCAGCTCCTCCCAAATCGGATATTTTATTGATACTTCCTGTAGTTTGATCTACTACATATTCATAAGCCATCATTCCAGAAATATCAACCTTTCCATTCCAGAAATTCGCATTGTTCATTCGAGCCTCAATTCCTCTGTTTATTCCACCAAAAATTCCGCCTGTTATTCCTCCACCTATGGCCCCGTAAACGCCCCCTCTTAACGGGTTCTGCCCAGACATACCAGCAAATCCAGCGCCGCTTACAAAGCCGCCTGCTGCGCCACCTGCCGCTCCTGAAACCGTTCCGCCTGCAAAACCACTTAATCCCGTTGAGGCTGCGACAAAACCTGAAACTGCTGAACCTATTCCTGCTGAAACCGCACCAATGGCAGCTCCTCCAGCAATATAACCTGCTAAATCCCAACCTTTAGCACCGTGAGATTTTCCGACAAAATAGCCGGAACCGCCTCCAACAGCTGCTCCTATAATTAAGGGCGCAAACCAAGCAATTCTCCCATCTCTGTCTACGTTCATAATAGGACTATTGCCCGCATAACCATAAGGAGTCGGATACTGCCCGGCCGGATCCGTCACACTCCATCTTCCCAAAGCGGCATCATAATACCGGGCTCCGAAGTAATACATTCCGGTTTCCTCATCTAATTCTTTGCCGGTAAAAGTTTCTTTGGTAAGCTCGGT
>Ga0265293_10004867_pt1 | contig 23118 bp, 18 predicted proteins | sample Munlanlewell138R_FD_192505 | JGI IMG/M metagenome (GOLD analysis project Ga0265293, IMG submission 192505) | Leachate microbial communities from a municipal landfill in Southern Ontario, Canada - Leachate well 138R | ecosystem: Engineered > Solid waste > Landfill > Unclassified | place: Canada... | reverse complement strand
TCTCCAGATTTCCGCCAGGTTTTTGCATTTCCGCCACCAGGCGCCGCGTCGATCTCTCGGAGATATAGCGGTAGCAATACAGAAGCAGCTCCCGCTTGCCGCTGAAATAATGGCTCACTACGCGCGTACTGTAACCGGCAGCATCGGCAGTGGCGCGCACCGTAACGGCCTCGAGGCCACGGGTGGCGATGAGCTGTGCGACAACCGCGGAAAGCTCGTCGCGGCGCGCATCGTGATCGACGATCAAAGGCATTGACAACCTCGTTACTGTATGCCAGCATTCTATTTAGATGTTACAAGTGTAACATAAAAAACGAAAGATTCCGCGTTGTAAATCATCCATGAATTGCGGGGGGTAAAAATAATGACCGCTACAGGATTCCAGGACTCGCGCCGCTCCGTTTACGGAAGGCTGAGTCTCGCTATCGGTCAGAGAGTCTCCCGGAAACAAGCTGCCCATTTGAATGGGCTGGAGGGCGGAGCATGACTGAATACATTCCCGTGTTGGCGGTGGGCGAGCTCGGCGCGAATGCCAACAAGGCCGTCGAAGTGCAGGGCAAATCCATTCTCATCTGCCACACCAGTGCAGGTTTTTATGCGGTACTCAATCGCTGCAGCCACCAGGCGCAACCCCTCGAGGGAGGGCGCATTCGCGGTCAATCCATTTTTTGCCCGATGCACGGTGCCTGTTTCCACCTACCCAGCGGTGAGCCCAAGGGAACCTTGACGCGCATTCCCTTGCAGACCTACGCCACCCGCGTGGTGGACGGATGGGTGGAAGTTGCCCTGAGTGAATCAGAAGATTAGCACCAGAAATATTAAATAAACGATAAACGGGAGATAAGAAATACAGGGTGATAAAGAACGGCAAGCCTTGAGCCGGGCGCTGTCAGTTCCCGGTGTGGGCACGCATCTTATCCTCCCGGTATTTCCATATTGACCGGATATTTTTCTCGATTAACCGGAGGACGCCATGAGCCGCGATGCCTGGTCTTTCTATCAAAATCTTGCCGCCGCCGATGCGGTGCCACCGCCGCAGGACATGCGTGAACCTGTCAATCCCGATCTGGGGATCGACGACAGCCCGCGCTCTCTCTACACCAGTCCCGAAATCCATCGCCTGGAAATGGCCAGGCTGTGGCCCAGGGTCTGGCAGTTCGCTTGCCGCGAAGAAGAAATTCCCGAGCCGGGCGATATTCATGTCTATGAAATCGGCGATATGTCGGTATTGGTACTGCGTACCGAGAGCGGCGATATTCGCGCCTTTCAGAATTCCTGTACCCATCGAGCTACCAAACTGTGCAGCGGTGATACCCATCTGCGCGAAATTCGCTGTCCGTTCCACGGCTTCGTGTGGAGCCTCAATGGTGCTCTCACCGATTTGCCGGGGCAATGGGATTTTCCTCAGATCAAGGATGGCAGTCACGATCTGGTGGATGTGAAAAGTGAAACCTGGGGCGGTTTTGTCTTCATCAACTTCGATCTCAACGCCGAGCCGCTGGCGAGCTACCTGGAAGTGTTGCCGCAACATCTGGCGGCACGGCGTTTCGAGGACATGTATATCGCCGCCAAATACCGCAAGGTACTGCCGGCGAACTGGAAGGCCTGCATCGAGGCGTTCATCGAGTCCTTCCACGTTGCCGAAACGCACTCGCAGACGGTGGAATTTTCCGACGATGCCAACACCCAGTACGACATCTATGGCCGTCACATCAGCCGCTTCATCACGCCCATCGGCGTCCCCAGCTCGACGCTGACAGAAACGCCCGACGACCAGCGTGTGCTCGACAGACTGTTCGAGGAAATCGTGCGGCCTCGGGTCGAGGCGCCGAAATTGCCTGAAGGTACGACCGTCAGGGCTTTCATGCTCGGCCTGATGCGTTCGCAAATGGCGGACGCCGGGCAGGATGTTGAAGGCATTTCCGATTCGGAGTTACTCGACGCGATTCAATATTCCGTGTTCCCCAACATGGTGCTGTTTCGTAGTCTGGGTTTTCCGGTGGTGTATCGCTTCCTGCCCAACGGCAACGATCCGGACAGCGCCACGTTCGATATGTACATCATGAAATACATGCCGGCCGGGGAAGAGCGCCCGTTCGCGGCTGAGCAGGTGGAACTGGGAGATCGGCCCTTTGCCGATGTGCCCGAACTGGCGGATTGGTTGCGGAAAATCTATGACCAGGACGTGGGCAACCTCGCACTGCAGCAAAAGGGCTTCAAGATGCCCGCCCGCGAAGGGGTGACACTGTCCCGCTATCAGGAAAGCCGCATTCGCCATTACCACCAAACACTGCACAGCTATCTGGAACGGTCATGACAGCGGTCGACAAACCCTTCGGCGCCGCCAGCCACAGAAACGGCGGGCAGCGGTTCATCGAGATGCCTGCATGAGGGCGGCTGCAGTCGGGCCTGCTGCTGTCGAGAGACCCTTGATTGTCGAGGGCGCCGACGCTGTCGCCTGGAGTAGCAGCGCGGATCTGGTCGTGGTGGGGTTTGGCGGCGCTGGCGTAGTGGCAGCCATCGATGCAGCAGAGCGCGGCGCTCGCGTCATCGCCATCGACCGCTTTGCCGGAGGTGGCGCCACTGCGCTGTCTGGCGGCATCGTTTACGCAGGTGGCACACGCCACCAGGCGCAGGAGGGGTACCAGGACAGCGGCGCAAACATGTATCGCTATCTGCTGCGGGAGCGAGTGCCGGTGCAGTCGACGACCCTGGAGCGATTCTGCACCGAGAGTGCCGCGAATCTCGCGTGGCTCGAAGCGCAGGGTGTGATGTTTGGCGGGCCGGTCTATAACGGCAAGGCGACCTACCCGCCAGAGGGAAAGTTTCTCTATTTCTGCGGCAACGAAAAACTGGCCGCCAACGCCGCGGTGTCGTCGCCCGCGCCTCGCGGACACCGCGTTCGCGGCCGAGGATTTACCGGTAAACATTACTACGCGGCACTGCGCAAGGCTGCGCTTGATAAGGGCGTGACACTGATGGCCCACGCCCCCGTGCGGCGTCTGGTGATCGACAAAAGCGGTGCTGTCCTCGGCGTCGAAGTCGATCGGATTGCGCCGGTACACTGGCACGATCACCTGCGACTTTACCGCAAGGTCAATCCGATCTTGCCGCTCAACGGCCGCCGTGCCGAGCACGCCATTGCCCGCTGCCAGGCGTTTGAGTGTGAAGCCAGTAGCGGGCGCGAGCTGATTCGCGCTCACGCCGGGATCGTGCTGTGCACTGGCGGCTTCATCTACAACCTGGCGCGGCTCAGACAGCATCGCCCGGATCTCGCCACCGTGTACCCGGCATTGATGCGCATGGGATCGATGGGCTGCGACGGCAGCGGCATTGCCCTGGGCGAATCCGCTGGCGGCAATACAGACCTTCTGGATAACGCCTTCGTCGGTCGCTCCCTGTCGCCGCCCGAGCCCTTTCTGCGCGGAATTCTCGTCAACCGCGAAGGGCGGCGTTTCATCAATGAAGATGCCTATATCGGCAATGTCGGCGACGCCATCATCCGTCAGTCCGGCGATGGCACCGCGTGGCTGGTGCTGGATGCCAGGTCATTCTGGCAAGGCGTGCGGGGCACCTTCACGCTCGGCGTCAGCATGTTCGCCTATTGGGGGTTACCTGCCTTGATCAATATCGTGCTGGGCGGTACACGACGCGCGCCGACCCTGGCGACATTGGCAGAAAAGTGCGCTATCGACGGGCAGGTGTTGGCTGCGACGCTGGCTGATTACAACGCGGCGTTGCGCGGTGCTGGAGATGCCCTCGGCAAGCAGGCGGAGCACTGTGCCGAAATCGGCCCCGGGCCCTATTACGCCATCAACGTTTCCAGCCACAACCGCTTTGGCGCCACGTCCGCCTTTACGCTCGGCGGGCTGGCGGTGGATGAAAACAGTGGCGCGGTGCTCAGGTCGGATGGCAGCGCCGTTCCTGGCCTGTATGCCGCAGGTCGCACGGCGCTCGGCTTGTGTTCGAATGGCTACCTGAGCGGACTGTCTCTGGCGGACACGGTTTTTTCCGGGCGGCGTGCAGCCATGGCTGCGCTCGCGCAGGCTCATCGCGAACCAAAAAATAAGAACCAGAGCTGATCATGCAAATGGAAAACAGGGAGCACAGCACCGGCTATGACGACTGTAAACAATGATAAGGGCAGAATTTGCCAGGAGTGCGACCCATGACTGACTACTATCGTGACAAAGCGGGGCTGGTCACTGGCGCCGGCAGCGGTATCGGCAAAGCCGTCGCGGTGGCTTTTGCCGCGGCGGGCGCTAGCGTGCTGGTCGCCGACATCAATGAAGAAGCCGGCTTGAACACTGTTGCGCAGATTCGCGATGCGGGGGGCGAGGCCCGCTTCCAGGCTTGCGATGTGTCCCGTGCGGAGGATGTTGCAGCCATGGTGCAAACCCTGGTGGATCACCATGGCAAGCTCGACTTTGCCGTCAACAATGCTGCGGTGGAATTGGCGGAAGGCCCTTTTACAGAAGCCGACGAGAGCACCTTCGACCGCCTCATGGCGGTGAATGTAAAGGGGGTGTTTCTGTGTCTGCAACATGAAGCGCGCCAGATGGTGGCGCAAGGTGGCGGCGCCATCGTCAATATCGCCTCGGTGAATTCGTACCGTCCTCAATATCACCAGACCATTTACACCAGCACCAAACATGCGGTGCTTGGTATGACCCGCAATGCCGCCATCGAAGCGGCGCCGCTGGGTGTGCGCATCAACGCGATCTGTCCCGGTGCCATCGAAACCCCCATGCTCGAGGCGTCGCTGCGCCAGGTTCCCATGCCTCGCGAGGACGTCATCGCCATGATGAGCCTCAATGGCCGCTTCGGACGACCGGATGAAATTGCCCGCGCCGCATTGTGGCTGTGTTCGGACCAGGCATCTTTCACGTACGGGCATGCGCTCGCGGTGGACGGCGGTTATCTCGCGCGCTGACACATCAATGAACCGAACCGGATAAATAGAGGAGAAACAATAATGGCTACACTCAGCGGAAAAGGCGCCATCGTCTATGGTGCCGGCGGTAGGGACAATATGGGGCAAGCCATCGCGCGGCGTCTGATCGCCGAGGGCGCCGAGGTGATGGTGACGGGACGCAAGGAGGATGTGCTCGAGGAGTTCGTGGCCGCGCACGGTGGCGCCTGGCATTTGGTGGACATCACCAACAAAACGCAGGTGTTCGATGCCGCTCGCGAAGCCAGGAAACGCTTTGGCAACCTTTCTATCGGCGTGAACGCAACTGGTTGGGGATTACTCAAGCCGTTCGAGGAAAACACCGAGGACGACCTCGACAAGATGTTTGCCACTCAGTTCAAGGGGCCGTTCTTTTTTCTCCAGGCCATGATCGAGGGCATGACGGAAGGCGGCTCCATCGTGCAGATTTCGTCGGCTACCGCCACCATTCAACTGGAGCAGCACGCCGCTTACATGGGCACCAAGGCGGGCATCGATCATGTGGTGCGCACGGTGGCCAACGAGTTCGGTCACCGCGGCATTCGTGCCAATTCTGTTTCGCCGGGCCTGACCGAGACACCGATGGCCGGTGACGCCTTCAGCATCCCCGCATTCATCGAGGCATTCCGCAAGGAATATCCACTTGGCCGTGTAGGTACAGTGGAAGACATTGCCGCGGCGGTGGCCTGGCTTGCCAATGATGAATGCTTCATGACGGGGCAGAATCTCCAGGTCAACGGTGGCCTCACCCTGCGTCGCAATCCCAGCCTTGCGGAGTTGGCTGAACTCGCCGAAAAAGCCACGCAACATCTCAGAGAATAGGAGGATGCCATGTACGTGCATGCAACACTGGAACTGAATTATGCCGGGGTCGGGGATTTTCTCGCCATGGCGCCCAAACTGAAAGGCCTTTGCGAAGAAGAGGGCTGGAAAATGGTTCTCGGTCTGCTGCAGCAGACCGGCCGCTTCAATACCGTGATTCATATCTGGAAAGTGCGAGACATGAATCATTATCACGAAGTGGTCCAGAAGCTTTATTCACATCCGGAAATCGGCGGTATTTTTGCCGTGCTGGCCAAGGCGGTAGAAAAGGAAACCGTCGTGTTTGCCGACACCACGCCCTATGGTGATGGTGTTATTTCATAAGAGGCCGGAAATGCAGGCAGCAGCTGCACCGTAGGGGCAATTCATGAATTGCCCCTACACACAGGAGAAACCGAGATCTGCCAGCGTTTAACTTAGAGCCTACAGCTTATAGCTCAACATAAATAATTTGAGAGGACAGAGGAAAAATCATGTTGACGACATCCATAGCCAAACTTTTCGACCTGTCGGGAAAAACCGCTCTGGTCACCGCTGCCGGGCAGGGAATGGGCCAGGCCATCGCGTACCGCCTTGCCGAGGCGGGCGCCAATATCGTCGTTTCCCATAAGCATCGGGATACCGCCGAAAGAACCGCCGAAGACCTGGAAAAAATGGGCGTAAAGGCTCTTCCGGTAGTCACCGATGTCACCGATATGGGGCAGCTGGAAAATGCGGTGAACGTTGCTGTCGACGCCTTTGGCGGCATTGATATTCTCGTCAATAATGCCGGTGGGATGCATCCGTTCACACCCTTTCTGGAAGTGACGCCAGAAACCTGGCAGCACACCATGGAGCGCAATCTGAAAGGCACATATTTTCTGACACAGATGGTTGCCAGAACCATGGTCGCCGATAAACGCCCGGGAAAAATCGTCAACATTGCATCGACGGCGGCGTTCAAGCCGGACTTCATGCTTGCCGCCTACAATGCTGCCAAGGCCGGCGTGGTCTCACTGACTCACTCGCTGAGCGCGGAATTGGCTCCCCATGGAATCCTGGTGAATTCCGTGGTGCCAGGCCCTACACGCACCACCAACACCGAGGCGATTTATGACACGCCGGAAATCAAGGCGCTGATAGAACAGAAAGTACCACTTGGTAAAACCGGCAGTGCCGAAGATGTCGCCAATGCCGTGCTGTTCTGCGCAAGCCCTGCCTCCAATCACATGACAGGCAGCATGATCGTGATCGACGGCGGCTTCATGTGGACCTGAAAATCCTGTTGCTGATAAACGATAGAAAGCCGCATCAGGCGCCGTTAAAACTTGGACCACTGACTACCTTGCAACCATAAACGTTAATTATCGAGAGGCTATTATGAGCAGATTTTTTGGAAAGGCGGTTCACTCCGCGTACGTGGTGCCGGACATCAAGGCTGCGGTTGGGCGTATGGTATCCGCCGGTGTCGGACCCGCCTATTACATGAACCGTATTCGCGTGGCAGGCCGCTACCGCGGCGAGCGCAATGATCCGTTGATCACAGCAGCGTTCATGTACTCCGGCAGCCTGCAGTTTGAATTCATTCAGCAACATGACGATACACCTTCGGCCTATCTGGATTTTCTTGCCAAAAATCCGGAGGGCGGCTTTCACCATACGGCTTATTACAGCAGCAATTTTACCGGCACTCTCGAGCAGGCAGAGAAAGAGGGGCAGGCCTTTGATGTCATTCAGGAGTTCATCGCACCGGATGGCACACCCTATGAAATTTACGTCGCGCCGCGAGGCGTCGACAACCCGCTGTACATGCAGCTGATGTTCCCTGGCCCCATGGAACCCATGTTCACGGCGATGGAGAACAGTGCCCTGACCTGGGATGGACAAAAGCCGGAGCGCGATGCGCTGGACTTGCTGCCACCGGAAATGCGCCCGCCCCAGGAATTCTGAAGGCAGGTTTCATGAAAATTCTAACGGATCAATCGCGCAGGTGCGCGCATTGGGCCGCGTGCCTGATACTTTTTTCTGGAGTCACCATGTCAGCTATTGCAGCAGAAACATCGCCACATCCTCTCGAGTCCTGGGACAGGTTTACTCGCGATCTCAACGCCCTTGGCCATCAGGTGATGGCGAATCTTCCCGAGCGCCTGCACGGCGATCCGCAGATCGAGCAAGAGCTTGGCAGAATACTGCTTCAGGCGCTGGCATCGAAAACCATCGATGCGCTGGCCAGCGATGCCGATCACCCGGTCTTCGTTCCCTGGATCAACGGTGCGCTGAACGTTTTTCAGCCCAATGCCGATACCATCTACAAGATCGCCACGGTATCGCCAGAGGGTGTGTACCGTTTGCGGGGAAAACAAGGCACTTTGAATCTTTTCAAAATAGGCCAGTTCGGCAGCCCCACACCGGAGGAAGCCGGTGCCGGCGCGCCGGTTACCCCCATCGCCTACAACGATTTCAATGCGCTTTCCGTCGATGAGGACGGTCGCTACGACGTGATTCTCAGCAGCGAAAAGCCCGTCGGCCACACGGGTGACTGGTGGCATCTGGACCCGCGCACGGTGAGGTTGTGGGTGAGGCAAGTCGCCTATGACTGGTCGAAGGAGGTCGATCCCACCATTTCCATCGAGCGCCTCGACGTGCCGGTGACCCGGCCGCGCCCTTCGGCCGCCGTGCTGGAGGAGAGGCTGCTTGCGATTCCGACTCTCACCGGTAACATGGCCAGCTATTTTCTGAGCCACGTCGAAGAGCTGCGCGACAATGGCTATATCAACAAGCTCAAGGAATTCGATCTCACCCAGTTGGGGGCATTTCAGGGGCAGTTTTATTACGAAGGTTCCTACGAGCTGGCGGACGATGAGGCACTGATCGTCACCGCCAAGGTTCCGGAGGTGTGCCACTACTGGTCGGTGATTCTCACCAACGAATTATTCGAAACCACCGACTGGGCCAACAATCACAGCAGTCTCAACGGCAGCCAGGCGCGGGTGGACAGCGACGGTTATGTGCGCTTCGTGGTCGCGGCGAAAGATCCGGGCGTTGCCAATTGGCTGGATACCGCAGGTTATCCCATCGGTGTTGTCCAGGGGCGCTGGACGGACTGCGACAGCAGTCCTGTTCCCGACGCGGAAAAAGTCGCTTTTTCCGATATCCGCAAGCACCTGCCGCTTGCAACCGAAGAAGTCACAACACAGCAGCGCGAACAAATCATTCGCGAGCGCCGCGCGCAATTCAATCAGCGGCCGCTGTGGTGAGTGAAGTCGTGGGGATTTCTATGAACAGGATATACATAACCGATCTTGCCAAGCCCGAGCATTCGGCGCTGGAAAAGCAGGTCATGGCGTCGGCGCCGGAAGTGGTTCTGAGTTCGGCTGCGGTGTTGGCGTTGGCACAGGAGCGCACCGGGCTCAGCGACTTTGGCGACATGGACTTTGTGGAAAGGCTCGACGTATGGCTGCAAAGCATCGACGAAGATCGAGGGCTCAACCGCTTGGGGCGCGCCGGCGCCTTTGACCAGATCGTGCGCTACGCCGCCTGCCGCTTGCGCTTCGAGGATCGTCTCAAACGCCAGCCTGAAATACTCGAGGTAAAGATCGAGCGCCCTATCATCATTGCCGGCCTGCCGCGCTCCGGCACCACGCATCTGGTCAATATACTGGCCTCGAACCCGGCACTGCGCGCCATGAAGCTTTGGGAGTCGATGGAGCCGGTGCCCAGGGAGGATGAAATTTCGTTCGCCGATGATGACAGCAATCCCAGGTATCGGCGGGCGGTGGAGGGCTGGTATATCCTCACTCAGGTACTCGAGCACTGGGAAGCGATGCACGAGATGGCGCCGGACCATATCCATGAGGATATCGAGCTGCAATGCCTGGATTTTTCCACCTATATCATCGACTGGCTGGCACGGGTGCCGCGCTGGCAGCAATATTATTACGATCACGACCAGACGCCTCATTACGCCTACGGCAAAAAAGTTCTGCAGGCCATGACCCAATTGCAGGGCCCCAACCGCTGGCTCATGAAATCACCGCCACACATGGAGAATCTCAAGCCTCTCCTGAACGTCTATCCGGATTGCGCGCTGATCATTACACACCGAGATCCCGTGGCGGTGATCCAATCGGCAATCACCATGGTGGCCTACTGGGACCGCATTCGCCGCAGCGAAGCGGATCTGCCGGGCCTGGCGACGCTGTGGATCGATCGCATCGAACGGCTTTTGCAAGCCTGCGTGCGGGATCGCGACGACTTGCCCGAGAATCAGGTCATGGATGTCCTCTTCCACGAGTACATGGCGGATCAGCGCGCAGTGGTGAACAAGGTCTACGATCATGGCGGACTCGACATGACAGCGGAGGCATCGCGTCAGGTGGATGATTATTTGCAGGCAAATCCCAGAGGAAAACTCGGGCAGGTAGTCTATGACCCGATAGGCGATTTTGGCATCGATATCGCCGCACTGCGCGAGCGCTTTGCGTTTTATTACGAGCGTTTTCCTGTCAAGCAAGAGCCTGTATTGGGAGAATGATGCTCTGGGAATTGGGCTGCAGTCACGCTTGTTGATTCCCGCTGCATACCGTAGGGGCAATTCATGAATTGCCCCTACATGAAAATTAGACGACTGTGTAAACACCTTGAATCAATAAAGAGATAACCATGTGGAATAACGTACAGTACAGCTACAGCGGCGCGAATGTTCTGGTCACCGGGGGCACCGGCGGCCTGGGATATGCCATCGCCGATGCCTTTGCCAGGGCCGGAGCGGCGGTGACGATCACCGGCACCAAACCATCGCCAACGGATTATGACAAGGATCTCGGCAGGTTCGACTACCTGCAGCTGGATGTGGAAAACAACGCCCATGTGGACGCGGTTGGCGCGTGTTTCGAGCGCCTGGATGTTCTCGTCCACAGTGCCGGTGTCGCCTTCTATGTCCTGGGCCTGGATGAATTCGAGCCCGACAATTTCGAGCGTGCCATAAAAATGCACCTCACCAGCGTGTACCGCTTGTCCGAGAACTGCTCGCAGGCCTTGAAGCGGAGCATTCTGCCCGGCGGGGCGTCCGTGATTCATATCGCGTCCATGACATCTTTCTTCGGCATGGAGCCGGTGCCGGCCTACGGCTCGGCCAAGACGGGTCTGCTGGGCTTGACTCGGGTGCTCGCCGTGCGTTGGGCGCGTGACAACATACGGGTGAATGCGATTGCCTGTGGCATGGTGGAAAGCGGGATGACAAAACCGATGATGGATCAACCGGAAGTCTCCAACCAGTTGTTGGCAAGAGTGCCGATGGGGCGCCACGGGCAGCCGGGTGACATATCCGGTGCCGCCCTTTTTCTGTCCAGCGATGCTGCGTCCTGGATCACCGGGCAGGCACTTCCCGTCGATGGTGGCTTCAGTATTGCCGGATGACCCGACGGCGCCTGTGTGGCGTGAAATGCTTGGCAAAAGGTGAGCCATGAAAAAAGCAAAGTTCTGTAAGCGATCGATTTTGAATTTTTTTGCACTTGCAACCTTATTGCTGCCAAGCGTCGCGGTGACAGGGAAACCGGGAGACAAAGACATGGAAACACAATTGCTGCGGGATGCATGGGAGGAATATCAGCGCACTACCGAAGAGATGCGCGAGTTGGTGGAATCCTCCGACAGATTCAGGAATTCTCCGGAAAACCGCGCCAAGGCCTATCACGGCCTGATCGAGGCACAGGCGATGGCGTACAACCTCGCGCTGGCACCGCGGGTGGAATATCCGGTGATTCACAACAGATTCTGGTATGGCGATCTCTACACTCTGGGGGGCAACTCGCCGGATTTTTATTACGGCACCCTGTTTCTCGATGGCAGCCGGGAATACCGGCTCACGGGAAATTACGGTGATTACAGAATGATCATCGCCCAGTCGTTCAGCCACGTACTGGGCCATCCGGACTCCAAGATGCTGGGCAATTACGAGTTCGACAAATTCGAGCTTGGCGACGACGGTTCTTTCGAGGTCATTCTGAGTGCCGACAAACACGAAGGAAACTGGATTCCGCTGGACAGGAACTCGAAATACAATTTCGTATTCGTGCGCCGCGCCGTCTCAGATTGGAACGATGAGTTGGGCCACATGGAACTCAGCCTGATCGGTGAAAAACACTATTATGATGAGCTCGATATCCTCGCGCAGGCGGAGAGAATTCACAACGCCGCGCACGTTTTGAGATATCTGGTCAGGCAGTGGAATGTGGATGTCTACCAGCAGTTTCTCGACGCCAATGACGGTGAGAAAAATACCGTGAAACTGTTGCCCGGTACCGTCAATGCCGAGAGCACCATGGGCAGCCCCAGCACTTTCTACGTGTGGGGCGCTTATGAACTTGCGGACGATGAAGCGTTGATCATCGAAATGGATGTGCCCGATGCCGGATATTGGAGCATTCAGCTGTTTGACGTGTGGACCAAGCCGCTGGATTTCATCAACCGCCAGACGGATGTGAACATGAGCCGGGCGGCAATCGACAGCGATGGCAAATACCGTGTGGTGATTTCTGCCCGCGATCCGGGCGTGACCAACTGGCTGGATACCGGGGGCCGCAAGGAAGGAGGCATCGTGGGCCGCAATTATCTCTCCAGAGCGGTGCCCGGTGATCCGGTGGCGCGCCTGGTGAAGTTCTCAGAGGTGCATGAAAATCTGCCGAAGGAGACGAAGATGGTCACGCCAGCGGAGCGTCGCGAGGCGCTGGAATATCGGCACAAGTCCTATCTGAAAATGTTCAACGAGTTTTGAACTGATTCCTCAGGCCGGAACCGCGATAGCCGCGGTGAGCCGCACGTTTCGCAGCGAAGCTTGCATCTCCTGCTTTTTCGCCGCCAACTCGCGGCCAGCTTTTTCCCAGGCCGAAAGAGGTGCTGGTCAGGCGCTGCCGGTGCGGTTGCGGTGGCAGCCCGGACTCAGGACAATGTACTCGGTACAGCATCTGGTCAGGGGAAAACGTTTGAAGGATAGCCTGTTTCAATACCTGGAAACCGCGGAGACGCTTGCCGCGGTGGATGTCATGACACGCATCGTCGACTGGCTGCGACCGGCCCGCGGCGAAGAAATGGATGCGGTCATCTCTCGCATGAACGCGCTTCAACAGTGGCTGCAAGATCATCCACAAGAGCATGCGCGGCTGTCGGCCTGTCTGCAGGAATGGTTGATGGAGGCGGGTTATTTCGAGGTGTTCACCGCGCTAGGCATTCTGCCGCGCCGGGATTTCGGCCGTGAATTTCTCAGCCGTCTCTATGAGCGAATCAATCCGATGCCGGCAGAGAACAGTAATATCCGCGATGCGCTGGGCGTGGTATTCCGCAACAACGATGATGCCGTCTGGGTGGAGACGATACCTGCCGAAGACTGGATCGGTCTGCTGTCCATGCTCTGGAACCACGACCCAGGGCAGCTCAAGCGCGTGCGGCGCAAGGTTTGTCACGAGGTGTTGTATGCCATCGAGATGCTGTCGATATGGGTTGCCGCTGAAGAACTCAACGCGGAGATTCTGCGCCTCGATGACCGGGTGGTGAGCCGGGATTCCGCTTTCGTCGCGCAACAGCGCGAGCTTGCGACATTTGTGCGACGCTATGAGAAGTGGCTCGATGATGACGCCGAATTCTACGGCGACGACCACGCCAAGGTATTGCTTGCTCAGTGCGAAGAGGGGGTTCGCAAGCTGCGCAAGCGCATGGTGTCGCGGGGATCGAGTCTCGATCTCACCTATTTGCTGGAGCGGCTCGACCAGACCTTGAAGCGTATCGAACTGTTGCTCGACACCCTGACGCTCCGCCAGCGCGCGGCCTTCAACGAGAAGGCCATCGAGCTTTTCAAGCAGCTCGTTGCGGCCACCACCCAGCGCCATAGCCTCACCGGACTGTGGCGCCAGAGCAGCCGCCTGCTGGCGCGCAGTGTGACGGAAAACGCCAGCCACCAGGGCGAGCACTACATCACCAGCGACCGCCGCGATTATCTCGCCATGTTCCGCTCGGCGGCGGGCGGTGGCTTCATCATCGCTTTCATGGCGCTGATGAAAATTCAGATCGTTGCACAGCATTACAGCTTTCTCGCCGAATCCCTGCTGGCAAGTCTCAACTATGCGTTGGGTTTTGTGCTGATTCATATGGTGGGATGCACGGTGGCCACCAAGCAGCCGGCAATGACCGCCGCCCATTTTGCCAACGCGGTCGAGGCGGAGCGGGGGCGGGCCAACCCGACGAAACTGGCGGATTTGCTGATTCGCGTGGGTCGTTCGCAATTCATCGCCATTGTCGGCAACGTGTTGCTTGCGCTATCGGTGGCCTATGTTTTCGTTCTTGGCTACAGCCACTGGCAGGGGCAGCCGCCCCTGGACGACCTGAGCGCCGACAAATTGCTCTACAAGCTCGATATCAGTGCCAGTCCCGCGCTCATCCATGCCGCCATTGCCGGGGTCTGGCTGTTTTTGTCGGGGTTGATCGCGGGCTATTTCGATAATCGCGCAGCCCGTATCGACCTTGCTGTGCGCCTGGGCCAACATCCCTTGCTGAGGCCACTCCTGCCGGAAACCTGGCGACATAAGCTTGCCGCGTACGCCGACGCCAACTATGGCGCGCTGATTGGCAACTTTGTCTTCGGCTGTCTGCTTGGCATGACGGGGTACATCGGCTATCTGCTGGGCCTGCCGCTGGATATCCGCCATGTGGCGTTTTCCTCTGCCGATCTGGGTTATGCGGGAAGCGTAACGGCTCTGGACAGCAGCGCGTGGCTTTACTACGGGTTTTGTGTGCTGTCCATCGCCGCGATCAACCTTTGGGTAAGCTTCTCGCTCGCGCTGTGGGTTGCCTTGCGTTCGCGAGGCGCGCGCATCAGCCGTTTCGGCAAACTGATTGGCGCGCTGTGGCGGCAGGTACGGGGGGCGCCGTTGTCATTGTTTGTTCCGCCACGACCTCAACAAGACGACGAGAGCAGTGACGACAACAGGCCCTGACGCAACAGCAATACCCTGTGGCTGATATTTCAGCGTAGGTTGGGCTGAGGAACGAAGCCCAACAGAGAGCCCTGTTACACATAGATCCTTCAGCGATAAGCTGTAAGAGTCTGTCCACGATCTTGTGAGGCCCCTGAGTTTCACGTTACAGGTTGCACGTTTCACGCGAGCGGCTCACTGCAACAACGGCGCACTGGCTATATTGCGAGGTATGGATAATGCGTCGGCCGTGGGTTTTCTTCGGCATTTACCTGCAATCTGTAGCGTGAAACCCAAGAGAACAAGGCTGGATCGAGAGATCATGAACAGGCTTTAAATTAAGCCTGGACTGAACTCAGCCCGTCCAATGAGCCTTTATGGCTTACCGCTCACTCCGCCTTATGCGCAAAAGGGCTGTGGTTCAGTACTGCGCGCTTGGCACGTTGACGACGAGCCCTTCCAGGGAGTCGTCCACGACGATCTGGCAGCTCAGGCGGCTGTTGTCCTGCGGCGCCACCACAAACTCCAGCATGTCCTTCTCGATGTCGGACGGCGCTGTCACCTTGTCCAGCCACACCTCTTCCACATAGCAGTGACAGGTCGCGCAGCTGCACGCCCCGCCACATTCCGCAACAATCCCCTCGACGCCGTTGTCCAGCGCAACCTGCATCAGGCTCACGCCCGTCTCCGCCTCAACCTCGCGGCGGTTGCCCGCGGCATCGATAAATGTGATCTGTACCATGAAATATCCTCGTAATATCCGTGGGAGCGGCCTTGGCCGAGAATAAACAGCAGCCCACCCCCATTTGTCCTCTGTAGGAGCTTGCCTGCAAGCGACAAATCTCGGTGGTTGTCGCTTGCAGGCAAGCTCCTACAGGGTGAAGCTTCTCGGTGCCGACGGATTCCTTCGCCAGCACCGCTCTCAAATCCGCCCTGTAGGAGCCTGCCTGCAGGCGACAAATCTCGGTGTGTGTCGCTTGCAGGCAAGCTCCTACAGGAAGGCTTCCTGAATACTGGCAGCGTCGTCTGCCAGCACGTCGGGGTTCGCGCGCAGGCCCTCGGCGAGGGCCTTGCGGCAGAACATGAATTCCTTGGCGCGGTTCACCGCGTCCACCGCCAGCAAGCGCTCGCCCTGGAGGTAGAACGCCGCGAAGCTGCGCCCCTGCGTGGTAGAGCCGCTCACGATGACCCGGTCGTAGCCCTGCGACAGCCCGGCAATCTGCAATTTCACGTCGTACTGGTCCGACCAGAACCAGGGCAGGGCGTTGTAGGGTTCCAATTTGCCGCACACCGTGTTGGCCGCCACCTTGCCCTGGTCGCTGGCGTTCTGCACCGATTCCAGGCGCAGCCTGCGCGCGTACAGGGGGTTGTAGTGATTGGTGCAATCGCCGGCGGCGAGAATGTTCGGGTCGCTGGTGCGCGCGTATTCGTCCACCACCACGCCGTTGTCCACCGCCAGGCCCGCTTCTTCCGCCAGATCGGTGTCTGGCGTCACGCCGATGCCGACGATCACCAGGTCAGTGGGAATTTCCTCACCCGTATCCAGGGTCACCGACTGCACGCCGCGCCCCCCGTTGATGGCGGTCAGACACACGCCGGTTTTTACTCTGACCCCCTCCTCTTCGTGGACGCGGGTATAGAAGGCGGAGAGCTCCTCGGTGGTGACACGCTGCAAGACCCTCGGCAGGGCTTCGAGCACGGTGACCTCAAGCCCCAGGGTGCGCAGCGCGGCGGCGGTCTCCAGGCCGATATAGCCACCGCCGACGATGACGGCGGAGCGCGCCTGGGGCAGGTGTTCGCGGATATGGTCCACGTCGGTGACGTCGCGCAGATAGAACACGCCGGGCAGGTTGTGGCCGGGCGTGGCGATGCGCCGCACCTGGGCGCCGGTGGTGAGCACCAGCTTGCTGTAGGGCAGGTCGCTGTGGTTGTCGAGGTGGACGCGCTTGGCCGTGCGGTCGATGCGGGTGGCGCGGGTGTTGAGCAACACCTCGACATTGGGTTTGTCGTAAAAGGCAGCGGGGCGAATCAGCAGCTGTTCGATGGTCTTGTCGCCCGCCAGATAGGTTTTCGACAGCGGTGGGCGATGGTAGGGCAGATAGCTGTCGGCGCTGACCAGGGTGATCTGCCCCGGCCATTGGTTGGCCAGCAGTGTCGCCACCACCTGCGCCGCCGCGTGACTGCCGCCGACGATGATGCAGTGTTGATCGCTCATGGGTGTTCCTCGTTCGTGGCCTTCGCCATGTTCATACGCCCAGCAGGGCCATGGCGTCGTGGTCCAGCGCTGCGGTGGCGGCGCGCACGGCGTTGGCAGTGTTGATGGCTTCCGGCTGCCACACGCCGCTGTTGTTGAGCCAGGTCACTACCGGATAAAAGGTTGCGCAACGATAAACGAACCAGGCTTCATCAAATGCGGGTACGTCGGCGGCGCCATAGGTTTTCAACTTGGTCAGATAATGGCAAAGCAGGGCTTTTTCCCACTGGCGGCGATCGCGAATGTCGAGGGCGCACAGCATGAAATAGGCAATGCCGATGGGCCAGTGTTCCGGGCGCGCCACCCAATCGATGACGCCGGGGGTGCCATCGGCGGCGACGTAGAGATTGCCCAGATGTTCGTCGCCGTGGATCACCACCATGGCGGACTGCGAAACCAGTCCCCACATGGCGTCCCAGGCGCGCTTCGCCAGCTCCAGATTCTGAAATGCGTTGGGCAGGGCGCGACCCCTGGGCAGTTCCACATATTTTTGCCAGTTGTCCGGGGCGAAGAAAGTGGGGAAATACAGCTCGTTCACCATGCGGCGATTTTCCGCGGCAAAGGTGCCTGGCCCCATTTCACCACCGGGTGCAAACAGGGTGCTGTTCCACACGCTGGCGTGCATGCGCGCGAAGGTGTCCATGAACGCCATGGCCTGTCCCAGGCTCAGGGTGTCGAATGCATGGAAGAAATGAGCTTGGCCTGTGAGATCTTCCATGAGAATGGACGAGGCTTCTTCGTCAATGGCGATGTCGTAGCTTTTCGGCATCGCGGGCGCCGCCGTCAACGGAACGATGTCGCGGATCGAGCACAATTCGTTGGCCATGGCCCAGGCAGAGCCCGTGGAGGGATCGTTTTCTCCCGGAAAATTACCCTTGACGATAAAGCGCTGCGGCGGTATTGCGCCCTCGGGGAGCTCGCCATAACTCACCGCGATGGCAAATTTGTTTTTCTTGAATCCAAATACCGGGCCTGCGTCGACGGTGCGCACTTCGATACCCGGCCAGTGTTTTTGCAGTGCCCCGCTCACCCATGCGGGGGTCACGTCTTTATAGTAGAGAAGAGGAGATGTCATCTGTGGTGGTCCGCAAAGGTGTGCTTCGAACTTTACACAGCAGTCGGAAATTCAGGCTACAGCCGTGGGTGAGGCGGAGTGGGCTTTAAGCCATAAGCTTTGAGCAGGAGCACTGGAAGAACTGGGCTCTGCCAGAATTTAACGTTCAGCTTATAGCTCGATTACAACTCGCAGTCTGAATTTCTGAGTCATGTGTAATATATGCTGGGTGATAATAATCTAGTTATCTTTCCTGGGCAAGCTCGTGAGCGCGATCACCAATGGTAAGTCGCGCTTTATACAGTAGTGGCCTACAGTCCTGCGCGAGGCGGGTCTAGCTGTAAACCATAGACGTTGAGCAGGAGCGCTGGAAGAACTGGGTTATGCCAGTGCTCAACTTACAGCTCAACAACAGGCCGTAGTCCAAATTCCGACCTGTGATTAACTGCACCGCCGATAGCGGCGAGCGCTCCACCTGGCCTGTCTACACACGCTTTTGGCAGCGGCCATCCTTGCAGGGTGCAGATGCGTGCCATCCAATACGTGGTTCTCGACGGCTGTCTTCGGCAGCTGCAAACTACCCGAGGTGCCACTGCTTGAATGAGACATGGGATTATATCGTTGTCGGCGCGGGCCATAACGGACTGAGTGCGGCATGCACTCTCGCTGCGGCGGGCAGATCGGTACTGGTACTGGATCAGCGGACACTTTGCGGTGGCCTGGCGATCAGTCATCCCTTTGTCGAAGGCGCGCCCCATCATCATCTCAGCATTGGTGCAATGGATGATGCGCTGATGGCGCACAGTTCCCTGGTCGATGACTTGCGCCTTCGCGACTACGGTTACCGCGCCGTTCCTCTCAGTGTGCCCTACGGCTGGATGAGCCCCGAGGGCGATACCTTGCTGCTGCACTCGGATTTTGCGCGGACTGTGGAAGAGATCCGTTATTTTTCACCCCGCGATGCGCGCACCTATCAGGAGATTCGCGGCGCCGTCGATTTTGTGATGGGCGCACTCGAACGGTTTTCCACCTGTCACCCCGCGCGCCTGCCACGGCGCGAGCTCGCCAGGCGGTTGTTTGCCCTGGCAGGAGACAGAAGGTTGCGCAAGCTGATTGGTCGCATGCTCGCCAGCAGCGCCTTCGAAATGATTGCGGAAACATTCCACTCCGAGGCAATGCGTGGTTTATGGGCGTTCTGGGCGAGTATGTTCGCACCGCCGACGCTGCCCGGCACGGGGATTTACCTCGCCGCCTTCGGCAATGTGCATCGCAGCGGCATTTTCCGTCCTCTGGGAGGCATGAGCGCCATGATTCGCGCCTTCGAACAAGGCCTGTTGCAGCAGGGCGGTGAAATACGTCTCGGCCACCGGGTCGAGCAGTTGCTGATGAAGAACAGGCGCGTGACGGGCGTGCGTGTCGCGGGCGGTCAGGAGTTTTCCGCCCGGCGCGCGGTACTTGCCGGCTGCGCTCCGCAGATCGCGCTGGACTCCCTTTTACCCGACGACGCAAGAAATGAAACCTTGCGCACAAAGCTCGAGTTCATGCCGGCCAGTTCCGTGGCCGTCGCGCCCTTCAAGGTGGACATGGCGGTGGCGGGGCCGCTGCGCTACCGCCGGGCCCAGGTGCGCCGTGCTGTCCGCGACAACCTGGATGTACACGGCACGACCTTCATGACGGGAACCCTGGAGCAGCACATCGCCCAGCATCAGGCGTGTCTGCGCGGCGAGCCCGTGGATTTCGCCACGCCGCTGTACTTCGCCTGCCTGTCCGCCAATGACCGCAGCATTGCGCCCGAGGGGCAGGACGTTCTGTACCTGTACGCCAACGTTCCTGTCGAGCCCATCGGCGGCTGGGACAGCTGTAAAGTGCACTATAGCGAAAGTATTCTGCAGACGGCGCGCCACTATATCGACGGTCTGGATGCGGAAATTGGCAGAGTCGAAACATCGCCGCGCGATTTTGAAATCCGCTTCGGCGCGCCTCGAGGTTGTTATTTCCACGTCGACATGCTTCCGAGCCGCTTGCTGATGAACCGGCCAGCACCTGGTCTTGGCGGCTACAAAACACCGCTGGAAGGGTTGTTTCTCGCCGGTGCAGGTTCTCACCCGGGTGGCGGGGTGTGCGGCTGGCCGGGCAGGCTCGCAGCCGAAGAAGCGATGCGATCGGAGAGGAGCGGCGTTGGCCGCGAATAAACAGCAGCCCACCGCCGTTCGTCCTCTGTAGGAGCTTGCCCGCAAGCGACAGGGCTCGGAGGTTGTCGCTTGCGGGCAAGCTCCTACAGGGTGAAGCCTCTTCGGCGCCGGCGGATTTCTTCGCCGGCACCGCCCTCGAATTCGTCCTCTGCAGGAGCCTGCCTGCAGGCGACAGGGCTCGGAGGTTGTCGCTTGCGGGCAAGCTCCTACAGGGTGAAGGCTCTTCGGCGCTGGCGGATTCCTTCGTCAGCACCGCCCTCGAATTCGCCCTCTGCAGGAGCCTGCCTGCAGGTGACAGATCTCGGTGGAAGGGGCGGGATGATCCCGCCCCGGATGAATCAGTCCCCGAACCTGTAGGTGAACTGTAGTTTCCAGGTCCTGGGCGCGCCCGGAACCTGCCAGCCGCCGAGCGTGAACGGAGCCTTCGCCGTGTGGTACTTCTCCTGGGTGAGGTTCTGTCCGGTGAGTCCCACTTCGAACTGGTCGTCCGCCGAACGCCACTGAAGGCCGGCGCTCAACAATCCCTTGGAATCCTCCGACAGGAAACCATCAGGCGTGTAGTTGTAACTGCCGGAATAACTGTAGTGCAGGTTGCCCGCCAGAAATCCCCAGTGCGGCGCGACGGGAAATTCGTAGGTGAGGCGCAGATAGCCGCTGAGATCGGGCGCGAGCAGCAGATCGCGTCCCGACAGATCACTGGGTATGGAAATCACGCCAAGCCCACCCAGCGGGCTCGCGACGCACTCGGGAACCTGGCTGCAGAAGAGGTAGGTCTCACCCTGGTAGTCTTCGTATTCGGTGTCGAGATAGCCGGCGCCCGCGCCGATGTGAAGCCTGTCGGTGACGGCGACCATTACGTCGGCTTCCAGCCCCGTGATCTTGGCATTGGCGGCGTTGCTGGTGGCGTTGGTTCCGGTCTCGTCCATGGTCTGCACCTGGAGATCCTTGTAATCGTAATGGAAGAGCGCGCCGTTGAAGGTAATTCTGCCGGAAACGCTGCTTTTCCAGCCGAATTCGAAGGCATCGATGATTTCGGTATCCACCTCATCGACCAGCCCCGGGCTGGGGAACGGAGTCACGTAGCCACCGCTCTTGAAGCCGCGGCTGTAGCTGAGATAGAGCATCAGGTGGTTGCTGGGCTCGTAGCTGACCACGGCGCGGGGGCTGAACTCTCTGAAAGTGGTGGTGGCGGAAGGCTGGGAAAAGAGTACCAGCGGAGAGACCGGCTCGATGCCATTCACGATTCCCGCCGCTCTGAAAAGATGGTGCCGCGACAGCTCCTTCTCCTCGTGGGTGTAACGTGCGCCGAGGGTCAGCTTCCAGGCATCGCTGAACTGGTAGTAGATTTCACCGTAGGGTGCGATCGACTGGATATCGACCACGTCATCGCTGCCGACCGGGTTCGGCCCCACGAAATCACCGGCGAGGGTGTAGACGAAGCGCGCTTCCGACTGGTAGAGGAAAAGGCCCGCCATGTATTCCATGGCGCCGTCGCCCGCCGACAGAATCTGAAATTCCTGGGAGATATCTTTGGTCGTGGACAGTGTGGTCTGGCCGTTCATGAGCGACAGGTTGGTGCCGTCGAGATCGGCGCCGCCGTGGAACTTGTCGTCGTTGTAGGCGGTGATGGAGGATATCCGCAGGTCATCCAGGTCGTAGTCCAGACGCAGGGTCAGGCCGTAGTTGCGGATACGAAACTCGGTGTCGTCGAGAATCGCCATGCTGCCGGTGTGAATGTCGGGAGACGCTGTACCGCCCAGTGCCAGGCCCGCCTGCTGGGGAGCGTCGAAGATCGACATGAACGCCAGTGCGTCGAAGTCCTGTTTCCTTGCGTAATAGCCGCTGAATTTGGCGGAGAGATTGTCCGCCAGGTCCCAGTGAAGCTTGCCTCTGGTGAAGATCTGATCCCGGTCGTTCATCTTCGGACGTCCCGGTTCGGTGTTGCGGACGTAGCCGTCGTTCTGGTCGGACTGTATCACCAGGCGCCCGCGGATGTTGTCACTCAGCGGGCCGCTGACCATACCTTCGAGGCCGCGGTGCTTGTGGCTGCCCAGTGAGCCGCTGACGCGACCTTCAAACACCTCGGTGGGCTCTTTCGAGATGATCCGCACCGCGCCACCGGTGGCATTGCGGCCATAGAGAGTACCCTGGGGGCCCTTGAGAACTTCCACGCGCTCGACGTCGCTGAAAGACCACATGCCACCCGAGCCCCTGGAAAAATACTGGTCGTCGAAGTAAGTGGCAACCGATGGCTCGAGACCCGGGTTGGCGTAGGTCGTGCCCACGCCGCGCAAATAAATGGCGGCGAACAGGCCGAGGTTGCTGACCTGGAAGTTGGGCACCGTCTGCGCCAGCAAGCGCTGTGTGTCCATACCCGATTCGGACAGGGTATCGCTGGACAGGGCCACGATGGAAATGGGGATGTCCTGAAGGCTTTCCGCTCGCCGCTGCGCGGTGACGATGATCTCGTCGATTCTGGCGGACTGCTGTTTGTCGGATTCCTGCAGTGGGGCAGTTTGTGCCCATGAAGGCGCGGCGAAGGTGGCGCCGATCAGCCCTGAGACAATGGCGGGCATAATGTTGCGACTGTGCATGTTCATCTCTCCGTCGATCTGATTTTTTCTGGCGGTTAGTCTTATCGTTGGCATTGCAGCGTGTGCCAGGGGGTTCCTGTGGAACACCTGCAGGCTGTCAGACAATGTACGGAGAAAGTGAATGGGGCTGGGAGGGTGAATCAGGCCATTTGCATGCGCGCGATGGCCACCGGAAGTTGAGCTGTAAGCTGTAAGCTTTAAGGAAGCTCTGAACAATGACCCAATTTCCACACTGACGGTTGAAGAATGAGCTTATCATCAATGACAAAGGCTCTTTTTCGTCAATTTCGCCAAGAATTCGCCCTT
>Ga0265293_10004865_pt1 | contig 23127 bp, 19 predicted proteins | sample Munlanlewell138R_FD_192505 | JGI IMG/M metagenome (GOLD analysis project Ga0265293, IMG submission 192505) | Leachate microbial communities from a municipal landfill in Southern Ontario, Canada - Leachate well 138R | ecosystem: Engineered > Solid waste > Landfill > Unclassified | place: Canada... | reverse complement strand
TACATCATCAGGAAAAAATAAGAGCATATCAGGAACTTGTTGAAATATATAAAAAGACAGATAATTACAGTAAAGCAGATGAAATGCTCAAAAAAGTATTAGGAGCATATTACGATTCAGGATATTATTATAATGATGATTTTGTAAAGAAAGCAAAAGAGATTTATATAAATACAATAAAAGTGCAAATTGAGCCAGTTATTGAAGAAATGAAAGAAGGTGAGAAGAAGCAGCTTACCGCAAGTCTTGTATATAAAGATGGCACTCTGGTAGATATGTCAGGACTTGAGAATATTCAATGGAATTGGAGTATAACTGGAAATGAAGAAGATTCATACTCGCTGGAACCTTTAAGAACAAATTCCACAAAAGCAGATTTTACATTATATAAAGGTGATTTTATGGATATAATAATCTCATCAAAAGTAGATTTTGCAGTAACAGAAAGAATTGGAAGGAGAACAGTATCAAGAGAGTTCTCACTGGAAGGAGATAATCAAGTACCAATAATGATTGTAAACGAAGATGACAGAAGAATAAAAAAAATACCAATGATAAATCCAGAGGATTTGGAAGGAATTACAAGTGGGGATTGTAATGTATCTGAAAACAGAATATTTGTAGATCTTAATTTGTTAACAGATTATTCTGTTAATTTAAAAGATAAATTTGAATTTTCTTTTTCAGATAATCAAACAGGTAAAACATATTCAGGAATAGCAGAAGAAACTGAAAATAACAGTTATATTTATAAAGGAACAGATAAAGACGGAAGAGCTGTTGAGTTTTATATGCCAAAACCTATTCAACAAAATATTATTATAGCTTCAAGGAAAAATTTGTTAGATAATGGAGAAATACAATCAATTAGGATAGATGAACAAAGCATTTCAGATGAAAGTATGAATGTTGGTTTTTATGATAATGGTGAACAGAAAAATTTTTCTAATATGGTAATTGAAAGTCAGGAAAGTTTAAATCAAGAAGAATTTATAAATAATAATTCAATATTTTATATAAAAGTGCTGGATAAAGATTTATTAGATGATGAAAATAAAATTGAATTGTTTATGGGAAATGATGAAAACAGAAGTTCAAAATTAATTGAGGTATATCCAATAGGATCATATTTTATTTCAAAAGCTGTCAGTATTGTTAAAGGTGCAAAAGAAAGCTATGATAGTATAATGCTGAAGAATAAATTAGTTGAGTTACTGTTTACAACAATTGCTGGGGATCCTGTAGCAATTCAATCTTATAATATGTATGTAAAATATGATAATCTATTAAGAAAAATCGGGAATGGTGAAAGAGACGCTTATATGATAAAAGCATGGGGACCTTTTGGAGGGGTTTTGGAACCAGTATATTCACCGGCATTATATAGATTTATGAATTCAGTATGGAATATTATTGAGCTGGGATATTCTGCTAAAATAGATAAAAGTTCGACAAAAAGAGAATTTGAGAATAATCTTGAAAATCTTTCAATATTATATACATTCAGTCATGGAGATGTTACACGGGTATTTGAGGGGTTATATCCAGTTGATATAGGATTTTTAAAGTTATTTAAAGAGCCATATTTTTCAAATAAATCAAATATATCTCATGAAGAATTTATAAAACAGAATCCTAATTATGTTACTTATAAAAGTTTTGTCAATAAAAAAACAGATTATAAAGTAGTTTTTTTTAATGGTTGTATGACAGGAACAGAATTTTTCTGTGAAAAATTTCTGGAACACATAAAAACAGATGTATATATTGGATGGAAAAAGGAGGTAAGTCCTTTAGATGCATCAAATTTAGCAGAAAAGTTTTTTGAATTGTGTAATACAAAAAAAGAAAATTCAGAAGAATATTATATGGTTGGTGAAGCTTTGCTTAAAGCATATAATGATTGTTTTCCAAATGATAAAAAAGATAATTTAAATGAAACTAAATTATTTTTTAAGGGTGATAAATATATAATTTTAAAGGTAAAATAATGAAAAAATATTGTGTGTTTTTAATTTTATTAAAATTATTTTTCTTTACTTTTTGTTTAGAAAAAGATTTTTTCGAAAACTATATTCAAGATTTTTTTAATAAGTATAAAGTTAGTTGTGAAATTATTTCAGATTTAAAATTTTATAAAGAATATTTTGAACTACAGCAAAAAAATATTTATAAGGTAACTTTGAAGAATAATAAAGATGAGTATAAATTTGATTTTTATGAAGATGGAAGATTAGAATCATATATTGTTGATTATCATCATGAAAGTAAAATTGGATATGGTTCACCGCAATTTATTACAAAAGAACAAAAAAAAACAATTAAATCAGAAAAAGAATTAATTAAAATTGCTGAAGAAATTGTTAAAGATATTTTTTATATAGATATTGGAAAAGTATATAAATTACATGAAACAAAAAGAAATAAAAAAGACTATTATCCAATTGATAGTTGGGATTTTAATAAAAGAATAAAATCAGAATATTCATATCAAATGATTTTTTCTAAATATGTACAAGGATATCCGTGTAAAGATAATATTATAATAGAATTATTTTTAAATGGTGAAATTCATTTTTTATCTATAAATGATAATTACTATCCTGTTATGAAAAAATTCAATCAGACAATTTCAAGGGAAAAAGCAACAGAAATTGCAAAGAAAACTTTAAAAGAAAAAATGCCAGTATTTTTTGAAGGAAAATATTTTACATATTTAGGTAGAACAGATACTGGCGAAGTCAATGGATATATATGGCTTGATCAGACAACAAATTTTAAAGAACCATTTATAATGTACACAGATATAGATTATATGAGAGATTATAATAAGAGTTTTATAGGAAAGTTATGGAAAAAATATTTTCCGAGATATCCGAAATTAATATGGCATATAAATTTTAAATTTAAAGATGAAAGATTTTATAAAATACCGGGAAAAAATTATGATGAATTAATGTATCCAACAGTTTGCGTTATGGTAAATGCAGAAAATGGAAATGTGGAACATATACTTCCGAGAGTTTTTTCTCAGTTTAAAGATGGTAAAATAACAAGTGAAGGTAGATTCAGAGAAGAATAAAAAACATACCAATGATAAATCCACATAATCTGGAAGGTGTTGGAATGGGAGAAAGCCTTCCAAGGAGAAATTAAAAATTAATAATGAAAAATGAAAAATTGGAAAAAATAAAAGATTTTGCTTTGAATTGTTCATTGTTAATTTTTAATTATTCATTATGATTTATCATAAGCCGTATCCGCAGATAATAGAAAAGGGTCAAATCCGTAATTCTATAGAAGGTTTGACCCATCGCTCCTTAGCAGATTCTTGTGAGATAGAATATGTGAAAAAAAATGGTGAGATAATAAATGATTTTGACAATGATGGAGAAATACAGGAAAAAGAAAGATTACATTTTCCAGTATGGCAGGGACCAGATTACGAAGATGAAGAGCGATGGGTCAGGCCAAACTCTGCGGGAGTAAAGGAAGGCTCAGCACAGACCCAGAATTATTATATATCTAATATGGTATTTAATAAGGAAGATGTAAAGCCGTTAGATCAAACTCAGTTCATTTCAGAAAATGTAAAAATCTTTGTTAAAGTTTTAAAAACTACTTATAGACAAAACAGGGCTGAAGTTGAGGCTGAGATTGATGGGAAGATTGAAAAGTTATTTGCAGAAAATAGTATAGGAAATTATCTACAGACTCAAGCTTTTTATATTGCAAAATTGAGAGATTATCAGAGTGATATTTATGAAGGAAACGATAGAAATAAATATATAAAGTTAGGTGATACAGAATATAGAGTTATTGCAACTGATATGCCCCAGTTTTATCACTATTTATAAAAAAATTAAAAATAATTTGACTAATAATAATAATAATAATAATAATAATATAACTCAACCATATTAAAAAAAATATGCAGGTTTTATGAAAAGAATCTTTTTAGTATGTTTGTTTATCTTCACTGTTTCATTTATAGGTTTTACTTCAACAGGATTTAGTTTCAAAGATTTAGCAATATCAATAAACAATGAATTGATAACAGAATTTGTTTTAGCTAATCCCGAAAAATGTGAACCGGAATCACTTAAAACATGTGACTTTCTGATATCATCACATGGAATTATTTTTTATGGAAAAAATTCTTCCAGAATAGTAAAATATATTGTTAATGAAAAAATTACCCATGATTTTTCCAACAAAATTTTTGATTTAATTCATAATAATGATAATAATCGTGTACCAATGTTTTGCAGAATAATATATTATATACTTTTAAAACCTATTCCATTAGCAGATGGTACTATCATTAACGAAAAGACAATAGTAGAAGAAGAAGTTTGTTATGAAGTAGGAAGTGAAACTCCTCCTGACGGAGTTTATATGCCTTCACCTGATAATGATTACAGAAATATAAAAACTTTAAAAATAATTAAATAAAATAAAATGACTTTGAATTTTGAAAAAACTATTAAAACAATAGCTATTATATGTTTTTATTTGTTGCTTTTTATATTAGCTAGAGCTGGTTTATCACAAGTTCCAAGATATATCTTGGGATTTGTTTTTGATTTTATATGTTTTTACATTTTTAAAAAAGAACTAATAGATAAATTTAAAGAAGAATTGCATGATTTTAAAATAAATGTATGGTTAGGTGTTAAATTAATATTCATTACTTATTTTGTTAGTTCTTTATTTCTATTTATATTATTTTATTTTATGGGAAATAATGAAGAATATGCTCGTTTAATATATAAAGGAAGTAGAATTACAATATTTACGATATTTACGGATATTTTGATTTTCCCGATAATTGAAGAAATTTTTTATAGATTTATTCTATATAATTATCTTAAAGACAAAATCAAACATAATATTATAATAATTTTTCTAATATCTTTTTTATTTTCTATAGTACATATTCATACAAAGTTAAGATTATTTTTCTGGTCATTATTTGTAACATATATATATTCAAAAACTAAAAAACTTACAGTAGTAATTACGTTTCATATATTAACTGTTGTTATATCTTATATTTTGATGTATTATTTTGTTGAGATAAATATATGAAAAAAAATATTTTAGCATTTTTACTTGTTATATCATCAATTGTATTATTAATTTATTCGACAAATAGTTATGCTTTATTTTTTTTATCTGGGTTATTGTTTTTTATAGGAATTGAACTTTATAGAACTAAATTCTAAAAACATATATTAATTCATTTTTCTAAACCAAATACTATTTGACCAAATACTATTTGACCAAATACTATTTGACTAAATACTATTTGACCTTATGTGTTATATATTTGGTCATTTGGCAAAATAACAAAATAATAAAATGTATAAGTTGTAAAATGTGTTATTTACTGTTTATTTTTGTTTATTTGCTTAAATATTATGGCAGGTACAAATGTTAATGTAAAATAAACCGAGGAATTTTAACTGCACCTTTTTGATGAAGTTTAAATTGAGATTTATATTTAAAGCTTCTACTATTTCACAGTTTTTATACCACCCTTATACGCATCACATACCGCTCTTATACTGCTTTTATATATTTTTTCTTGTTTTTTATTTTTTTTTGTGTTATTGTGACTATAAGGTCATATGACTAAGGAGTCGCATTATGATAAAACAAACTTTTTATAATTTACCTGAAAAGAAAAAAAATCAAATAATCAATGCTAGTTTAGTTGAATTTACTGAAAAGCAATATGCTGAAGCGACTGTTTCTAATATTTGTAAATTAGCTAAAATTCCAAAAGGGAGTTTTTATCAGTATTTTGATGAAAAAATCGATTGTCTTCTTGCTGTTCTTGATGATGTTGTTAAAGTTAAAATGGATATTATTAATAATGTTGCTAAAGATATTGAAAAGAATGGATTTTTTAATACATTGAAAATTTTAAATTTAAAAGTTCTTGAAATGCTTGATGATTATCCAAGATATTTTGATCTTGCTAAGAATATTTATGGTGTAAAAGATATTAATTTGGTTATGTTTTCAAGATATGCTAAGGAAACTAAAGATTTTTATTATAAAATTATCGATTATGGTATTAAATCTGGTGAGATTAATCCTAAACTGGATAAAAATCTTATTATTATTTATCTTGAAAATGTTCAACATTCTTTTGCTGATTATATTCAAGGTGAAATTTTAAAAAATCCTCATATGAAAAAAGATGAATATGCTAATTATGCTGATGCTTTTTTTGATGTTATTTTTAATGGACTTTCAAGTAAAAATTTATGACTAAATTAATTGTTTTGTTTTATATTCTGTTTAATTGTTTTAATGTTTTTTCTTATAATATTCTTAATGAATCTGAGTTTATTCTGGATTTTTCCCATAACAATGAAGAAGTTTTGTTAAAACATTATATTTCTTATGAAGATTATTTAAAAAATTCTGATTATTTTAACTTTGAATTGGGTATTGATATTAAAAAAGGCGATTCGGAAGTTTTTGTTAAGAGATTTTTTGTTGAGCAGTATAAACAAAATTATAAATTAGGTTTTGGTCGTCAGAGAATAATATGGGGAAATAGTTTATATTTTAATAAAACAGATATTTTCAATAGTAATGACATTACTGATCTCAAAAAAGATAAAAATGGTGTTGATAGTGTTTTTGTTTCTTATAGTAATTCTTTTTACTCACGAACAGAATTTGCTTATAAATTTGATTCTAATAATGATGATATATATGCATTTAGATATACATGGATTAATCAATCTTTTGAATATATGATAAATTTTCTTGAGTATTATAATGTTAATTTAAATGAAAATAAAAAGGAATTTGTTCTTGAATTTAAAGGTGATAAAGGTATTGGTATTTGGGGTCAAATTGGATTTCAATTAGATTCAAAAATAGATAATAATCTGGTTATTGGGACGGATTATTCGTGGGAAATTAATCAGAATAATCTAGTTTTTTCTTATGAATGCAATGTTGAAAAAAACAATCATTCAGATTTTTATGGATTATCTTATACAATTAATGAGTTCACTGCTGTAAATTTTAACATTCTTACAAATTCAAATTTAGGTAAAGTTTTTAATGGTTTGGTCTATAACTTTATAATTGATGATTTTAAGAGTATGGATGTAAGTTATAACAAATATTTTGATAAAACTATGTTTCTTTCAAATAATAGTTGGGATTTTAAAATTGTGTTTAAAAAAAGCGTTTAGGAGGTTTTATGGATAAAAACATTATAATTAAGAATTTATCTAAAGAGTATGTTATGGGTAAAGTTATTGTAAAAGCTGTTAATAATATTGATCTTGATTTTGAAAAAGGTGAGTTTACTGTTTTGGCTGGTCCTTCAGGGTCGGGAAAAACTACTGTTCTTAATGCTATTGGTGGTATGGATGATCCGACTAATGGCAAGATTCTTGTGGATAATGTAAATATATGTGAATTGTCTAATTCTGAAATATCTGATTTTAGAAAGGATAAACTTGGTTTTATTTTTCAGCAATATAATTTGATTCCAGTTCTTACAGCTTTTGAAAATATTAGGTTTTCACTTGACATTATGAAAAAGCTTTCTAAAAAAGAAAAAGCAATTAAAGTTGAACAAATAATGGAAGAAATGGATATTCTTGAATATAAAAAGCATCGTCCTGATGAATTATCAGGTGGTCAGCAACAAAGAGTTGCTGTTGCAAGAGCTCTTGTAAAAGATCCTGAGATTATTCTTGCAGATGAACCTACTGCTAATCTTGATTCAAAAACTGGTGAAACCATACTGCAACTTATGAAAAGAATGAATGTTGAAAAAAATATTACTTTTATTTTTTCATCTCATGATAAAAGGATAATTGAGTTTGCAAAAAGAGTGGTTTGGCTTGAAGATGGTAAGATTAAAAATATTGAAAATAGATAATTTAAAGGAGAGATTATGCTCTTGAATCTTGCTTGGAAAAATATGTTTAGACATAAAATTAGGACAATTTTAACAGCTTCGACTATTTTTGCCGGAGTTTTTATAACGCTTTTTGCTAATTCATTAACTTCAGGTATTACAAGAAATGTTATTAATAAATTTATACATACAGATATTGGTATAATTAGAATTCTTCCTCACGATCTTTACGAGGATATGGAAGAAAAATATATTGCATCTTTTAGTTTTACAGATAATTTAAAAAATAATATAAAGAAAACTGTAAATGAAGAATTTACAGATATTGAAATAGCTGAAAGGATTTTTTTCCCTGGACAGATAACAAATGGTATATCAGAAATTCCAATTATGTTTTATGGAATTGATAAAGATTTGGAAGAAAGACTTTTTAAAAGAAAAGAATTTATGGTGAAAGGTAATTATTTAGGTGATTCTTCAAAAAATAAAGTAATAATGAGTATAAAAACTGCAAAACTTCTTGATTTAAAAGCAGGTGATTTTATTACAATTATGGGTAGAGATAGTGATAAATCTATGAATGCTATTGAAGTTGAAATTGCAGGTCTTTTTAATACTGATAATGTTAAAATTGATAATAATTATATTTATATGACAAAATCTCTTGCTTGGGATTTTATTGGCAGAGAATCAATAAATGAGATTATAATTTATTCAAATAATATTCAAAAAGAATATACAGTTTCTGTTTTTAATGTATTAGAAAATAAATTTGGTAAAGAAGCAGATATAATCACATGGTATGAAGAGCTTCACGATTTTATTGATGTTATGATTATGAAAGAAGGTACAAGTTATTTTGTGATTATGATTATAATTTTACTTATGGCTGGCTTTGGTATTGCTAATACACTTATTATGGCAGTTTATGAGAGAAAAAAAGAGATTGGAATTTTATATGCAATGGGTCTTAATAGAAAAAATATTGTTTCACTTTTTATGTTTGAAGGAACTTTTATAGGTGTTCTTGGTGGTGGTTTAGGCGGAGTTTTAGCTTATTTTACTTCATTATATTTCTCTGTTAAAGGATTTAATTTTAATATTCCTGAAGAAATGACAGAATCTCTAAATTTTAGTGGAGGACTTATATATACATATTTACCTTTAAATATGATTATTATTGTATCATTTGTAGCGATTCTTACAGCAGTTATTGCATCATTATATCCAGCTTGGTTTGCTACTAGATTAAAACCAGCTGAGATAATTAGACAGTAAAGGGGAGGATATTTGAATTTATTAAATATTGCATGGAGAAATATTTTTAGAAATAAAAGAAGAACATATCTTACTGTATCTATAATATTAGTTGGGATAATGGTTTATATCTTTTCTTTGGGCTATGTTGAAGGAATGATTAATTCATCATTTGAAACTAGCGTTAAAAATTATGGTCATATAAGAGTTGTTGATAATGAATTTGAATTAAAACATAGAACAAATGACCTTACTGCTAATGTTGATTTTAGTCTTGCTAAAAAAATTGAAAATATAAAAAATGTAAAAAAAGCTGTTCCAAAATTAAGTACTGGTGGAATTGTGTTTTTGGATAAATTTGAAAAATCTGTAGCAATAAATTGTATAGATTCTGAATATGTAGGTTTTCTTGATATTGATAAATATATTTTGTCAGGTGAAGTGTTTTCCAAAAATACAGTTGTTGTAGGCAATAAATTCTCAACCGAAAACAATATAAAAATTGGTGATGAAATTACTATAATGGTTGATACTCAATATAAATCAATATCAGCATTGAATTTTAAAGTTTCTGGTATTTTTAATAATCCCGAAAGTGTTTACCATAATTCTATTTTAATGCAGCTTGATACAGGACAATATTTACTTGATATGGATGGTAGTGTTACAGAAATCCTTGTTTATGCCTATTCAGAAGATTTTATTGAAGAAATAGCTCCTGAGATTAAAAAAATAACTCAAAAAAAGGTTGAAAAATGGTATGAAATTGGGGTAAATGCTGCAATGATAAGTTATATGGAACTTCCAAGAACTATTTTTGGATTGATATTTGGTACACTTTCAGCATTAGGAATTCTTAATACTATGATGATGATAATTCTTGAGAGAAAAAGAGAAATTGGAATTCTTGAAGCTAATGGTTTGAGTAAATTTGAAATTATAAGAATGTGTCTTTATGAAGGTCTTGGCATGGGTGCAATTGGTATTTTTATAGGAATTTTTATTGGTACTTTAATTACTTATGTGTTTTCAATTTATGGTATGAATTTTGGTCAATCTATGGAGGAAATCATGACTTCATATAATATGAGTTATATTATTTATCCACAGGTTAAACTTTATAATATAGTTGTTGCAACTTTATTTGGATTTTCATTTAGTTTTTTAGGTACGATTATTCCAATACTGCCTTATATTAATAAAAAACCAGCTGAACTTATAAAAGAATAAAATATTTTAAATAAACATATTTTTTTATAAAAAGGAGAAAATTATGAAAAAGTTATTATTATTAAGTTTGTTTATAGTTTTTATAACAAATTCAGTTTTTTGTGATAATCAAGAGGTTTTTGATATATTAAAAAAAGTTGATGAAAATCAAATTCCAGAGAGTTCAAGTTATACTGGTAAAATGCTAATTTATAGAAATGACAAGGTAATTGAAAAGCGTTTTGAAAGTAAATCATCAGGTAAATATAAATCTTTTATTGAATTTACTTATCCGCCAAGAGATCGTGGTACTAAATATTTAAGAATTGAAGATAATCTCTGGATGTATCTTCCAATGGCTGAAAAAACTGTAAAAATATCTGGACATATGTTAAAACAATCAATAATGGGAAGTGATTTTTCTTATGATGATGAAACTGATAATTCAAAACTATCTGAAAGTTATAATGGGGAAATTATAGGTGAAGAAAAGCTAAGTGATTATCAATGTATTATACTTGAAATAACAGCTAAGGAAAATGCCAATCCTAATTATTATAGTCAAAAAATCTGGGTTGATAAAAATAATTTTGTAATTCATAAAGCAGAATTATTTGGTAGATCAGGTAGACTTTTAAAACTTATGAATGCTGATAATTTCAAAAAAATTAATAACAGACTTTATCCTCTTTATACAAAAATGGAAGATAAAATAAAAATCGGTTCTTATACTGAGGTTATTGTTGAGAATATAAAGCTTGATATTGATATATCGGATAATGTATTTTCACTAAGAAATCTTGAAAAAAAATAAAACTTAACTTTCATATACTATTTAATATTATTGCCAATAAATGACTCAATTGTTAATGTCAATATGCTATTTGGCAAAATAGACAAATAATAAAGTTATGATTTTATTAAATAAAAGATTTTTTTTAAAATAAAAGCAAAATAAATTCTACTAGGTAACTTGAGTGAATGTGAGAAGCATTTAATATACGGATTTTAAAACTCTATTTCATTAAAAATAAATCTTTTATGTGTTTTTCAGTATTTGCATTTAATAAATTGCTAAAAAAATCTGTATTGTATATAACTGTAGCAATTTTGGACAATATTTTTAAATGAAGATTTCGTTTATCCATTGTTCCTGCAATTGCAATTATTAAAAAAATAGGATCTGTGTTTTTACTTATATATATTCCTTTTTGTGATTTCATTATTGTTACATTTAAAAGATTTTCACCTTCAACAATTATATGAGGTATTGCAATTCCATTTTTTACTATTATATAAGGATTTTTTACTGATTCTATAAAATGTTCGTAGAGTTCATTTTGTGGTTTATTAAAAGTTTCTGCAAAGTTTTTGCATATTAAATTTAATGCATTTTCTTTATTGATTTCTTCTTCAATATAGAGGACTTTTGAATTGTTCATAATATTATAATATTCATCTATTACAATATTATCTCTTTTAAATAAAAGTTCTCTTAATTCGTTTTCTAATGAATCAGTATATAGCTTTTTGTGGATAATATTTTCAACAACATGAATTATAGCGGATTTTCTATTTGAAAATTTTTTTACATATACAAAATACCAAATTGAAGTAAAAACAAAAAATAATATAAAAGATAAATCAGCAATATTGCCCATTTGATGTAAAAAAATTAAATATAATATTATTCCTGATATATAAAAAAATGTTCTAAATGGTACTATGAAATTTGGTCTATAATAATCGAGTTTTGAAAATTTGAATATGAGTGCTGCGAATATTTCTAAAATATATATTATTATTTGCATTGAAGAAGCTATTTTTACTAATGATTCAAGATTAAGAAATAAAATACTTAAAATCATAAATGTCATTGTTATTATTATTGCAATATGTGGAGTTTTTGTTTTTTTATTAACTTTAGAAATAAAATGTGGAATTATTCTATCTCTACTCATTGAAAGAAGATATCTTGAAGAAGCTAATATACCAGCATTTGCAGTTGATACAAAAGCAAGTATCCCAGCTGTTGACATTATTAATAATCCGGCAAATCCTAATGTTTTTTTGCCTGCAAGAGATAATGGTGTGAAAGTGTTTGTATATTCAGCATAAGTTAAAATTCCTGAAAGTAAAAATGTAGTTAATACATATATTATTAATACTGCAGAATAGGATAAAAACATTCCAAATACACCATCTTTGTTTTTTTTTATTTCACCAGCAATACTTCCAATTTTTGTTAATCCAGCAAAACTTATAAATACAAGTCCAACAGATGATAAAATATTGTTTAGGTCAAAATGATGATTTGCCTTAAATAATGTGTTTTCAAAGAAAAAACTTGAATATATTATAAAAGACACCATTATTAGGAGTAATATTGCAACTATAATATTTTGAAATTTTACTGTGTTTTTAACACCAGTTATATTGAGAGAACCAAAGAATAGTATTAACAATATTGCAATTGACTTTATTGAATTCATGCTTATATCAGGATAAATAAGATTAGTAAAATATCCTATTCCTAATATTGCAAAAGATGTTTTTAATGATAATGAAAGCCAGGCTGAAAAACCGCCAATACTTCCAATATAAGCTCCCATACTTCTTTCTATAAAAAAATAAGAACCACCAGATTCTGGCATTGCAGTTATAAGTTCAGATTTTGCAAGTAAAACTGGTAGAATTGCAATTCCTGCAATTAAATATGTTAAAAAGACAAAACTTCCGTTTTTTGCTACAAGAAGTGCTGGAAGTATAAATATTCCAGAAGATATCATTGCTCCTGTTGATATTGAAAATATATCTAAAAGTGAGAGATTTTTTTTAAGATTTGCTGTTTTATTATTATTATTTTGCATAAAATTTCTCCAATATTATTATTATAACATAATATATTAAACAAAGGAAAATTTATATGAAAAAGGTATGAGAGCGTATAAAACAGTATATGTAGCGTATAAGAACGGTATGAGAGCGTATAAAAAATTTAACATTCAATATTCCAAATTCAAAATTGTTTTTCAATTTCTTTTGGTACAGTTTTTGTAATATATTTACATAATTAAATTTTAATTCTGGAGGATTTTATGAAAAAAATTTTATTATTATTGGTGATTGCTTCATTGTTTTTTAATGTTAAGGCTTTAAATATAACAGACAATACTATTGCAGATATTGTGGATAATGTCACACCAGGTGTGGTAAATATCGATACTGTTGTCTATGTTAAGACTAGAACTTCTGCAAGAATGTTCAATGATCCAATTCTTGAAAGATTTTTTGGTGGTGAATTTAATCCTTATAGAAATAATGTAATTCCAAGAGAAGGTTCAGGGACGGGGTTTGTTATTTCAGATAAAGGATATATTATTACAAATGCTCATGTTATACAAAGCAAAGATGCTCAGGTTAAAATTACTTTTTCAGATGATAGTGTTATTGATGGAAAAGTTGTTGGTCTTGATAATACCAATGACATTGCTGTTGTGAAATTTGACCCAGAAAAAGTTAAAAACTTTAAAGTACTTAAAACTGGCAATTCTGATTCAATGCGTATTGGGAATTGGGTAATGGCAATTGGTAGTCCTTTTGGTCTTCAAAAAACCGTTACTCTTGGTATTGTTTCGGCAAAAGATAGGAATCTTCCTATTGATAATCAAACTGTAATGGAAGGACTTATTCAAACTGACGCTTCTATTAATCCAGGAAATAGTGGTGGACCTTTACTTAATATGAAAGGTGAGGTTGTTGGTATTAATACTGCTATAATTCCAATGGGTCAGGGTTTGGGATTTGCAATATCTTCAAATAAAGCTATGCCTATAGTTGATGAAATAATAAAATATGGAAAACATATTTATCCAACTCTTGGGGTTTATTTATCAGACTTAAATTATAAAATACTACAATATTACAATATTTCAGGTGGTTCAGTTATTACTAAAATAGTTAAAGACGGGGCTGCAAAAAAACATGGTTTATTGGAGGGTGATATTATAATTATGGCTGATAAGCAGAAAATTAACAGAACTTCAGAACTGATCAATTTTATTAGAAGTAAAAAAATTGGTGATAAAGTTTTTTTTACTATAATGCGTGATAATGAAAAAAAAATAATAAAAGTTGTTTTAGGTTCGCCTGAAGATAATATTGATATACTAGGATAAAAAAAGGGTGTCGCTTAAAAACGGCACCCTTAATTAATTTAATGATTAATAATCCATCTGTGTTGCTTCATAAAGATCATAAGTCTGATCTGTTATTTGAGATATCATTCTGTTAAGTGAATGATAAAGTGTTTCATTGATTTTATGATTTCCGTAAGTTTTTGTAAATTTATCATAACCTTGAGCAGATGTTGTGAAATTAAGTTTGAAATTAAGATCTGTTCCTTTAACTTCAGCTAATTCAATTAAAAATCTTATGCTAAATTTTCTGTAAAAACTGTTTTTTACAAGTTCATAGTATTTTTTCATTTTATCGTTGTATGAATAAGTTTCAAAAATACCTTGCATTTCTCTAACATATCTTTCTACATTTCTCCAACTAGAATAATCATATCTGTTTTTTTCAAAAAGTTTAAAAACTGCTTTTTTTGCATTTGAGAATTTAGAAGTGTTTGTTCTCCAGTAATCATCATCATTGTTATCGTGGTTTTGTGCATATCCACAAGCTTTATCACCCCAAGCTTCCATTGTTTTAAGCATAGCTATCCAATATTCATCTGCTTTAGTTGATCTAGTACCAAATAATGCAAGCGCGGAATCTCGGTCAAATACAATTTTAAAATCCCATCTAAGTTTTCTGATTTTTTCATCAGGAATTTTAAGATTTTTAAGTTCTTTATCAGCATGTTTTCCGAGTGTTAAAAGAAGTTCTTCTTTTAATCTTTTAAATTCATATACATAACATATTTTATCAGTTTTTCTCCAAGTATATGAAAAAGTTTCAAGATCTCTAACATTCCATTCATTGTCAGTTGGAAGAAGTGAATAGAAGTTTTTGTTTTCTCCTTCTTTGTAATATCCAAAAAGGAATTTACTATCACTATTAACATTCATAACTGGTATAAAAAATGTTTTGATCGTATTATTGTCGTTATATACAGCAAGTCTGTTTTCTATGTAGTTTTTACCCCAGCTAAATTTAATTAGATTAAAACCAATTTTTGCATTAAAGTTTTTTTGTTCAAAAAAGTTTGTTGCTTTAAAAAGTCTGTTAACTCTTCTTTTGTTTTCTGAAAGACCAAGATCTTGTTGAAATAATCTTTCTGCTTTATCTGCATCATTAAAAAATTCTTCTGCAGCAATTTTGTCTTTATTGAAAGGATTTGCAGTTTTTGCAACATTGAATTTAAGATTAGAGGATAAAAGACTATCATAAGCATTTTTTGCATTTTCATCTTTTAGATCAAATACATAATCTACTGAGAAATTCTGTCCATCTATATCAGAATAATCAACTCTAAAAATATTTGTATCAAGGAATTTACCAATTTGTTTGTCAAGAACTTTAATACCAAAAAGGTTTACTCCGTAACCAGCTGAAACTCCAGCACCATGACCTTTTTTGCGAAGTCCTACAAGTTTAACTCTAACTTTATCTTCTGGAAGTCTTAAAATATTTATTCTAAATTCTCCAGCTATTGTATAATAAACATTGCCTGATACGGATATTCCGCTTGTATAACCAGCTGAAACACCAATTACAGTATTTAATGTAGCCGGAATAGATACGAAATCTCCAGCATCCATTTTTTTGGCATTATCAGCATTTACAGGTATTCTAATAAAATTATAAGGAAGAGCTTTTGCAGCTTGTAATTGATCTTTGAATTGTCTAGCAAAAATAACCTTATGTTCATTGGTTATATTAAGGTAAATAGGTAAAGTTACACCTGCAAGATCTTTTATAATATCTCCAGGATTAAGATGAGCTTTTAAATTATAAGCATCAATTCTAGTGTAATATCCGTCCTGATATGAAGGTTCAAGTTCCCATTTGTATTTTGCAGCCATCCCAATACCTTCAGCAATATCAAGGTCAAGAAGTTTTATATCAAAATCTACATCAAGATTTGCAATTTCTTCTTTGATTTTTTCTTTTGCTTTATCAAAGGATATTTTACCAAACACTTTGTCGAATACGTTTCTGCTTCCACGAGTTTCATAAGTTCTAACTCTTGATTCAACAGCAACATTATCAACATCATAAGAGTATTCTGCATTGATTATTCCTCTAAAAAACTCGTTTACACTTGCAAGGTTTTCTAAATCTCTAACTTCTCCATCTTTAAGTGTAAGATTAGATAATTCATTGTTTAATTCAGTAATAAGATCGAATCTGTCAGATGAATTATCATTGTAATATTCTGCGAGTATTTCAGAAATATTTTTAACAGTTTGTGAATCTTTGTTAAGATAATCTATTGTGTTTTTAATTTCTGATACACCTTTTTCGAGGCTTGTGAATATATCATCCTGTTGAGAAAAACTTGAAATACAGAATAATAAAACAAAAAACAACATTGTTATTCTTTTCATTTTCAACACTCCTTTTTATATAATATATATAGTATGTATAAAATTATATCATATTTAATATTATTTTTGTGTAACAGTTTGTTACAAATACCGATAATTTAATTAATCTAAGCTTTTGTAAGTATAATAATTGATTTAAAGTGAGGAAATATGAAGAAAAATTTAATAAAACTAACCCTTAACCTAATGAAAAAAAATAAAAAAACAAGATTAAAAAATAAAGAATAATGAACAAAAGATTAAAATATAGTTTTTTAAAAAAAATATTTGTGAGTATTATCATTATAGTTATTTTACTTATTATTTTTTATTTTTCTTTTAAAATAAATAAAAAACAACATATTTTAATTGAAAAAATATTACCTTTTTCACTTGATTTACGATTCTTCAATAATACAGAAAAACAATTTTTAGATATAGAAAAAACGCATTTATATAAAATTCCTGATAAATACAAAATATCAACATTTCCAAATTCAGTAAGAGTTTTTGAAAAAGATGGAAAAATCAATTGGGTTGTTACTGTTTATAATAAACGAAATAAAAAACTTTTTAACGGTCAAGAGTTTGATGATGTTGTAATTTCTGAAAATAATAAAGATTATCTGCTTATTAATGGAGATTTTATATATTTTGAAGATAAAAAAATTTTAAATAATAAAGATACAGTTTATAATTTACATTCTACAGGCAAATTTGCTTTTTTTACATATTTAAATGGTAATAGTGTGTTAAATATAGATAATTATATTTTTGCACTAAAAAAAGGATATAAAGTTAAAAAAATATTTTTTTCAGACAATGGAAAAAGAAATGCGTGTTTTTTAGAAAAAGAAAATGAATTTTTTATATTAAATGATAATGGTGAATATAAACAAATTGATGGAAATGTTAAAGAAATAGTATTTTCGCCTGATAATAAAGATATTGTTTATCTTGTTGAAAAAGATAATTATCAGAGTTTATATTTAAACAATTCCAAAATTGGAGATTTTTTAAAGATAAAGAATATTTCATTTTCAAAAGATGGAAGATTTTTTTCGTTTCTTATAAAAGAAATTAATGAAAGAGGAGATTATCACTTTTTTATTAATGGAAATATTATGTATTCAAATATAAAAAATTCTGATTTTTTCAAATTTTCTGAAAATGGAGATTTTCTTTTTACATCTTTTAAATTTTTTAAAAGTGAAGAAAATACAATATTTTCAATTAATGATAAAGAATTGTTTAAAGGAACGAATTTTTCAAAATTAGAAATAGAAAAAAATAATCTTTATTATTCAACAATATTTAAAAGAGATGGTGATGATTTTTTGATTATAAATGGTAGAGGACTTGTTTCGTTACCGCAAATAAGAGATTACAGTTTTGATGATGATTGGACAAATATTGCATATACAGGTGCATTAAAAAAAGATGAAAGAGAAATATTTTATCCATTTCCTTTTAAAATTACTACACCTTATGATTATAGTTTTTTTTTAAACAATGTACCATGTGAAGATAAATATGACTTTATGGGAAATTGCATTTATTCAGCAGAAAATAATTCTTTTTATACAATTGGAGTTAAAGAAAAAAATATTTACCTTTTAAAAGCAAAAAATCCAAAAAGAGAAAAAAATACAAAATATTCAAAAAAAGTAGATTATATAAAAGAACTTGAAAATATTGCTGAAATTTCCCAAAAATTTAATTTTAATAATATTGAAAAGTTTAAAATAGATTATATAGCTCCTGACTCGCTTCAAGATATAAAACAACATAATCTTATTGCTGAAATACATATTGCAAATAGAAATAATAATTTCAAAGAAACAATTGAATTATGCAAAAGATATATTAAAATATTTGGCAATGATAATGAGATAATTCGTATTTTATATAAAAATCTTTATTCTTATGAAGCTTATGAGGAAAGTTTGTATTATGTTGAATTTTTACTTGAAACTTTTTCAGATGAATATGAACTTTTAAAGATTAAAGCAGATATTTTATATAAATTAAGTAGAAAAGAAGAAAGTATTGTTGTATTTGAATATTTATTAAATAAATTTAATGAACCAATTGAAATTTTAAATAATCTTGCAGGAATTTATTTTGATGGTAAAAAAATTGCATTAGCTGAAAAATATGCAAATAAAGCAATAAAAAAAGAAAAACATAGTTTTGAATCTAATTATATTTTAGGCAGTATATTTTTTGAAAGACAGGTTTTTTATAAAGCAGAAATTTATTTTAATAATTGTTTAAAAGTAAGTAAAAACAACTGGGAAATATATAAAATGCTTGCATTAGTAAAAGAAAGTTATAGTCAATTTGACGATGCAGTCGATTTTATTGATAAAGCAATAAAAATCAATAGAAAAAGTGTTGAACTTGTAAGCATAAGAGCAATGCTTAATTATAAAAATCAAAATTTAAAAAGTGCAATACAAGATATGTATTTTGTTATTGAATATGATTTTACCGAAAGAAATATTTTAACATTATCTGATTTTTTATTTGAAGATAAACAATATAAACAAGTTTTTGAACTTTTAGAAAAAGGTATTGATAAATATTCCAAAAAAGAACAACTTTATAATCAAATAGCAAATTTCTTAATAATGGCAGATAATTCAAAATATCGAGATGGCAAAAAAGCAGTTATATATGCAAGAAAAGCTTATAAATTAAAACCAATACTTTATTTGAAAGATACTCTTGCAACAGCTTATGCCGAAGCTGGTTTTTATAAAGATGCAATAATACTTCAACAAGAAATAGTAAAAGAAAGCAATCTTGCTATATATAAAGAAAAACTCGAAGTATTTAAATCAGGCATGACTTGGTATGAATATAAGAGTTTTCAAAAATAAAATCCCTTGACTTTTATACTTTGATAATGAAATAATAGTCTATAGACTTCATTAATATATTAAAATACTGTTTTCACAAAAAATGGATTATTGAGTATGAGATTATCTGATTTTTATAATTTAACTGAAAAAGAAAAACGAAGATTTCTTGATAATTTATTAATATCTCCATTGCCTGATGATAGAAAGAGGGATTTTTTAAAAAATATTATACAAAATGCTGAACAAAGTGAATTAAGAAGTATGGCTCGTGCAAAATATCATGAATTTACAACAAGAGTTAAACATGAATTGGAAAAAGCTTCCATGAATCCAGAAAAAACACTTTTAAATGGAACTTCTGATGAAAAAATATCGACACTTCAAAGAATTATAAAGGAAAATTTAAGTCAATATAAAGATGTTGTGTTAAACTGTCTTATTAAAGAAACAGATCCATTTGTAATTGCAACAATGATTTCTACAATTGGTGAAATTGGGCATACTGGAGATTCTGATAAAATATTAAATTACATTTATGACAATGATGAAAGAATTCGAGCAAATGCAATACAGACTTTATCAAAACTAGATAATCCAAAAACTCATGATAAAATACTTCAATTTGTAAACGATACATCTCCAAGAGTAAGATCAAGTGTTATTGAATTTCTTAAAAGAAGAGGAGATCACAAAGTAATAGATATATTAAAAAAAATGGTATATTCCAATGAAATTGATTCTTTAAAAAGTGCTGTTTATGTATTAAACAAAATGGAAGGAAAAGCAGCATTGTCATTATTAGAAATGGCACTTGATAAAATCGGGAAAATAGAAAACAGTGAAAAAGAAAGTGATAATATTCTGGAAAGTATCAAAAATCATTCAATAGCAGCAATTTCTAAAATAACAAATCTTTTTAAAAAGTAAAATTTTTGTTGAATGGGGTCATGAATGGGGTCAGACCTGTGGGTCATGAATGGGGTCATGAATGGGGTCAGACCTGTGCATAACTTGCAAAAAATAACTTATGTTGATAAAATTAATTTATGACAAGACCATTAAGAATTCAATTTGAAAATGCCTGTTATCATGTAATATCTCGTGGAGATCTGAAAAGATATATATTCAAAAAAACATCTTTTAAATTAAAATTCATTGAAAAATTAAACGAATCTTTAATAAAATATAATATTATATGTTTTGCTTATTGTATAATGGATAATCATTATCATCTTTATATACAAACTCCTGAAGGGAATTTGTCTGAAGCGATGAAACATCTCAATGAAAGCTATGCAAACTGGTATAGAGTTTTATCTCAAAAACCTGGACATGTTTTTCAAGGAAGGTTCAAGTCAATATTAATCGACCACGATAATTATTCATTAAAACTTGTAAATTATATTCATTTAAATCCATGTCGTGCTAAGATAGTTGATAATCCAACAGTTTATAAATTTAGCAGTCTTAATTATTATCTTGGTAAAAAAGGGTCTGTAATAGAAAATCTTAATAAAAATCATATTTTATCTCAATTTGACAATAACTTAAAAAACGCAGCAGAAAAATATTATAAATTCTTGATTAATGACATAAAATCATCTGATTTACCAAAATTGATATATAATTCATTGGCAATAGGAGATGAAATATTTATAAATAAGGTAGAAAAAAGACTAAAAGAAATTCCTGAAAACTCTGAATTGATAAGTACAAAAATGAATAAAACACGATTTCATGATAATATTATTAAAATAGTTATTGCTGAGTTTAACATAACAGAAGAAGAGATTTTTGCTAAAAAAAGAAATAATTTTTATAAAAAATTTACAATTTATTTACTAAGAAAACAAACAAGAATGAAAAGGAAAGATATTGCTTGTTTATTTGGTATAAAAGAGAATTCAGTATCTTCTATTGTAAAAAGAATGGAAGAGGAGATAAATAAAAATTTGAGTCTGAGAGATACTTTAAAGAAATTAATGCGTTATGCACAGGTTTGACCCCAATAAAAAGGTTGAAAAGGATTATATGCGAAATAATTTTAAAGTAATGGATAAAAATTCTAAAATGGTTTTATTTAGAAATATTTTTGCTAAAAAACATAGTATATCAACTGATGAGCTTTATGATTTAATTCAAATTGAAAATGATATTGAGTTATTATCTATTATGTATGTAGTTTTGGGTAAAATTTCAGATGAAGCTGATGTGCTTAAAATCTGTAAAGGTTTAAAACATTCGTCAGATATTGTTAGAAGACATGCTGTAATTGGTCTTGGATTGATAACTTCTGAATATATTATGACTTTTCTTTTTGATGTGCTTGAAGATAAAAGTCATAAAGTTCAAAGACAAGCTTATATTATTTGTAAAAAGATTAATTCAAATATGTTGTTTGAATATTTACATTTTAAAATTTCTGATATAGAAGATTCTGAACTATTAAAAAAATATTATTTATTATTTAAAGATTATTCATTGAATGAAGAAGAAAAAAAAATATTTGATTTTTTAGATGGGAAAATTAAATCTGTCAATTCTTTTGAAGATGTTTTAATTTAGGAGAAATTATTATGATAAAAAAAACTATTGAAGTATCGCTTTTTTTAGCACTTATTGCAGTATTTCAGATATTTCATCTTCCTCAGATTATTACAGGTATATTTGTAAATAGTATTCTTATTTTTATTTTTTTAAGACTTGGATTATATTATGGTGTTATAAGTTGTATTCTTTCGCCAACTTTGGGAATGTTGACAGGGTTTTTATCGCCTGCATTGTATTTTTCTGTTCCTGTTATAATATTTGGAAATATTGTTTTTGTTCTTTTGTATAAATATTTAAAAAAACATAGATTTTTTATTAGATTTTTCATTCCTCAATTAGTTAAAGCTTTATTTATATATATTGGTGCTTTGATTTTTTTAAAAGTGTTTAATTTTAATGTTCCACCGAATTTTTTTGTGGCTTTTTTTTCATTTATTCAGATTATCACTGCGATATTTGGAACTATTCTTGCTGAATTTATGTTTAAAAAAATAGGTTTAGTTGGAATTTCCTAATTGAGTTCTCTAATTAAATAGCACAACTTATAGAAGCAAAAAATTGTGAAAAGTTTTTTGCCTTTTATATGAAATTTCCTTTGAGATGACATTATATTGATTTTTGTTTATTTAATAAGAGGATTCAATTACGAGAACTCGTTAGAAATTTTTTTGATTAATGGATACAATATTTTAAATAATTATACAATTCAAAACAATTGATATCTTGGTACCAGTTGAAAATTTACATAGTATAAATTTTCTCCTTACATGTTCAGCTTTAAATTACCTCCATGTAATTTCCTTAAGAT